>Ga0079224_100001965_pt1 | contig 24459 bp, 23 predicted proteins | sample Stecom2015_FD_80414 | JGI IMG/M metagenome (GOLD analysis project Ga0079224, IMG submission 80414) | Agricultural soil microbial communities from Utah to study Nitrogen management - Steer compost 2015 | ecosystem: Environmental > Terrestrial > Soil > Agricultural land | place: USA: Utah... | reverse complement strand
CGCCATCAGCATGCCGGGGGTAATCTTGTCGCAGTTGGAGATGCACACCAGGGCGTCGGCGCAGTGGGCGTTGACCATGTACTCGACACTGTCGGCGATGATGTCGCGCGACGGCAGCGAGTAGAGCATGCCGTCGTGGCCCATGGCGATGCCGTCGTCGACGGCGATGGTGTTGAATTCCTTGCCCACGCCGCCGGCTTTCTCGATCTCCTCGATCACCAGCTGGCCCAGGTCCTTGAGGTGGACGTGGCCGGGAACGAACTGGGTGAAGGAGTTGGCGACGGCAATGATCGGCTTGCCGAAGTCGTCGTCTTTCATGCCGGTGGCGCGCCACAGGGCGCGGGCACCGGCCATGTTGCGACCAAAGGTCGAAGTACGGGAGCGATACGCTGGCATGTTTTGGGTCCTCATCACAGCGCGACAATCCGTCAAAGCGGATTGCGCCGGCGCGATTGGTTGGCGATTGCAAGAAACCTGCGCGGGCTGCCGGCAGCCGGAATTCCGCGCCAGCCCGATCGCCTTGCGAGGCTAGCACAACATTGCGGCTCGGCGCATGGACCTGGGTCGCCGGAGCGCAAGGTCGTCGCCGAGCGAGCGCTGGCAGCGGCTGTCGTATCATGCGCGTCAGGGCCGGTGTCGGCAGGAGCTGCGCGAGCAATGACAGTGACAACGGATAACGGCAAACGATGGGCATGGTGCCAGGGGGGCATAGGACAGGCGGCGCGGCAGCTGCTGGTGCAGGCGGCAGCCAGCCGGCAGCGCCGGGTGCTGCTGCTGGCGGGGGCGCGGGACTGGGTGCGGGCTGGAGCGGACGAGATCCTGGCCGCGGTTGGCCAGCCTGTGGAGAGTGCCTGGCTGGGCGCGGAGGCGCCGGCAGGTATGACGGCCGTCGTGGCCGGCAAGGTCTCGCGGCTGTTGGGCCAGGAGCTGCGGTTGCTGGTGGTCGATGCCTACGCCGGCTTTGATCCGGATGCGGTGGGAGCGGCCATCGGCGCACTGGTCGGCGGCGGGTTGCTAGTGCTGCTGACACCGCCGCTGGCGCGCTGGGAACGGTACCCTGACCCGGAGCATGCCCGGATTGCGGTGGCGCCGCACGGCCCCGAGGCGGTGACGGGCCGTTTCCTGCGCCGCCTGGCACGGCTGCTGGCGGAAGCCCCGCCGGAAGAGGTCTATCGTGTGGAACAGGATAGACCGCTGCCGCCGCTGCCAGGCACGCTCGCAGCGCCGCCGCCGGCGGCGCTGCCCCCTTATGCCAGCGAGGAGCAGCGCCAGGCCGTGGAGGCGCTGCTGCGGGTTGCCACCGGCCGCGTCCGCCGGCCGGTGGTGCTGATCGCCGATCGCGGCCGGGGCAAGTCCGCCGCTTTGGGACTGGCGGCGGCCCGGTTGCTGGCGGCAGGCACGATGCGCATCGCGCTGACTGGGCCGCGGCTGGAGGCGGTGCGTGCGGTCTTCGAGCATGCTGTCCGCCAGCTGCCGCAGGCCAGGTTGCGCCCCGGCCAGCTGGAAAGCGGACAGGGCAAGCTATGGTTCGTGCCGCCGGACGCGCTGGCCAGCGAGCGACCGGCGGCTGACCTGCTGCTGGTGGACGAAGCGGCGGCGATTCCGGTGCCGCTGCTGCTGCGGTTGCTGCAGCACTATCCGCGGGTCGCCTTCACCACCACGGTGCACGGTTACGAGGGTACCGGACGCGGCTTCCTGTTGCGCTTCCTGCGCGCCTTGGCGGCGCGGACGCCGGAGCGGCGCCTGCTGCGGCTGGAGACACCGGTGCGCTGGGCGCCGCATGATCCGCTGGAGCGGCTCTCCTTCCGCCTGCTGCTGCTAGACGCTGAGGCCGCGCCGGACCGGGCGGCGGCTGCGGCCAGGCCCGACAGCATCCGCCTGGAGTGGCTGGATCGGGACGCGCTGGTGGAGGACGAGGCGCTGCTATCAGAGCTGTTCGGCCTGCTGCTGCAGGCCCACTACCGGACCCGTCCCTTCGATCTGCGCCATCTGCTCGATGGGCCCAACGTCGAAATCCTGGTGCAGCGGCAGGGGCCGCATGTGGTCGGCGCCGCCCTGCTGGCGCTGGAGGGCGGCCTGCAGCCGGCGCTCGCTGCCGCGGTCCAGCGCGGCGAGCGCCGGTTGCGGGGACATTTGCTGCCGCAGTCGCTGGCCTTCCACCTGGGGCTGGCCGAGGGCGCTGCACTGCGCTGCGTGCGCATCATGCGCTTGGCGGTGCATCCGGCCTGCCGCCAGCGGGGCCTGGGCCGCAGCCTGCTGGCCGCGGTGGCGGCACGGGCAAAAGCCGGCGGCTGGGATGCGGTCGGCTCCAGCTTTGGCGGCGATGCAGAACTGCTGCGCTTCTGGCAGCGCTGCGGCTTCCAGCCGGTTCGGGTCGGCATGACCCGCGGCAGCAGAAGCGGCGAGCATGCCCTGCTGGTGCTGCAGGCCCTGAGCCCGCTGGGCCAAAGCCTCCTGGCCTCAGCTCGCCGGCAGTTTTTGCGCGATCTGCCGGCGCAGCTGGCCCAGCCGCTGCGCGACCTGGATCCCGAGCTGGCGGTTCTGCTGCTGCCGGACGATGCGACCGCTGCCGCTCTCGACGCCGATGACTGCCGGCAGCTGGTCGCGTTCGCCCATGGTCGGCGCAGCTACGGCGACAGCCTCGGCGCGCTGCAGCGGCTGGTGCTGGAAGCCGGAGCGGCACTGGCCGGTCTTTCTGCCGCTCAGCGCCGGCTGCTGCTGGCCAAGGTGATGCAGGGACGTGACTGGTCCGAGGTGGCGGAGCTTGGGAGCTGGCCGGGCCGGGCGGCGGCGGAGGAGGCGCTGCGCCAGGCGGTGAGGCAATTGCTGCAGCAGGGAGGCTTGTCCCCGCCGGCGAACGGCTTTCCTGGCGCATCAATGGTTTGAGTTGCCTGCTCGGCGGCCATATTACCGCTTGCCAGGGTGGCTTGGCCGAGACGAGGAGGAACCGATGCGCCGACCCATTGCCGTGGCGGTGCTGACGCTGGCATTGGCGGCCTGCGCTGGCCATGCGGCGCCGCTTGCCATTGCTTCCGGCAGCCAGCAGGGCCCTGCCGAGACCATGCCCAGCCTGGCTCCCATGCTGGAGCGTGTGCTGCCGGCAGTGGTTAGCATCGCGGTGCGCGGCACCGTGGCCATGGAGCAGAATCCGCTGCTGCAGGATCCGTTTTTCCGCCGCTTTTTCGGTTCCCCCGATCTGCCGCAGGAGCGCGCCTTTGAGGCTATCGGCTCCGGAGTGATCGTCGATGCTGCGCAGGGCATCGTGATCACCAATGCCCATATCGTCGAGGATGCCGACGAGCTGACCGTGACCTTGGGCACGGGAGAGCAGCTGGCGGCGACCAAGCTCGGCGCCGACCCAGAAACCGACATCGCCGTGCTGAAGGTAGAAACCGACGGCGTCGAGCTGACCGCGCTGCCGCTGGGCGACTCTAGCAAGCTGCGGGTGGGCGACATCGTGGTCGCCGTCGGCAACCCCTTCGGGCTGGAGCAGACCGCCACCTCCGGCATCGTCAGCGCGCTGGGACGCACCGGCCTCGGCATCGAGGGCTACGAGGACTTCATCCAGACCGACGCCTCCATCAACCCCGGCAACTCTGGCGGCGCGCTGGTCAACCTCCGTGGGGAGCTGGTCGGCATCAACACCGCCATCCTCGCCCCCAGCGGCGGCAACATCGGCATCGGCTTCGCCATCCCGGTCGCCATCGTGCAGGGGGTGATGACGCAGCTGGTCGAGCACGGTGAGGTGCGGCGCGGGCAACTGGGAGTGGTGGTGCAGGATCTCACCCCGGCCCTGGCGGAGGCACTGGGAGCCCAGGCTAGGGAAGGCGCCGTGGTAACCCAGGTGCTAGCGGGGTCGCCGGCGGAGCAGGCCGGCATCCGGGTGGGCGATGTCATTGTCAGCGTCGACGGCCAGGCGATACGCAACAGCAGCGAGCTGCGCAACCGGATCGGCCTGATGGCCATCGATCAGCAGGTCACCCTCGGCATCCAGCGCGACGGCAAGCCGCTTACCGTCACTCCGACCCTGGCCAGGGCGCAGCAACGGCAAATCGACGGCGGCCAGATGGACAAGCGGCTGGCGGGAGCGCTGTTCGAGGCCGCCACGGGACGGCCGCAAGAGGGATTGGTGGCCGTTGCCGAAGTGGCCCCGGGCAGTCCAGCCTACCAGCTCGGGCTGCGGCCGGGCGATCGCATCACCAGCGTCAATCGGCGCCAGGTGGAGAACCTGGAGCAGTTCGGCCAGCTGGTGAAGCAGGCGGGCGATACCATCCTGTTGGGCGTCAACCGCCGTGGAACGCCGTTGCTGCTGGCGGTCCAATGAGCGTCGGGGCGACGTCATGAGCGATCGCAGCCGACCCGATTGGCGGCCTTGCCGGCATGGCGGGCGCGACCAGGGCAGCTTGTGGGCCAGCGGCACCCGTTTCGAGTCGCCGAGGCGGGACCAGGCTGGGCCGGCCCGAGCCTGGCAGCCCGGCCTGCGGCTTTTGCATGCCGGCCTGGACGACGCACCGCTGATCGTCGATTTCGAGCTGCAGCTGGAACAGCGTCGCGAAGTGGAGTCCATGCTGCGGCATATCGCCGCAGTCGTGGATTTCGATCTCGGCTGCCTGGGCCGCGGTATCGATCCGCGCAGCCTTGGTGCCGGCTGAAGCGGAAACCTAGCCGACGCTGACCCGGTCGCGGCCCGCGGCCTGACTTTTGCGCAGCGCCTTGCGGGCCCGTTGCAGCATGCTGGCGGTGTTGTCGCCGGTGCGGAAATCGGTGAGTCCGCCGCTCACACTCAGATACAACGTCCGCCCCGGGGCCGAGAAGGGCATGCGGGAGGCGCGGATGGTGATGCGCTGGCCCACTTCCAGCGACCAGCTCATCGAGGTGTTCACCAGGATGACGCCGAAGCAGTCCGGGCCGAGGCGGCCCAGGACGTCGCTATGCCGTAGCTCTAGCCGGATCAGCCGGGCAACGTCGCGGATGCAGCCGTCGGCGGCCGCGGGGCCGAACTGTGTGCGCACCGCAGAAGCGTGGTCGAGTTCCAGCAGCAGCAGGCAGAAAGGTTCCTTGTAGCGCTCCTGGCGAGCGATTTCCTGGCCGAGGATGTGAAGGAAATGGCGCTCACTCCAGGTGCCGGTAAGGCTGTCGGTCAGCGCCGCTTCCTGCAGCTGCAGCTCTAGCTGCTTCTGATGGGTGATGTCCATGTTCAGCCAGGCCACGCGGCGGGGCTGGCCCGGTAGCTCCGGCAGCGGGGTAAAGCGTGCCTGGAACCAGCGTTCGCCGCCGTCGGTGTGTGGTCCGCCATGGTGGTTGAGGCAGTACTCCTCGGTGCAGGGCGCATTGCGCTCCAGCGCCGCGCGGATCGAGGCCAGCAGCTCGTCGGCCACGTCCGGCGGCAAGACCTCGTGCAGTGATTTGCCGATGTAGCCGTCGCCGCCGGCTTCCAGGCTGCCCTGACCGCCGAGCACGTCGACGTAGCGGCCGTGTTCGTCGACGACAAACACGGGATCGGGCAGCGCTTGCACGATGGCGCCGAGCAGACTGGTATCGCGGTTACGGGCGAGCATGCATGAATGCATGTGGGCGAAGCAGGCGTAACCAAAGCCCGGCGCCTAGGGGGCTGCCCGTGGCAGGGCAGCGTGGCGGCGGACAGGAGTTGTCCGTACACTGGACCGGCCTCAAGCTGGACGGAGGAGACCGTGTTCGCTTTTCTGCTGCTGGTAGCGGGCTTGATCGGCGTCGAGCTGACGCGCCGTTGGCTGTTGCAGCGACCGGTACCGCCCCCGCCGAGCGAGCCGTTCGCGGGTGTGCATTATCCGGTGGGCAGCGCCACCGTGTCCGAGCGGGCGACGGCGGCCGCGCCGCGCGCGACCGTGATCTGCATGCCGGGATACTGCGAGAACGTCCGTTATTTCACCCGGGCCTACGCTGATCCCGACATCCAGCTCATCCTGGTCAGCAGCGCCGGCTACTACACCGGCCTGGACGGGGGGCAGGTGCAGCAGGCTGCCTGGGTGCACCCGCCGGACGCTCCGGAAGGCAGCATCGAATACGATGCCATGGTGCTCAACCAGGCCCTGGAGCATTTGCCGAGGAGCGATCGCATCCGCGTCCATGGCCATTCCCGCGGCGGCGCGGTGGTGCTGGAGGCTGCCGCCCGGCGGCCCGAGCTGTTCCAGGGCGTGGAGGTAATCCTGGAGGCGCCGGTGCTGCCCCAGGCCAGCCTACTGCTGCAACCCATCCCGCGCTTTTTCTACTGGCTGTTCCCGCTGCTGCTGCCGTTATGGCAGGCCATGCCCCTGCCGCCCGTGACCCTGGGGCGCTGGGGCACGCTGCGGGATCCGCGCAAACGGGAGCTGATCGCCTCGTTCCCTTTTAACGCCCGGCGAGGCAGCATTCTGCTCGCCAATCTCAGGTCGGTGGAGGCCTGGATGCGGAATAAGCCCGTGCAGCTGTACCGCCATCTGGACCGCGGCACGATCCTGATCCCTGAGGACGATCAGGTACTGGACGCCGCCTCCATGGCCCGCAGCGCCAGCCACGCCGAGCCGCGGCTGACGGTGGTGGAGGTGCGGGGAGCCAGCCACTTCATCCTGCTGGATGAGCCGCAGTCGCTGCCGCCGCTCCGGGCCGAGGGCGAGGACGATGCATTGCGGCAGGCTTGAATCGGTGGGTCGGGGACGGGGCGTCCCGGGGCCGCTTGGCCCCGGGACTTCGGCGCCAGGCTCAGTAGGCGTAGGAAGGCTTCTTGTTGAGCCTGTGGATGGCTTCGATGAAGCGGATGGTGCCGGTCTTGGAGCGCATCATCACCGAGTGGGTCTTGGCGACGTTGTTGCCGATGTAGCGCACCCCGCGCAGTAGCTCGCCGTCGGAGATGCCGGTGGCGACGAAATAGACTTCCTCGCCCTTGGCCAGATCCTCCATCTTGAGGATCTTTTCATAAGAGACACCCATCTTTTGGCAGCGGGCGCGTTCCTCGTCGTTGGCGGGAACCAGCCTGCCCTCGAACTGTCCGCCCAGGCACTTGATGCCGGCCGCGGCGATCACCCCTTCCGGCGCGCCGCCGATGCCCAGCAGGATGTCGACGCCGGTGTAGTCGAAACAGGTGGCGAGCGCGGCGGCTACGTCGCCATCGGAGAACAGCTTGATGCGGGCGCCGGCATCGCGGCATTCCTGGATTAGCTTCTCATGGCGAGGCCGGTCAAGAATGGTGACGGTGAGGTCGGTAATGCTTTTATTCAGGGCCTCCGCCGTCGCTTTGAGGTTCTCGTGCACGGGCGCATCAAGGCTCACCTTGCCGGCCGCCTTGGGGCCGACGGCGATCTTGTCCATGTACATGTCCGGCGCGTTGAGCAGGCAGCCGCGCGGCGCCATGGCAACCACCGCGATCGCGTTCGGCAAGCCCTTGGCCACCGAGGTCGTGCCTTCGACCGGATCCACCGCGATGTCGACTTGGGGTGCGCCCGGGCCGCGGCGTCCCAGCTGTTCGCCGATGTAGAGCATCGGGGCTTCGTCCATCTCGCCTTCGCCGATGACGACCACGCCGTCGATGTCAATGTTGTCGAACATCCGACGCATGCCGTCGACACCGGCCTGGTCTGCGAGGATCTTGTCGCCACGCCCCATATGGGTGGCGGCGCTGAGAGCGGCTGCTTCGGTGACTCTTACCAGATCGAGTGCAAGGTTTCTGTCCACGTATGATCCCTCATTCTTGCGCAACGGATGAATGGCGACGCGGCAAACCAAGGCCGGCGGTATGTTTTTGAGTGGTTGCTCCAGGTCATTGATGCAAAAGCAGTCCCGAAATTCTATCAGGAATGGCCGAGAGGATTGACCGCGGAACGGGTTCGGCGCGGAGCGCAGACCTGGCGAGAGGGCTGTTGTTGCATCGGGGAGCAGTCAGGCCGTGCGGGATGCTCTATAATGCGCCCCTTCGTCAGTTTCGGTGACGATCTGGCCAGCCTACTTGGGAGACTTTAGATGGGCTTCGAGAGCGTACCACCTGGGAAATCGATACCCGATGACGTCAACGTCATCATCGAAATTCCTCTCCGCAGCGACCCGGTCAAATACGAAATCGACGAGGCGACCGGCACCGTGATGGTGGACAGGTTCATGGCGACCGCCATGCACTATCCATGCAACTACGGTTACGTGCCGCAGACGCTGTGCGAGGACGGCGATCCTGCCGACGTGCTGGTGCTGACGCCGTTCCCGCTGCTGGTCGGCTCGGTGGTCCGCTGCCGTCCCATCGCCGTGCTCGAGATGAGTGACGAGGCCGGCGGGGACTCCAAGATCTTGGCCGTGCCGGTGAGCAAGCTGACCACCATGTACGATCACGTCCAGGGACCGGACGACCTGCCGCCGCTGCTGTTGCAGCAGATCAGCCACTTCTTCGAGCACTACAAGGACCTTGAATCTGGCAAATGGGTCAAGGTGGTGGGCTGGAAGGGGGCGGACGCCGCCCGGCAGGAGATCCTGGAAGCAGTGGAGCGCTTCCAGCGCGCCGACAAGGTTTGACCAGGCCGAGCCGTTCGGCAAGCGAGTCCTCGCATGCAGGCAGCAAGCCCGCTCGTCCAGCTGTCCCTGGAGCTTAGCGCCGCGCACTGCGAGCGCGTGGAGGAGGTCGTGGCGGCGGCCGGCGCGCTCTCGGTCAGCTTCCTTGATCCTGGCGGCGAACCGGTGCTGGAGCCGGCGCTGGGAACCACCCCGCTGTGGTCGCGGGTACGGCTGCTCGCGCTGTTTCAGGGCTGGCCCGACAGCGAGCGGTTGTACTTGGCCATTTGCGCGGCGCTGGACGGCGAGCTGCCGGCCCGTTGGGAACTGGCGCCACTGGAGCAGAAGCAGTGGGAGCGGGCCTGGCTGGACCACTACCACCCCATGCATTTCGGCGGCCGGCTCTGGGTGGTGCCGACCAGTGCTGAGCCGCCCGATCCCGAGGCGATCAACCTGCGCTTGGATCCGGGCCTGGCCTTCGGCACTGGGACGCATGCCACCACGGCTCTGTGCCTGCGCTGGCTGGCGCAGGCCGAGCTGACCGACAGGGTGGTGGTCGACTACGGCTGCGGTTCCGGCATCCTGGGCATCGCCAGCCTGCTGCTGGGGGCGCGCCAGGCATATGGGATAGACAACGATCCCCAGGCGCTGCAGGCTTCGCGCGACAATGCCAAGCGCAACGGCGTGGCTGTGCGCTTCGTGCTCTGGCCGCCGGCTGCGGTACAGCCGGTCGCGGCCGACATCGTGGTCGCCAACATCCTGGCCGGCGTGCTCATCGAGCTGCGGGAAGCATTGCTGGCGCTGCTGTGTCCGGGGGGCTGGCTGGTGCTCTCCGGCATCCTGGAGCGGCAGCAGGCCGAGGTGGAAGCCGCCTATGCCGATGCCATCGACTGGCAGCCGGCACGGCGGGACGACGGCTGGGTGCTGCTGACTGGGCGCCGACGCGGCGCTTAGCCGACGCCGGTTCGGCGCGCCGGCTTTGCAAATCACTGCGCGGCCGCGGACAATGGCGTCTCTGACGTGAGAGAGCCTCATGTATACCCAGTGCAGCGGCTGTGCCACGGTTTTCCGCATCACGCCCGGGCAGCTGCGCCAGGCCCAGGGCCTGGTCCGCTGCGGCGTCTGTCGGCAGGAGTTCGACGCCCTGCCGAGCCTGGCTGCCAGCCTGCCGGCGGCAGCCGGCATCGCCGCGCAACGGCCGCCGACAATCACTAGCCCCGAGCTGGGCGAAGACCTCTTTCTTGCATTGCCGTCGGTGCCGAGCGAGGCGGCCACGGTCGGTGTGCCGCCGCCGCGCCGCTCCGGCCTGCTCGGCGCCACGGCGCTGCTGCTGGTTGCCGCCGTTCTCGTCGTGCTCTACGGCTATTTGATGCGCGAGGAGCTGGGCCGCTACCACGCCGTGCGGCCCTGGGTCGAGCTGCTGTGCGGTGTCGCCGGCTGCGAGCTGGCGCCCTTGAGGGATGTCGGGAGCATCCATATCTTGTATAAAAATGTCGAAGCATCGCCGTCAGCCGATGGCCTCGTGGTGCATGCCACCATCGTCAACGACGCCGGCTTTCGGCAGCCTTATCCGCAGGTCCGCTTCCGATTTCTGGATCCGGTGGGAGCTGCCCGGGCGTCGCCCTGGTTCACCCCGGACGACTATCTGCCAGCGCAGCCGCCGCCTGAGCGGGCTGCCGGATTGCCGCCGCAGGAGCCGGTCGCCATCCGTTTGCACGTGGGCGACATGGATCTGGCGGCGGTGGACAACTTCGTCATCGACCTGCGCTAGCGCCACCGGGATCGAATCAGGACATTCCGAACTTTTGACGTACCGCAGTTTGCGGTTATGATCGGCTGCCGCGCCGGTGGGGATGCCGGCGCCTCGTAACTCGGGTCACGACACCGGGACTGGATTGCGAGCGCTCATGCTTATGGAACTATCAAAAACGACCTTGGACTCGGCGACTTCGACCTGCGCAGAGGAGCGCAACGGGCACGGCGTGGGGCCGATTCGCGGCTGCGTCAAGGAGGCGCTGACTGCCTACTTTCGCCAGCTCAACGGCCATACCTGCGAGGGCTTGTACAAGCTGGTGCTGGCCGAAGTCGAGCCGCCGCTGTTGGAAGCGGTAATGGAGTATTGCGGGGGGAACCAAACCCGAGCGGCGCAAATCCTTGGCATCAACCGAGGAACCTTGCGGAAGAAGCTGCAGCAGTACGGGCTGGATCGCTAGCCTCGCCACGGCCGGCGGCGCGGGCAGCCGGACATCCAGCGTGCCGAACGCGGCCGATCGGCTTATAATCGCTGGCCTTCGCCTTACCGCAATGGGAATTACGTATGTCGTCCGCCACCGATCAACGGCCAGTGCGCCGTGCTTTGCTCAGCGTCTCCGACAAGACCGGCATTGTCGAATTCGCCAGCGCCCTGCAGGAGCTAGGAGTCGAGCTGCTGTCCACCGGCGGCACCGCCAAGCTGCTCGCCGAGCAGGGGCTGCAGGTCACCGAAGTCTCCGCTTACACCGGGTTCCCGGAAATCATGGATGGCCGCGTCAAGACCCTGCATCCCAAGGTGCACGGCGGCTTGCTGGGGCGGCGCGGGCTCGATGACGCGGTCATGGCCGCCAATGACATCCTGCCTATCGACCTGCTGGCGGTGAACCTCTACCCCTTCGAGGAAACCGTGGCCCGCCCCGGCTGCAGCCTGGCCGAAGCCATCGAGAACATCGACATCGGCGGCCCGGCCATGGTGCGGGCGGCGGCCAAGAATTACGACGGCGTCGCCGTCGTCACTTCGCCCGCCGACTATGCAGCCGTGGTGGAGGAATTGCGCAGCCACGGCGGGCTGTCGCGGGCGACTCGCTACCGCCTGGCAGTGGCCGCTTTCGCTCACACGGCCCATTACGACGGCGCCATCGCCAACTATCTCAGCAGCCTTGATGCCGACGGCAAGCAGCAGCCATTCCCGACCACGCTCACGCTGCAGCTGGTCAAGGGCGAGGACTTGCGCTACGGCGAGAACCCGCACCAGCGCGCCGCCTTCTACCGCCAGCGCAAGCCGCCTGAGGCCTGCGTCGCTACCGCTCGGCAGCTGCAAGGTAAGGCGCTGTCCTTCAACAACATCGCCGACACCGATGCCGCGCTGGAGTGCGTCAAGGCCTTTGCCCAGCCAGCTTGCGTCATCGTCAAGCACGCCAATCCCTGCGGGGTCGCGCTGGCGGACGACATCACCGAAGCCTACGAGCGCGCTTATGCCTGCGATCCGACCAGTGCCTTCGGCGGCATCATTGCCTTCAACCGCCCGCTCGACGCCAAGACCGCGGAGCGCATCATCGAGCGCCAGTTCGTCGAGGTCATCATCGCCCCCGACGTGGAGCCCGAGGCATTGGCCATCACTGCGCGCAAGCAAAACGTGCGGGTGCTGGCGACCGGCGCCTGGGGCCAGGAGCGGCCGGCGGAGTTCGACCTCAAGCAGGTCTGCGGCGGGATCCTGCTACAGGACCGGGACGTGGCGCGGCTGCGGCCGGAGGACCTGAAGGTGGTCAGCAAACGGGCGCCCACCGAGCAGGAACTGGCCGATCTGCTGTTTGCCTGGGAAGTGGTGCGCTTCGTTAAGTCCAACGCCATCGTCTACGCGCGCGATGGGCGGACAGTTGGCATCGGTGCGGGACAGATGAGCCGGGTGTTCAGCGCCCATATTGCTGGCATGAAGGCAGCCGAGGCGGGGCTGCAGGTGGCCGGTGCAGTAATGGCTTCCGATGCCTTCTTCCCGTTCCGCGACGGCATCGATCAGGCGCATGCCGCGGGCATCCGCGCCGTGATCCAGCCAGGCGGATCGATCCGCGACGCGGAGGTGATTGCGGCCGCGGACGAATACGACATGGCGATGGTGTTTACCGGAATGCGCCATTTTCGCCATTGAAGCGGCGGTCCGAGCGACCGCCTCAGCCGAGGGGACAGCGAGATGAAGGTACTAATCATTGGCGGCGGCGGGCGCGAGCATGCCCTGGCCTGGAAAATTGCCCAATCGCCCCGGGTTGGAGAAGTCTTCGTGGCGCCCGGCAACGCCGGCACCGCGCTTGAGCCCAAGGTGCGCAACGTTGAGCTGGGAGCGGAAGACGTCCCGGCGCTGGTCGATTTCGCCCGCTCCAGCGGCATCGATTTGACCGTGGTCGGCCCGGAAGCGCCACTGGTGAAGGGCGTGGTCGACGCTTTCCGCGAGGCCGGCCTGCGCTGCTTCGGTCCCAGCCGCAGCGCTGCGGAGCTCGAAGGCTCGAAAGCCTTCGCCAAGCAATTCCTGGAGCGCCATGGCATTCCCACGGCGGCTTTCCGTACCTTCAGCGACCTGGAGGCGGCCCGTGATTACATCCGGGAGCGGGGCGCTCCCATCGTGGTCAAGGCCGATGGCCTTGCCGCCGGCAAGGGAGTCACCGTCGCCCGCAGCATCGACGAAGCGCTCCGCGCTGCGGAAGATGCCCTGGCCGGCAATGTCTTCGGCGACGCCGGCGCCCGCATCGTGATCGAGGACTTCCTCGAAGGTGAGGAAGCGAGCTTCATCGTCACGGTCGACGGCGAGCACGTGCTGCCGCTGGCCACCAGCCAGGACCACAAGGCCCGCGATGACGGCGACAAGGGGCCGAACACCGGCGGCATGGGGGCCTACTCGCCGGCCGGTGTGGTGACGCCGGAGCTGCACGAGCGCATCATGCAGGAAGTGATCCTGCCGACGGTGCGCGGCATGGCCGCCGACGGCCGCCATTACACCGGCTTTTTGTATGCCGGCCTGATGATCGGCAAGGACGGCAATCCGCGGGTGCTGGAGTTCAACTGCCGGCTTGGCGACCCCGAGACCCAGCCCATGCTGCTGCGCCTGCGCACCGACCTGGTCGAGCTCATCGAGGCCGCCCTGGAAGGACGGCTCGACACGGTGAGTATCGACTGGGATCCCCGCCCCAGCCTGGGCGTGGTGATGGCGGCAGCAGGCTATCCTGACAGCTACAGCAAGGGCCATGTCATCTCCGGCCTGCCGCAGGAGCTGCCGTCGGGGCAGAAGATTTTCCACGCCGGCACCCGCCTCAACGACGCCGGCGAAGTGGTGACCAGTGGTGGTAGGGTGCTGTGCGTCTGCTCGCTGGGCGATACGGTGGCCGACGCTCAGGCCAAGGCCTACGCCCTGGTCGAGCAAATCCACTGGGAAGGCGCCTTCTACCGCCGCGACATCGGCTATCGCGAGATCGCGCGCGAGCGGAGCTGACAGCGCGCCGCACCCAATCGACGACGGCGCCGGGCTCGCCCGCAGGGGCAGCCCGGCGTCGCGCTTCAGGCTTCCCGGATCGTGGTCTGCCGTCCGCTTGTGTTGCGCAAGCTGATGATGCGCCAGCCGCGCTGTTGGGCATGGCGGCGCAGGACCTCGTCCGGGTCGACCGCGACCGGGTTGTCCACGCGTTCCAGCAGCGGCAGGTCGTTGTGGGAATCGCTGTAGAACCAGCTGCCGACAAGGTCCGCGTCGTGCCGGGTCAGCCACTGCTCAAGCGCCGCGATCTTGCCTTCGCGGAAGGTGGGGATGCCGACATAGCGGCCAGTGTAGCGGCCGTTGGCCCATTCGACCTCGGTGGCTAGCAGGTGCTCGATGCCGAACAGCGCGGCGATGGGCTCGGTGATGAAGCGGTTGGTCGCGGTGATGATGAGCGGAATGTCGCCCCGCCGGCGGTGCTCAGCGATCAGCTCACGGGCGGCCGGCAGGATCAGCGGCGCGATGATTTCCTCGATGAACCTGCTGCGCCAGCGGTGCAGCTGCTCCGGCTTGTGCCGAGCCAATGGCTGCAGCGCGAATTCCAGATAGGCGTGATTGTCCAGCCGGCCGGCCAGATAGTCCTGATAGAAGCGCTCGTTGCTGGCCGCGTACTCGGCGGCGTCAACCACGCCCAGCTCGACCAGGAACTGCCCCCAAAGATAGTCGCTGTCGCCGGCCAGCAGGGTATTGTCGAGATCGAAAATCGCCAGAGCCAATGCTGCAGTCCTCCATCAACGGAGTGCGGATTGTAGCGGATCGCGGCGGCCGCCGCTTCGCAGCCGGGCACAGAATCAGGTTTGCCGCTGTCCATTTTCTTGTGGAAGAATACTTTCATGCATCCTCAGTCGCTTGAGGAAGATTTTCGTGATCGACGAAGAAGGTTTCCGGTCAAATGTTGGCATCATTCTGACCAACGATCGCGGCCAGTTGTTCTGGGGACGGCGCATCGGGCAGAACGCTTGGCAGTTCCCGCAGGGTGGCATCAAACGCAACGAAACCCCGCTGGATGCCCTGTACCGCGAGCTGGAAGAAGAGGTCGGTCTGTCTCCGCATCAGGTCGAAGTGCTGGGTTGCACCCAGGGCTGGCTTCGCTATCGGCTGCCACCATATTTGATCCGCAGAAACCAGCGTCCGCTCTGCATAGGGCAGAAGCAGATATGGTTCATGCTGCGCATCCTGGCCGAGGACAGTGCGGTGCGGCTGGATGCTTGCAAGCATCCCGAGTTCGACCACTGGCGCTGGGTCGAATACTGGGAGCCCCTGCGCGAGGTGGTGTTTTTCAAGCGCGCAGTTTACCGCCGTGCCTTGGATGAGCTGGCGCCGCTGGTTTTTCCCAACGGCGTGCCGGCACGGCCGGCCTGGGCCAGGCGGCGTCTGCAGCGGCGGCGCCAGCCGCGCTGAGCTGGCACCGCATGCATCTTACATGTCACACGGGTCTGGCGGCGCTCACCGTTTGGCCTGACGGAGGAAGACCCGACCGCTGATGCTCGACACGCTGCACCGCATCGTCCAGGAAGTCAACGCGGCGCGTGGTCTCAAGCACGCTCTCGGCATCATCGTGCGCCGGGTTGCCGAGGCCATGAACGTCGACGTCTGCTCGGTGTATCTGCTGGACCAGGAAGCCGGCGAGTACGTCCTGATGGCCACGCTGGGCCTGAATCCGGATGCTGTCGGCAAGGTGCGCCTGCAGCCGCACGAAGGCCTGGTCGGTCTGGTCGGCGAGCGGGCGGAGCCGATCAATCTCGACAACGCCGACCAGCATCCCCGCTTTCGCTACTTCCCCGAGACCGGCGAGGAGCGTTTTCACGCCTTCCTCGGCGTGCCCATCATCCATTTCCGGCAAGTGCTAGGCGTGTTGGTGGTGCAGCAGCAGGCGGCGCGCCAGTTTGACGATGATGAGGTCGCCTTTCTGATGACCATGGCCGCGCAGCTGTCCGGTGCTATTGCCCACAGCGAGCTCAGCGGCGGCATCGACGGATTGCGGGACGACGGCTTGCCGCACAACAGCGGCTTGCAGGCCATCCCGGGTGCGCCAGGGGTGGCCATCGGTCGGGCGCTGGTGGTCTATGCCTCGGCGGATCTCAACGCGGTGCCGGATCGGCGCAGCGATGACCCGGAACAGGAGGAAGCCGCTTTCCTGGCCGCTGTCCAGGCGGTGCGGGAGGAGGTCCGGCGGCTCGCCGACAGCCTGGCCGGCGCCATTCCAGCCGAGGAGCAGCTGCTGTTCGATACCTATCTGCGCCTGCTGGACGGCAGCAGCCTGGTTGGCGAGACCTTGAACCTGATACGCCAGGGCAACTGGGCGCCCGGCGCGCTGAGACAGACCATCGACAAGTATATTCGGGCCTTCACCGAGATGGAGGATCCGTATCTCAGCGAGCGCGCCAGCGATATCCGCGACATCGGCCGGCGGCTCTTAATGCGGCTGCAGAAGGACAGCGGTGACCAGCGCGAAATCCCGCCCAACACCATCTTGGTTGGCTACGAGATCAGCGCCTCCCAGCTGGTCGAGATCCCGCGCGACCGCCTGGTTGGCATCATGTCGGTCCGCGGTTCCGGCAACTCCCATGTGGCGATACTGGCCCGGGCGATGGGGGTGCCGGCGGTGATGGGCGTGGGCAAGCTGCCCATCGGCCGACTGGAGGGCAAGCAGCTGATCGTCGACGGGTATGCCGGCCGCGTCTATATCCAGCCCTCGCCCGCCATTCGCCAGGAATATCGCCGGCTGATCCGGGAAGAGGCCGCGCTCACGGCCGAGCTGCGGCGCCTGCGCGACTTGCCTGCGGTGACTCCGGATGGGGTGCGGGTGCGCCTCTATGCCAACACCGGGCTGGTGGCGGACCTCAACTCCAGCCGCGAGGTCGGCTGCGATGGCGTCGGCCTGCACCGCACCGAGTTCCCCTTCATGATTCGGGACCGTTTTCCCGGCGAAGAGGAACAGGCCACGATCTATCGGCAGGTGCTGCAGGCCTTCGCGCCGCTGCCGGTAGTGCTTCGAACGCTGGACATCGGTGGTGACAAGCCGCTGCCGTATTTCCCGATCACGGAGGAAAACCCCTTTCTCGGCTGGCGCGGCATACGCCTGACGCTGGATCATCCAGAGATTTTCCTCACGCAGTTGCGCGGGGTGCTGCGCGCCGACATCGGTTTGGGCAACTTGCGGGTGATGTTCCCCATGATCAGCAACCTCGACGAGGTGGAGCAGGCCATGGCACTGTTGCAGCGCGCCCGCGACGAGCTGCAGGATGAGGGCATGCCGGTGACGATGCCGCCGGTGGGGGTGATGATCGAGGTCCCGGCGGCGCTTTTTCAGCTGGAAGACCTGCTGCGGCGAGTCGATTTCGTGTCGGTCGGCACCAACGACCTGACCCAGTACCTGCTAGCGGTCGATAGAAACAATCCACGGGTCGGTAAGCTCTACGACGATCTGCACCCGGCCGTGCTGCGCGCGCTGGCGATGCTGATCCGAACGGTGCAGGGGCAGGGCAAGCCGATCAGCGTGTGTGGCAGCATGGCCGGCGACCCGGCCGGGGCATTGCTGCTGATCGCTTTGGGCGTGAACGACTTGAGCATGAGTGCCGCAAGCATCCTGCGGGTCAAGCGGGTGGTGCGCAGCGTGCCCTATCGGCAGATGCAGGAGCTGCTGGCCCAGGCTTTGACGATGCAAACTCCCGCCCAGGTCCGCGCACTGATGAATGCGGCGCTGGAAGAAGCTGGCCTGGGCAGCCTGGTGCGAGCAGGACTCTAGCCACGGCATCGTTGTCCCGTGACGGCGTTCATATTTTTGCGATTGACAACTATTCTCATTTGCGATTTACTCGTGGCTCGACTTTGGAGCGAGCCATGTACGTCTGCGTTTGCCGAGCCGTTACCGACCGTCAGATCCGCCAAGCCATCGATGAAGGCGTACGCACCATGCGGGAGCTGCGCCTGAAGCTGGGCGTCTGCAGCGCCTGCGGCAAATGCGGGGAATACGCCAAGGAGATCCTCGACAGCAGCAAGCCGCGCATTACCGTGGCGCCAGCTAAGGACGCCGCCACGGCGGCCTGATTTCCCTGCCGGTCGCGCAGGCCTCAATGTGGGCTAGAATGAACGTCTAGCCAACAGGGAGGTTTAGCCGCCATGAAAGGGGATCCGACGGTCATAGAATTCCTCAACCGGGCACTCACCAACGAGCTGACCGCGATCAACCAGTACTTCCTGCATGCCCGCATGCTACGCAACTGGGGTCTGAAGAAGTTGGGCGAGAAGGAGTATGAGGAATCCATCGATGAGATGAAGCATGCGGACTGGCTGATCGAGCGGATTCTCTTCCTCGAAGGGCTGCCCAATCTGCAGGACCTGGGCAAGCTCTACATCGGCGAAGACGTCAAGGAAATCCTCGAGTGCGATCTACGGCTGGAGCAGGAGGCGTGCCCCTTGCTGCGCGAGGCGATCGCCTATTGCGAAAGCGTGCGGGACTATGTCACCCGCGACTTGCTGGGCGAGATCCTGGAGAACGAGGAAGACCACATCGACTGGCTGGAGACCCAACTGGAGTTGATTGAGCGGATCGGTCTCGAGAACTACCAGCAGTCCCAGATCGACTGATCTTCGGCAGCAATGCCAGCGGCCGTCGTCTAGAACGGCTTGACGACGGCCAGTACCACCACGGCAATCAGCACCAGTGCCGGCGCCTCGTTGAACCAGCGATACCAGACGTGGGAGTGCCGGTTGCGGTCCTCGGCGAAGGCCTTGAGCAGACGGCCGCACCAGACGTGATAGCCGATCAAGGCCAGTACCAGAACCAGCTTGAGGTGCAGCCAACCCTGCTGCAGCCAACCCGGTACCTGCCAAAGCAAGGCCAGTCCCAACAGCACCACCAGCACCGCGCTGGGCGTCATGATGCCGCGATAGAGCTTACGCTCCATGACCTTGAAGCGCTCGTTGCTGATCTGGTCCGTGCTCATGGCGTGGTAGACGAACAGCCGCGGCAGATAGAACAGGGCGGCGAACCAGGTCACCACGAAGATGATGTGGAAGGCTTTGGTCAAAAGGTAAATCACGGTAAATCCCGTTCTCGTTCTGCACCATTGCCGCAGGCGACCAGGGCCGGTTGCGACCTGGCCCGTATCTGCCGCCGCCGCTAAAGGATACAATAGCCGCTTCGCGCCTGAAGTTGGGAGATGCGTGCATGTACAAAGTAGGCATAGTCGGCGGCACGGGCTATACCGGGGTCGAGCTCATGCGCCTGCTGTCGGCCCACCCGCAAGTGATGCTGACGGCGGTCACCTCGCGTGGCAACGCTGGCATGCCCGTGAGCGAGATGTTCCCCAGCCTGCGTGGGGTGGTGGATCTCGAGTTCACCGAGCCGGATCCGGAGCGGCTGGCGGAATGCGACGTCGTTTTCTTCGCGACGCCGCACGGCACCGCCATGGAGTCCGTGCCGGAATTGCTCGGGCGCGGCGTGCGGGTGATCGATCTCGGCCCCGATTTTCGGCTGCGCGATGCCGCCACCTGGAGCCGCTGGTACAAGTTGGAGCACAGCTGCCCGGAGCTGCTCGACGAGGCAGTGTACGGCCTGCCCGAGCTCTACCGGGAAAAGATCCGCACCGCCCGGCTGGTCGCCAACCCGGGCTGCTATCCAACTTGCACGCTACTGGCGGTGATGCCGCTGCTGGAGCGCGGGCTGATCGCTACCAGTCGCCTGATCGTGGACGCCAAGTCCGGCGTCTCTGGCGCCGGCCGCCAGGCCCAAGTACGGACCCTGCTTTGCGAAGCCGGCGAGAACTTCGCCGCCTACGGTCTGCCGGGCCATCGACATCACCCGGAAATCTCCCAGGAGCTGCGACAGATCGCCAAGCAGGACGTGGAGCTGGTCTTCGTGCCCCACCTCGTTCCCATGATCCGCGGCATGGAGACCACCATCTACGCTGAGCTGACGCGCGGCGACGTCGATCTGCAGGAGCTGTACGAGCGGCGCTACGCCAGCGAGACCTTCGTCGACGTCTTGCCGGCGGGCGCCGTGCCGGATACAAAATCGGTCGTGGGCACCAACATGTGCCGCATCGCCGTGCACCGCAGCGGCAAGACGGTGATCGTGCTGGCGGTCATCGACAACCTGACCAAGGGGGCCTCCGGACAGGCCGTGCAGAACATGAACCTCATGCTCGGCCTGGAGGAAACGCTGGGCTTGCAGGCGGCAGCGCTGGTGCCGTGAACTTGCGCGCGGCGCGCTTGCCTAAGGCCTTGATGAGACACGACTGGGAACGCCGACGAGGAGGCAATTGATGACACAGGTCGCTCAGGAACAATATGTATCTTTGATTTTCACCGACGCGGCAGCGAACAAGGTTCGCGAACTGATCGAGGAAGAGCAGAACGATCAGCTGAAACTGCGGGTTTACATCACCGGCGGCGGCTGTTCCGGCTTCCAGTACGGCTTCACCTTCGATGAGAACATCGAGGAAGGTGACACCGTCATCGAGAAGAACGGCGTGACCCTGCTGGTCGATCCGCTGAGCGGCCAATATCTGGAAGGGGCGGAGATCGACTACGTCGAAAACCTGGAAGGCGCGCAGTTCGTCATCCGCAATCCCAACGCGACGACGACCTGCGGCTGCGGCTCATCCTTCGCGATCTAAGCCTGCCTCGACACGCTTGCCATAGATCCCGCCGAGGATCACCGGCGCGCTGGCGCCGGTGACCTCGGGTACGTTGCCAGGCCGCTCCAGCAGCCGCTGGCGGGCCAGCCAGGCGAAGGCGCAGGCCTCGACGAAATCCGGATCCACTCCCAATTCCGCCGTTGATCGCACCGGCAGCGGCGCCAGTAAATCCTGCAGACGTGTCATGAGGGCGCGGTTGTGGACCCCGCCGCCGCACACCAGCAGCTGCCGTGCCGTGTGCGCATGGCGGCGCACGGCGGTGGCGATGCTGCGGGCGGTCAGCTCCAGCAGCGTAGCCTGGACATCCTGGGCGCGATAAGCGCGGCCGTGCAAATGCCGCTCCAGCCAGGCGAGGCTGAAATGTTCAGGGCCGGTGCTTTTGGGCGGCGGGCGGGCGAAATAGGGATCTTCGAGCAGCGCCTCCAGCAGCTCGGGCAGGACTGCGCCGCTGGCGGCCCAGGCACCGCCAGCATCAAAGCGGCGGCCGAGATGCTGCCGGATCCAGCCATCGAGTAGGGTGTTGGCCGGTCCGACGTCGAAGCCAAGGGTGGCGTCACCCGCCAGCACCGTGATGTTGGCGATGCCGCCCAGGTTGAGCACGCAGCAGTCGCCGGCACCGGCGAAGATCTCGCGGTGGAAGGCCGGAACCAGCGGGGCGCCCTGGCCGCCGGCGGCGACGTCGCGGCGGCGGAAATCGGCTACTGTGGTGATGCCGGTGAGCTCGGCGATCACATTGGGATCGCCGAGCTGCAGCGTGAAGGGAACCGTGCCGTCGGGCGCGTGCCAGACGGTTTGGCCGTGGCTGCCGATGGCTGTGACGTCCTCGGGGCGGACGCCGGCGGCGGCAAGTAGCTCGAGCGCGGCCTGCGCGAACAGGCGGCCCAGCAGGATGTCTAGCTCGGCGACGGCGCGCAGCGGGCTGTCGGCGTGGATGGCCAGGATTCGCTGCTGCACCTTCGCCGATAGCGGCGTAGAGCGGGTCGCAAGCACGTGTAGGCGAGGCTGAAAGCGGAGCAGCGCGGCGTCGATCGCGTCGGCACTGGTGCCGGACATTAGGCCGATGAAAAGCCCGGCCATGCCCGGCTAATTCTCTCCAGTGGAATGCTGCTGCAGGCGCAGCGCGATCTCGGTGCGGCTGAGCACGTCCAGCTGCGCCACCAGGGGCGCAGTCTGCTCCAGGAAGGCCGGCAGCAGATGCTTGGCGATGGGCTGCGCCTCGGGCAGTGGCACCGTCACCGGATTGCGATGCACGCCGTCGACCAGGAACTCATAGTGCAAGTGGGGACCAGTGGCGAGCCCCGACGAGCCGACATAGCCGATGATCTGGCCTTGCCGCACCCGGCTGCCCTGCTTAAGTCCCTTGGCGTAGCCCGACATGTGGGCGTACAGCGTGCTGTAGCGGCTGCCGTGCTGAATGATGATGGTGCGGCCATAGCCTCCCTTCCAGCCGAGATGGACGATCTTGCCGTCGCCGGCGGCCCGGATGGGAGTGCCGGTGGGAGCGGCGTAATCGACCCCGCGGTGCGGCCGCTTCGTGCCCAGGACAGGATGCAGGCGATTGGGGTTGAAGCCGGAGCTGATGCGGCGGAAGTCCACCGGCGAGCGCAGAAAGGCCTTGCGCATACTCTTACCATCGGGGGTGTAGTAGTCGCGATTGCCTTCCTCATCGACGAAGGCCACGGCGCGATAGCTGCGGCCGCGATTCAGGAATTCGGCGGCGACAATGTTGCCGTCGCGAATCTTCTCGCCGTCGCGGTAGACTTCCTCGTGAATGACCACGAAGGCGTCGCCGGCACGGATGTCGAGCGCAAAGTCGATGTCCCAGCCGAAGATTTCCGCAAGCTGCATGATGAGTGCGTCACTCAGTCCCGCGCTCTTGCCCGCCGCATACAGTGAGCTCTCGATGATGGCGGTCTTGTAAGCCAGGTGGTGCTCCAGCGGGACGGCGACCAGCGCGGTGGTGTAGCCGTTTTCTTCCAGGTCGATGTGCAGGGTGACGCTTTCATCCACCGCATAGCGGAGGGCCTGCAGTCGGGCATCGTCGATCAAAAGGCGGAGCTGCTCGCCGGGATAGAGGCGGGTCAGCGTCTTGGCGGCTTCGCCGGCGGCGAGCACCTCGTACATGTTCTTGGCGCTGAGGCCGAGATTGCTGAAGATCTTGGCCAGGCTGTCGCCGGGCCGGACCTCGACCAGTTGCCATTCCGGCTCCTCGGCAGCGATGACCGGTTCGACGGATGCGGCCGCTGCCGGCTCGGTCGCGCTGGCGGCAACAGGTGCAGGAATGTCGGGCGCTCTGCGGACCGTGTCGCGAGCCGGCAGCTCCAGAGGCAGCTCCAGATAGCCGTTGGCGGTAGGCCTAGCCACTGCGGCCGCGTCATCCTGCGGCGAGAGCAGAAACAGTAGCGCGCTCGCGCCGAGAAAGCCGGCGGCTATCCAATGGAGCCGCTTGCAAGCCAGCTTGCGCCAAGGCCTGGAGGAACGGGGTTTGAAATCGAGGTCTTTGATTCTTGTTGGGCGCACGGCGACACCATCCAAATAGCACCGAAACCATATCCGCAAGCGCGGATACAGGTCAACGGGAGCTTGAGCAATTGGTTTTAAGTCCGCGTCGGGGCAAGCAGTTTTAACAAGAATCATGATGGGGGCGTGTGCGGGCGTTCGCGCTTTAGGTAGAATCCAGCCTTTCCGTCCGAGTTATTCAGGAGTCGATGAAGATGGCGACTCAGGAGTCGATGAAGATGGCGACGGCCAAAGAGGCGCTCGCGCTGATCAAGCGCGGCAGTGAGGAAATCCTCCTGGAAGAGGAGCTGCTGCAGCGCTTGGAGACCGGCAAGCCGCTGCGCGTCAAGGCGGGCTTCGATCCTACTGCCCCAGACCTGCATCTTGGTCACACCGTCCTGATCAACAAGCTGCGCCAGTTCCAGCAGCTGGGTCATGAGGTCATCTTCCTCATTGGCGACTTCACTGGAATGATCGGCGATCCGAGCGGCAAGAGCGCTACCCGCAAGCCACTGACGCGGGAAGAGGTGCTGGAAAACGCTCGCACCTACCAGGATCAGATCTTCAAGATCCTGGATCCCGAGCGCACGCGCGTCGTCTTCAACAGTGAGTGGATGGGCAAGCTATCGGCGGCGGAGCTCATCCAGCTCGCTGGACGTTATACCGTCGCCCGCATGTTGGAGCGCGATGATTTCCACAAGCGCTACACCAACAACCAGCCCATCGCCATCCACGAGTTTCTCTATCCGCTCATCCAGGGCTACGACTCGGTGGTGCTGAAGGCCGATGTCGAGCTCGGCGGCACCGACCAAAAGTTCAACCTGCTGGTCGGGCGCGAATTGCAGAAGCAGATGGGGAAGCGGCCTCAGGTGGTGCTGACCATGCCGTTACTGGAGGGCACCGACGGCGTCCAGAAGATGTCGAAGTCGCTAGGCAACTACATCGGCATCCAGGAGCCGCCGAACGAGATGTTCGGCAAGCTGATGTCCATCTCCGACGAGTTGATGTGGCGCTACTATGATCTTCTGAGCTTCCGCAGCAACGAAGAGATCGAGCGCCTCAAGCGGGAAGTGGCCGAGGGGGCCAACCCCAGGGATGCCAAGCTGGCCCTGGCCGAGGAGATCGTCAGCCGCTTCCACGGGCCGAGCGCTGGTCCCGCGGCGCGGGAGGAATTCATTGCCCGCTTCCAGAAAGGCGCCCTGCCGGAAGACATGTCGCTGGTCGAGCTGCAGAGCGGGGCGGACGGCTTGCCCATCGCCAACGTTCTTCGCGATGCGGGGCTGACGCCCAGCACGTCGGAAGCGTTGCGCATGATTCGCCAGGGCGCGGTACGCATCGACGGCGAACGCATCGAGGCTACCGATCTGCGTCTGCCCGCAGATAGTGACCATGTGCTGCAGGTAGGTAAGCGCCGTTTTGCCCGGGTCCGCATTCGTGGTGCTTGACATCGTCGGTATTTGTTTTATGCTTTCGCGCCCTTGCTGGCGGAGGTGGCGGCTGGGTCACGGAGCTGGCGGGGGGTGTTGCTTGACAGGGCGGGTGGAGGTGACTAGGATGCTT
>Ga0079224_100001964_pt1 | contig 24462 bp, 22 predicted proteins | sample Stecom2015_FD_80414 | JGI IMG/M metagenome (GOLD analysis project Ga0079224, IMG submission 80414) | Agricultural soil microbial communities from Utah to study Nitrogen management - Steer compost 2015 | ecosystem: Environmental > Terrestrial > Soil > Agricultural land | place: USA: Utah... | reverse complement strand
ATTAAAACAAGATAAGATCACTGCTTCAAGTGATATCACGATGAAGTATCTAAAGCTCATGACTGACGGTGCTTTCTGGGTAGGAGTTAAAGCTCCACCTCTTACTACTCAGAATATTACTTTTACTCTTCCGCCAAGTGATGGCATCGCTGGACAAGTTTTAAAAACTGATGGCTCTGGAAATTTAGGTTGGATGGATGCCACTGAAGGAAGCGTAACAAGTATAACTACCAATCTACCTCACTCACGGAGTGCTTCAGGGGGAACGACAACTATTTCTCTTGATAATGGGGGAATAACAAACTCACATATTAGTGCTTCAGCAAGTATTGACTGGTCAAAAATCAATAAAACGGGATCACCTGAAATCAGTGGTGGAGTTGCTCTATGTGGTGGGGGGGATCTCACAAGTGATAGAACTCTAAATGTAAATGTTGATGGTGCAACTATCGGAGTGAATGGATCAAATCAATTAAGCTTGGCCACAGGTAGTATTACGAATGATCACATCAATTCATCAGCGGGGATTGCCTGGTCAAAACTTGATGGAACTACTGCTCCTGAAATTATTGCAGGAACTGGTCTCCTTGGTGGCGGAGATTTAACAACAGACAGAACTTTAAGTGTAGATGTAGGAACAAGTGCTAATCAAATTGTTCAGCTCGATAGTGATGGGAAACTTCCGGCCGTGGATGGAAGCAATCTAACTAACGTTGGCCTATGGGAAGATGTAGTATCAGGAGTAAGCTACCCTGGAGGTAATGTTGGTATAGGAACAACAAACCCTAGTCAAAGATTAGTTGTTGGAAACGATATTGGTTCGATATCTGGTAACGAAGCTATAGTTATTGGAGGGGCAGGCACAAGTAATGTTCAATTCTTCATGGGAAATAACGGAGATAACTTCGGAAACATTCTCTGGAATGGAGCTAATCAAGATCTTATCCTTAGAACAAAAAGCAATGGTACAAACCATGTGAATCAACTTGTCTTAGATTCCACAGGAAGGGTTGGACTTGGGACAACAAGTCCAGAAGCATCCCTAGATATCAAAAGTTCAGGAAGCCAATGGACATTACAGAATTGGAATAAAAGTTTAAAGCTTTCAGGTGGAACAGCTGCAATTGAATTTGATATTGGCCTTAGTAGCAAGTTTGGGATGGGTGCAACTACAAGCGGAGGGGATAGCTTTTATTTATGGCACACGACTGCTTCCGATCAGTCTAGCGCTGCCAACTATTTAATGACTATTAGGCAAAATGGAAATGTGAGTTTTGGTGGAGGCACTCCAAATGAAAAACTAACAATCGGAGGAGTCTTATCACTAAGAGAGACTGAATCACCAGTAGCAACAACAAATTATGGAAAGATCTATACAAAATCTGATACCAAACTCTACTTTATGAGTAGTTCAGGAATTGAAACCCAGCTTGGGTCTTCAGACGGAGGAACTCCTGCAGACAACACGATTACCTCTGATAAGATTGTTGATGGAACCATTACAAACGTTGATGTTTCACCAACAGCAGCTATCGATGCTTCAAAAGTCGGGACTGGCGTAATCTCTAATACTGAATTTAACTACCTTGATGGTGTAACTTCAAACATACAAACTCAATTAACAACAATTAATAACCGCTTCCCTGCAGGAACGACATCTCAGTACGTTCGCGGAAATAATACAGTCGCAACTCTTGATACTTCAGTTGTTCCAGAAAATGGAAACTTATATTTTACTGACGATAGAGTAAGGGCAACTCCATTAACAGGTTATGCTCTAGGTTCAAACATTGCTCTAAGTAGTTCAGATAATGTTCTGGGAGCGATGGGAAAACTTCAAGGACAGATTTCTGCGAGTAATACGGCCATTGCCTCTCATGCTGCGGCCATTAGTACTCTGAATGATAAAGGGCAGTGGGATAAGAGTGGGGCGAATCTTTATTATGGTGGAGGATATGTAGGTATTGGGACATCAAACCCTGTCAGAGAGTTGGAAGTCAAAAATTTCAGAGGAAGTTTCGATGCAACGGGGGGCGGAGCAGCTGTTTATCGTGCAGATGACCTTGGCAAAGGGGGCAACTTCAACTTCAACACTTCACGAGGAACACCTGAAGTACCTTTAATTTTACAAGCTGGTGATCAGGGTGGTTATATGACTTTCCGTGCTTATGATGGTGATGAGTATGGAGCAATTGCGGGAATTCAAGCAGTCGTTAAATCGGGCATTGCTAACGACAGTACACCAGGTGAACTTGTATTTATGACTACTCCATTAGGTAGTAAATCGCTTTTAAGAAGAATGGTTATTAATGAATCCGGAAATGTCGGGATAGGGGCCAATGCTCCTTCAGAAAGACTTGAAGTAGAAGGTAACGTCAGAGCAGATGCCTACCTCTATACGTCTGATCAAAGATTAAAAGAAAATGTAGAAACTTTATCGAATTCTTCTGAAAAAGTGCTTGCATTACGTGGTGTTGAATTTGATTGGAAGAAATCAGGTAAGCATGAAATTGGTTTTATTGCTCAAGAAGTTGAAGTGATTGAACCAAATCTAGTCATTACTTCTGAGGTTGATGGAATCAAAGCTGTAAAGTATGCCAATATTGTGGCCCTTCTGGTGGAAGCCTTTAAAGATCATCATAAGAAGCTTGAAGAGAATCAAAAAATGTTCATGGTAATGAGTAAAGGACTCAATGATCGAGTGAAGAGTCTCGAGCGAGAAGTAGCTTCTCTTAGAGAAGAAAACCAAAAACTAAAAGAAGATCTTGAACTCATCAAGAAACATCTTAAACTAGAATAATGAAAACTTTGTGGCTTCTTTCTCTATTAATTCTCTCAAAAAATATATATGGAGTAGGGAACCAGGGATCAGGCTATATAGTTCCACAAGGAACCACTGTTCGTATCAATGAACACGGTACTTGCAAAAAAGTGAATAACGGAAGTGCTGGTTACCACTTCTTTATTGGTGCGAAGATACCGATCGAATGGAATAGTTTTCTTGCTGATCCCCCTCCTAGTATGTCTCTTAGTGATTGCGATACCACGTACCGGTCATGTCTTGATATCAAAAAAGCTAATCCTAGTGCCACAAGTGGGAAGTATACGATTGATCCCGATGGAGTTGGTGTTGGTTATCCTGCCATTGAGACTTATTGTGATATGACAACAGATGGTGGTGGATGGACCTTAGTTTGGTCTAATACGAGAGAGGGGTCAAATAAACCAACGAAGAACCTTTCTTGGGTTGCTGCGACTACTACCACTCCTTTATGCTCTCTCGCTCAAGGATCAGCAACTGGTTGTACTTATCTCAATAATAACAAAGAATCATTTAACTATTTCGTTGGAATTGATTGGTGGAGTAGAATTACAGGTCAAAATAAAAATATGGAATTCATGTATCAATGGTCTTCAAACTACGGCCAGCCCATTGAACAGATGAGTAAATTTAATATTCAAAGAAGTAATGATTCAAAATTGTTTGCTTTTGAAGGAAAAAATTTAACCAAACTAGTAGGGGCAAGGAGTCCTGGGATTTACGCTTATCACTTTGCAAATAAATTTCCTCTTTCAACAGCAGATTATCATAATTCTCCTCGCCAGGATGGATGTAACTCAATGTTTGACGGAGCTCCTTTTTGGTATGGTTCATGTTGGAACGGAAGTTTTATTGGAGGAGGAGAAGGTGGAGGGGGAGGATATTTTAACGGAGCTTACTACGATGGTTCTAATACCTATTGGGGAATTCCTTCAGGAACAGGGGCAGGGAATGGCTGGATCTTTGTTCGAGAATATGATTACCTCGCTAACTGCACAGAAATAAAATCAAAGTTTCCTTTATCTCCTTCGGGAAAATATTGGATTGATCCAGATGGGGCTGGAGGAAATTTACCGTTTCTTGCAAAATGCGATATGGAGACAGATGGAGGTGGTTGGACACTTCTCATGAATCATAAAGTGGACACTGGTGGCTATTTTAGTGATGAAGCTCAAGCTGCACTTCATAATGTGAATAATCCAAATGCAGATCTCTATTCTGTCCTTTCTTATACAGAAGATTTTAGATCCCTACATGGAAATTTTACTTTCAGAATTAATTGGCCGGGTCACCCTCAAAGAAATATCTGGCGACAGTTTACTAACCCAGCTATTGATCAACCAGTTTCAGGCTATGTACCTCTCAATATTGATTTATCAACTAATCATTGGGGAGGTCTTGAGAGAAACTGTACTCTAGGATGTGATAAATCTTTTATAGATGGATCTGTTAATCATGCTGACCGCTGGTATGCTACAGCCACATTTGTTCCATTCGGAGAAGGTTTACCCGCTTCCATCACTTTAGGTTCAGTTAATCAATCACAACTATGGGTGAGAGATGACTCCTTTCTTCTAAGAGAACCAAGAGACTGCCAAGAAATTCTTGAATACGGCCTATCTACAGGAAACGGTCTTTATTGGGTTGACCCGACAATGTCTGGAGCATCAACTCAAGTTTACTGTGATATGACAAGTGATGGTGGTGGATGGACTTTAGTCTTTAACCACAATATTGCTGGCGGATATTTTTCTAATGCTACTGATGCGATGTCAAAGAATCCATCTGTTCCAACGAGTAATCTGTATTCTATTCTTGATCGTCTTGATGAATTTAAGGCCAATGATCGCTATATATTTAAAATTAATTGGCCAGGATATGTTCCACGAAACATCTGGGTACAAACTACGAATCCTACAATTGATCAACCAATCCAAGGATATGTAGGACTACAGATAGATGCTACAGATAGAGGCTGGGGAGGACTTGAAAGAAATTGTTCTGCCGCTTGTGTAAACTCATTGATGGATGGCTCTCCAGGGGTTGCTAATTGGCATTATGCTATTGGGAGCTTTATTCCTTATGGAAATCCTGCTGGAATTCCTACAACAGATCTTGTCGCCGCATCAAGTGCAGGGGCCCCTCACGTTCAGTTATGGACTCGAAGATCTGAGGGACAATTTACTAAAAGAAGCTGTAAAGAAATTTTAGAAGCAGGTCTTTCTACAGGAAACGGCTTATATTTTATTGACCCTGATGGAGTAGGAGGGGACCTTCCGTTTAGAGTTTATTGTGATATGACGACTGATGGTGGTGGCTGGACAAGAGTTGCCTATTCTCAAGGGACGGTTACTTCAGAAACTGTGCCAAATGATTTTATGGTGCAAACATTAAGAAAGCATTTTCTTGGATTAACAACTGTCAGTAATACAGCAGCTTCTATTAACGTGGAGTGGTTTTCAAGAGTCGTAGGAACAAGTGATGCCATGTTAAAGGCACCAGTTTATACCGGTTCTCCATTCATTGATAATGGATTAGGAGAGTGGAACTATGATGTAGCAAGGTGTACGGGAGTTCTAAGACATACTTCAAGAACAGCAGGATGCACTGGTCAGAATGCCAATGATAACTACAACCATGCAGATATGTTCAATATTGCCTTCAATGGGGGAAATGAGGCCATTGTTCCATACTACAATAATAACTCAGGTGGAGAACTTTGCTACTCAGGTAAAGGAGATTGTTCCTTTGAATTCTTCCTGCGCTAGTGGCATCTTCCTTGCTTTAAAATCACCAAGAGGTGATTTATGAAAAAGAATGTCCATGATTATGAAAGAGTCTTTCGCTTTTTAGCAGGTGGTTTCCTGACATCTTTGGCCTTCTGGGGACCGAAAAATAAAGCATTTCTAAGTTTCTCAGTGTTAATGGGAACGGGTTTAGTAGGAACTTGCCCTCTCTATTCTGCCCTTGGAATTAGTACTTGTAGCTCAGCTGAAAAAGATTTGAATAACAAATATTTTCCTAAGCAAAGTACTTCTGAGCGAGCAGCAGGACAGCCTATTGTAGGACTGACTTAAATTTTCTGTCTTACTTGTTCAAGATAAGGTTTAAGTTCTTCTTCGGTAAGCGTTTCTTTTTCTAAGAGTTCGCTTGCCGATTTTCGTAAAAGTGATTCATTGGTTTTTAAGAATTGAATTGCTTGATCAAAAGCTTCTCCGACAAGATTTTTAACTATTTGGTCAATGAGATTCGCTGTTTCAACACTATATTTTGAACTCATATAGCTACTACGATCACCAAGATAGTTTGGCCCCGTTTCTTCATAGGAGACATGTCCTAATTCTTCAGACATTCCGTATCGAAGCACCATTTCTCTAGCGATACTTGTTGCTTTGGCAAGATCGTCGGCAGCACCTGTGGAAAAATGGGAGAAGATTATCTTTTCTGCTGCTCGCCCCCCCATCAAAGTTGTCATCTTATTTTGTAACTCTTCTTTGGTCATAAGATAGCGGTCTTCAGTAGGGCGATGAATTGTATATCCAAGAGAGCCAATTCCTCGAGGGATAATTGAGACTTTATGAACGGCTTCTTCTTGACTAAGATGCATACCTACTAGTGCATGACCCATTTCATGATGTGCGACAACTTCACGTTCAAAAGTATTTAAAAGGCGATTCTTCTTTTCAAGGCCCGCAATCATTCTTTCGATGGCCTTGGTAAAATGGTTGAGATTGATAATAGTCGCATTCTCACGAGTAGCAACTAGAGCTGCTTCGTTAACAAGGTTTGCTAGGTCAGCCCCTGAAAACCCTGGAGTAAGGGAAGCAATTTTTGCAAGATCAAGTTCGGGATCAAGATTAACCTTGGCCACATGAATTTTAAGAATATCTTTTCTACCTTTTCGGTCTGGCTTATCAATAAGAACTTGTCGATCAAATCTTCCAGATCGAAGGAGAGCAGGATCTAAGATTTCAGGGCGGTTCGTTGCTGAGAGAATGATGATTCCTGATTGAGTATCAAAACCATCCATTTCAACAAGAAGCTGATTAAGCGTTTGCTCCTTCTCATCATTACTCCCCATAGGGGATTGATTTCGTGCTTTTCCGAGAGCATCAAGTTCATCTATAAAAATAATACAGGGAGCTTGTTTCTTTGCCTGTTCAAAAAGATCACGAACTCGAGCAGCTCCAACTCCAACAAACATTTCCACGAACTCAGCACCATTCGTTGAAAAGAAAGGAACACCAGCTTCTCCTGCAATGGCCTTGGCAATTAAGGTTTTACCTGTACCTGGAGGGCCAACGAGTAAAACTCCTTTGGGCATTTTTCCTCCCAGATTCCTAATTTTTTCCGAGTTTTTAAGAAAATCGATAATCTCCTTTAATTCTTCGAGAGCTTCATCTGCACCGGCGACATCTTTGAAGGTGACTTTAGTTTGAGTTTCAACATAAATTTTTGCTTTGCTTTTTCCAATGGCCATAAAATTTCCACCGGGTCCACCTCCGCCACCTAGACTTTTAGAGAAAGCATTACGAATGAAGAAATACCAGATCCCCATAAAGAATATGATAGGAAGAAACAGAGAAATAAGATCAGTGAGCCATGTGCTTTCAATGATGCGGCCATATTTTACATTATATTTGTCTAGTTCCTTAGAGATTTCAGGATCCACAACAGTTGTAGTGAAGTGAGTTTTGTCATTAATGGGATGATGAAGAGTACCAGAAATATTCTCTCCTGAGATTGTAACTTCTTTTATATTTTCTTTTTGTAGTTGAGTTTTAAATTCACTATAGGTCAGAGGAAAATAATCTGGAGTTAAAAAGAGATTTCTAAAAAAAAGTACAAATAATAGTGCGATTAAAAAATACGAAATATTAATTTGTTTTTTCATATCTCTCCTTAAGTAATTATGACTCCAATGGTAGCTCCCAGGAGCATAAGAATTAAACCAATGGCCACCCGGAGAGAATAACTCTTTCCTCCGCTAAAATAAGATAAAACAATCTTTGCAAAAGAACTTGATACAAGTGCACCAATAACACCCCATTGTGCCATGTCGAGGCTAATGACTTCCTTTGAAGTGAGCTGTGCAAGAGTGGCAGCAGAGGCATGGATTTCTGCCATAGCTGCTATGATACAAGTGACAATAACTCCAACTCCTCCAATAGACTCATTTAGCCATGCGGAAAGAAATGAAACAGATGTGATGGCAATAGCTATTATGACAGCGTGAGATAGTTTGAAGAACTTCCCTGATGGTGGAGCAGCATCTTCATTGGCCTTGATGTAGTGTGATAACAAAACAATAACAACTATCAGGAGAGTGAGAGTCGCTGTAATAAAAGGAATGATCATCAATTGAAATAAATCATTTGAAACAGTGGCGATAACACCAATAAATATCAACAGTGAGGATAGGTTGGCCAATAACGCCGCTGCAGAAGAGGGAACTAAGTAATTTGGGTCTCGTTTTACTTTGTCTCCAAAGCTTGCAATAGCTGCGGTTGATGAGACGAAACCAGAAAAAAAACCAGCTAAAGGAAGACCAAGTTTATAACCAAGTGCTCTTCGAGCAATATGTCCGAACATTCCAGTGGCCATGATGAGAACAACAATTTTCCAAATTGTCTTCAAATTTACTACTCCCCATTTATCGATAGGTTCATCAGGAAGCAGGGGCATAACAATTAAAGCAGAAGCAAGAAGTAAAAGGGAGTCACCAACTTCTTGTTCACTTATTAAATCTCTACCAATTCGGTGAATTGAGTTTTTGGCCTGAATCAATATAGCGCATAGAACAGCAAGCCCTGCAGCGATAGCAATTCTCTCGAAGGCCATGGCTGATAGTGTGAAAGTTATGATAACTGTGACTTCTCCTGTTAAACCCGGATCACGGCTAGATGTCCTTAGATAACTTAAAACGACAAAGGCTCCAATAATAAGCAAAGTCGCAGTGAAGGGAATAAGACCTAAATACCAGGTAGTTGTTCCAAGAATGGCAACAAGTGCATGAGTTCTGATTCCAGCTTCGGCTTCATTAGGAGCGTGTCTTCTTTCTCGAACAACCCCTATCATTAATCCGATACCTAGTGCTGTAATTAGGCCTTTAAAAAAAGAGTCATCAATCATAGGCTAGATATTACAAGTTGAGTTAGTTGATCAGCACTCATGGCGCCACTTTGTCTTTTTATTTCTTTTTGGTTTTTAAAGAAAATAGTACATGGGATGCCCCTAATTCCTAATTCTCCTGCAAGTTGTTGTTCGGTTTCGGTATTGATTTTGAGAAATACAGCATTCTCATTTTTTAATGAAGCCTTTTCATATTCAGGTCCGTAGCTCTGACAGGGGCCACACCAACTTGCCCAAAAATCTACAACGATGAGTCCCGAATGGTTATTCATAATTTTTCTAAAGCCGTTCGTTGTGACCTCGGATACTAAGCCTTTGAGTTTGAGTTCAGCTCCGCATTTTCCACAGAGTGGTTTCTTTTCTACAGCCTTATTGCTGTCAAGTTTATTGAGAGAAGAACACTGGAAGCATTCAGAATATGTCGTACTCATATATTCATTCCTTTCTCTTTAATGAGCTGTTAGTATTTTCGTATGAAATCACCCCTTATGACAAATTCTTATCTCTCATTACCGGAACTATTTTTTGAGAGATGCCAAGCGGCCAGTTTCCCCAAAGTTAAACTCCTGCTCTTTAATGAAGCATTGGCCCAGGAGTTAGGGTTTCCTTCTAACGAGTATTCGCAAGAAGATTTGGCAGAGATCTTTTCTGGACAAAAACTTCTTAATGGATCCGAGCCTATTGCCTTGGCATATGCTGGTTTTCAGTTCGCTCATCCGGTTCCTCTTTTAGGGGATGGTAGAGCACTCCTCTTAGGAGAGTTGAATGGATTTGATATTCAGCTCAAAGGTTCTGGCCAGACTCCTTTCTCTCGTCGTGGAGATGGACGAAGTGCTTTAGGGCCCGTTATTAGAGAGTATATTGTCAGTGAATTCATGAACATTGTTGGTATTCCTACCACAAGGGCACTCTCAGCAGTTTCAACTGGAGAGAATGTTTATCGTCAGTTCGGCCCTGAACCAGGTGGTGTTTTTACTCGTGTTGCCGCTAGCCATCTACGTGTCGGGACTTTTCAATATTTGTTTTTTAAGAAAGATGAAATCTCATTAATTGAGCTTCTTAATTATACCATTGATAGACACTACCCGGAATTGAAGGATCTTAATCAAAGAGAGAAGGCTCTAGGTCTTTTAGAGGAATTTGCGAAAAGGCAAGGTGAACTCATTGCAGATTGGACTAAATTTGGTTTCATACACGGAGTAATGAATACAGATAATTGTTCTTTAGCAGGTATAACTATCGACTATGGTCCTTGTGCATTTATGGATGAATTTAGATTTCATCAAGTTTTTAGTTCAATTGATCAAAGAAGACGTTATTCATTTTTTAATCAGCTTCCAGTTATCCAGTGGAATATTTTGAGATTGGCAGACTGCTTACTACCACTTATTTCAGACAATGAAGAAGAGGCCATTGGACTAGTTGAAATTACTCTTCATCCGATACTTAATAATTTCTCTCGTTTGAGAATGACAAAAGTCGCTCATAAGTTAGGAATTAATGATTACCAAGATAGTGATGAAAAACTTGTCATGGACTTCTTGCAGTATCTTGAAGATGAATCACTAGATTTTACTTTAGGTTTTAGAAACTTAACTGAACTTTTCTATGGCAATGATAGCTTCTATCCTAAAACTGAAAAGCTTGCCTCATTTCTTTCACGATGGAAAAAGAGAGTTTCACAAGTTGATCAACTCAATTCAATTAACCCCATATACATTCCTCGAAATCATCTTATTCAAAAGGCCATCGATCTCTCTTACATGGGAGACATTTCTTTTGCTAAGAAACTAATAGAGGTATTAAAAGATCCTTTTACAGCGAAAGAAGAGTATTCCGAATTCTCACTCCCTCCAAAGGAGCATGAAAGAGTTATACAAACTTTCTGTGGTACTTAAATCTTACTGGCTTAACTTGATGACTACTCTGGTAACGATGATTTAATTTTTGAGGATAAAAATTAATAAAGTAAAACAAAGATGATTGTAGAATAATCATCCACCGAGGACCACTCATAAGCTGTAATCGCGCTTGTATAAATAGATCTAGTGCTATGCTCACTGGCAGACATGAGAGATCTTTGATTCCTGACTGATAAAACTCATTTGCAAGTGAGATTAAATCTTGGGTAATGAGATGAAGCTTGTCTTGGTTATTTTTATGAAAAACTTCTTCTTTTGTTACCTCATATTTATTCAGAAGTTCATCAGGGATATAGCAACGTCCTCTTCGATAGCATTTCTTCAAGTTATATGTAATTTGGGCCAATTGTATTGAAATAGCCAAATCCTTTATACTCTCAAGGGATCTTTCGTTCGTAATTCCTTTTACATGACTTTTCATTAGCTGAATCGTACTTGAACTTCGGTAACAATATAAAACTAACTCTTCTAAGCTTTGATAGTGGTAATTATCCAGATCCATACTTAATCCTTCAATATACTCGAGAGGATAATGAAAAGGGATGGAATGCTCCTTCATAGCATGCTTTAAGGATTCAAATGGAGGAGAGAGAGGAGACTGGGAAGTAATGATAAATATTTTACTCACTAATGAACTAATTGTTTCATTGTAGAGTCCTTTGTAAACAGCATCATTGCAGTACTGAGACCAATTAGAAATGTTTTTCATACAAGTTTCCTTTGGAAACGTATTCTTCATTTTTAATCTTATCTCCTATTGAGTAGAAGCAATAGGGCATTTGCGTAATTAGATTTTTTCGGTTTTATTAACAGTGAGTTACTATTTCTTTCTCTTTTTAAACTTAACAATTTAGCATTCACATCTCCTTTTATAATTGTTACTCTTTTTTTAAGGAGTCACAGTGTCACTTTCAAGTATTTATAAGTTTCTTATTCTGTTTATTTTTTTTGTAACTTCTCATCATGCTTGGTCCTTCATAAATGTTGAATCAGTAAGAAAAATTGAAGGGAAGGGGTTCATTGGCCGTTCTGCTTTGCAAACGTCTGGTCAAATGGGAAATACTGAAAAGTTCACTTCCCAATTTACTACCATTGGGGCTTGGAGGTTAGATCAGAATGAATGGCTTTATTCGGGAAATTATAAGTATGGGACTAGTGCCAAGAAAAAAGATACCAACACCGGGATAGCTCATTTAAGACATACTTGGGGATATGAGAATAAACTAGCCTATGAAGCTTTCGTCCAATCAGAGTTCAATGAATTTAAAGAACTTAACTCTCGCCACTACATAGGTGGGAATCTTCGATTCCGTCTTCTTACAGAAGATTATTATTATCTTTATCTAGGAGTTGGTGCTTTTTATGAATTAGAAGACTTTCATCGCTACGATAGAGATCGAAATCATCTTCGGGCCAATACTTATCTTTCCTATTTACAAAACTTTAATAAAACAATTTCTTCGTTCATTACTATTTATTATCAGCCTCTTTTTAGGGAGCTTCATAATCACCGTGTTAGAGTTCTTACAGGTCTTGATGTTAAGTTGAATTCAAAGCTAAGCTTAGGAGTGAGTTTCAATATCAATCATGATGCTGGAGTCCCTAAGGGAGTTAAAACAACTGATATGGATTATCTCGTGGGATTTGCTTTATCTTATTAATATTAATTTCTTAGTCTCTCAATTAAACCCTTTGCATCGACAGGGGCCCTGACTTTAGCATCGTTATCAAAGTAGATGTAAATATCACGTTCAATAGGTGAAGCTTTTTCGTCACTAATTGTTAGCCTGTTAGTAGGTTCCTTTCCTTTCATCCAAGTTTTAATTCGTTTTGACCAGAAATCAAGTGTCTCATTATCATAGCCGCTAACATAGAGTTCACTATCACCATGGAGTCTTATATAGATGAAATCTGCGGTAATATCTTCTAGATAAGGCCATTTACCTGCTGTGTCTGCAAAGACAATAGCTACGTTATACTTTTTTAAAAGTTCAACAAACCAAGGATTGAGGAAACTATTATTTCTTACTTCAATGGCATGTCTTATTTTCAAGTTTTTCTCATAAATTCTAAATTTCCTTTCAAGAGATAGGGTAGATCGTTCTGCTAGCTTTGACGCTTCTTTAAAGTCTTTCGGAAGTAGCTTAAGAAAGGTTTCAAATCGTTCTGGTTTGAAATCCATACTTGGCGGAAATTGCCAGAGAATCGGCCCAAGCTTTTCTTTCAATGAAAGTATTCCACTTGCAAAGAAATTTGCCATGGGAACTTCAACATCTTTTAACCTTTTGACGTGAGTAATATATCGATTCGCTTTTACTGAAAATACAAAATGAGGAGGTGTTAAATCATACCACCGTTGAAAGCTAGTAGGTTTATGTAGAGAGTAGAAAGTGCTATTAATCTCAATGGTAGGAAGCTGTCTGCTTGCAAATTCTAGCTCTTGTCTAGAAGGTAAGTCTTCTGGGTAAAAAGTCCCTCTCCATCCTTTATAATTCCATCCAGAGATTCCAACTTCAATATTGCTCATGTGGACCAGGATAGCAGAATGGATTATGATTAGAGAGGAGCGGTGAATTTATAGAAAGATACTAAGGAAAACAAGAGGAGTCAGAGACTCCTCTTGGATGCGTTAAGTTATTTAACAAATTTTAATGTCATACGATCACTTTCACCAATCGCTTGATATTTTGCTTTATCTTTTTCTCCACCACGAAGAGAAGGTGGAAGTGACCATACACCATTGGGATGCTTCGTTGTATCTTTAGGGTTAGCATTGATTTCAGATTTCGCCGCTAACTTAAAACCAGCTTTTTGAGCAATTCGAATAATTTCTTTTTCATGCATATATCCGCTCTTAGGATCAAATTTATTCTTAGGATTTGCTCTGTGCTCAACTACACCTAACACTCCACCTGGCTTAAGAACTTTATGAAACTTTTTGAAAGCTTCTTCAATATTCGAAGTAGGTAACCAGTTGTGAGTATTTCTAAAAGTAAGAACCATGTCAGCAGAGTTATCTGCACCTAAGTCGATTTTAGTTCCTGCTTGGAAGACAACTTTTTTTGCTTTTTTCTCTAGATGTGGATACTTCGCATACCATGCTGTGCGGGGAGTAGTATATCCTCTTGGATCTGTTTCCGGTTCGGCCATGATGTATTGTCCCTTCTCGTAAAGAAAAGGTGCAAGAATTTCAGTATACCAACCACGAGAAGGTGAAACCTCAATAACAGTCATATTTGGTTTAACCCCAAAAAACTCTAGCGTTTCTACCGGATGACGGTACTGATCTCTCAGAGTATTTTCTGGTGTTCTTAATGAACTCGTTGCTGCCTCTTCAAGAGTTTTTGGCATTTTCTTACCAATGTTTGAGCAACCTACAAATGTGAAAAGGAGTGTAGCAGATAAAAGTAATCTCATGGTTAAAGCCTTTTGCTGAAATTTTTTATGAGATTAATATAACATTTAACAATATTATTAGGTATTTTTATAAAGACGATCTTTTTGATTGGGTAATCAAGAGGCTTTTGCAAAAAAATCTAAGTGGAGAGATACTGTTATCATCTACAATAGCGGAGGAATTATGGATTTCTTTCAGGAAGCGCCTAAGTTTGGTCACCCTTTTCAAGACGATAAATCTCTTCAGTCTTTGTTACGTCGTCTCCTTCCTGAGAAATATTACTCGGAAGTAGAACAAGATTTACTTCGCTTTGGAAGTAGAGTTGTAAATGAGATGGAACCTTTAAGCGCTGAAGCTGAAAGAGTTATTCCTGTACATATCCCTTACGACCCTTGGGGAAAAAGAATTGATGAAATAAAAGTATCCGATTCTTGGAATCAATTACATGAGATTGCCGCTGAAGAAGGGATCGTTGCCGCTGGTTACGAAAGAACTCAAGGGGAATTTTCTCGCCTTTATCAATTTGCAAAACTCTATTTATACCATCCTTCATCTGCAATTTATTCTTGTCCTCTGGCAATGACCGATGGAGCAGCACGCCTTCTTGAACTTTATGGTACTGAAGACATGAAAGAACGTGCTTATAAATTTCTGACCTCACGTGATCCTCAAACTTTTTGGACCTCAGGACAATGGATGACTGAGAGGACAGGAGGTTCTGATGTTAGTGGGACTTCAACAATTGCTAAGAAAGAGGGAGATCAGTACAAGCTTTATGGTGTTAAGTGGTTCACTTCTGCTACCACATCACAAATGGCCATGACATTGGCCCGAATTGAAGGCGATGAAAAATTGTCACTCTTCTATCTGGAGCTAAGGGATAAGAGTGGTGAGTTACAAAACATTCAAATTAATCGATTGAAAGATAAATTAGGTACTAAGGCCTTACCTACAGCAGAACTTACATTATCAGGTACACCTGCAACACTTGTAGGAGAAGCTGGAAAAGGAATCAAAACTATTTCCACTCTCTTCAATATTACTCGATTATACAATGCTTGCTGCGCAGTCGGTTACATGAGAAGAGGACTCGCTTTAAGCATAGACTATTCAAAAAAGAGAGTGGCCTTCGGTAGACCAATTATTGAACATGGTCTTCATGTGCAAACGTTAAGTGAACTTCAGATTCTTTTTGAGGCCAGCTTACAGATGACTTTTCATAGTGCTGTTCTTCTAGGAAAAGTCGAATTAAATAAGGCCACAGAAGTAGAAGCAGGGGTTCTAAGACTTCTTATTCCGTTGGTTAAACTCTATACGGCCAAATTAGGGGTACAGATTTCCTCTGAGGTAATAGAATCGTTTGGTGGTGCGGGCTATATTGAAGATACAGGATTACCGCAAATTCTAAGGAATGCTCATGTCCTATCAATCTGGGAAGGAACCACGAATGTTTTATCACTTGATGCTCTTAGGGCCATTAATAAAGAAAATGCAGGTCTATCTTTTGCCGTTGATGTTAAAGAGAGAATGTCTAAAATTAATGATCCTGATTTAGTAGAAAGTAGAGTTGAAGTTTTAAACAGTTTGAAGAAAGCGATTTCTCATTTGCAGAATGCAAATGATGTAGAGAATTTGAATTCAGAAGCAAGATATCTTGCCTTGAACTTATCAAGGATTTACTGCGCAAGTTTACTACTTGAGCATGCAGAGTGGGAAAAAACAAGTCGAGCTAAACTTGTTGCTAACCGGTATGTAAAGATGGGTATTTATAAGGACTTCAAGTCAAGCAGTCTTGTTCGCGAAGAAAATTTATCCATCATACTTCAAGATGAGTGAGTCTTTATGATTTATCTTTTGGCCTTGTTGACTCTGAGTGCCTGTGCTCAGCCGGATGTAACCTACAAAAGAAAAGATTGGCAGAGTCGTTGGGCAGATGATGATAAGAATTGTCGAGATACGAGAGCTGAAATCCTTATTGAAAGAAGTTTAGTTCCGGTAACTTTCACTAATAAAAAAAAGTGTCGAGTACGGTTTGGAGAGTGGAAGGATTACTACTATCCAGAAATAATAAAGGACGCCAAGATGATTGACATCGATCATCTTGTTCCATTATACGAGGCCCATAAGAGCGGGGGAAGCTCTTGGAGTAAGCTCAAAAGAAAAGAGTTTGCTAATGATCCTGACAATCTTGTGATTACAAGTAGAACAACTAATCGCCAAAAGGGGGCCAATACTCTTAAGAATTGGTTACCTATGAATATCAAATATGCCTGCCGTTATTATTATCAATGGATGAGCATCAAAAAGAAGTATGAGCTTAAAATAAGCGATGAAGAAATTAATTCCTTAGATCTCAGTAAATGCATAGGTAATGAAATTAACTCACTGTAAAAACAGAAAATCTGGTACTTTTTCCCAGTCTCCGACTTTTTTAGTGCTATAATGTCTAAAATTCTTTCTGAATGGCCGTGGAACGTATGTTGAAGCTGCACGTGTATTGAAGAACCATCTCAGAATGTTTTCGGTATGGACAGGCACTGTGAAAGAGCAGTCTAAAATCAATTTAAATTTTTTAGTTTCGAGTTGCAGGATGGTCCTTTCTTGGGCCGTATTAGGTTCCTGCACGTTCTTAGTACGCCTTAAATCATCTTGGGGGGGATGCTATTGAGGTGCCTAGAATCATATGCCCATCACATAGTCAGGACAAAGGAAACTTTGTCCTGACTTCCTCTTAAATAGCTTATTGAACGCCTCTTCTCGTGAATGCTCGATATGTGAAGTTTACTTCACTCGTGTTAAAACGAGTTTTGACGATACCTGAATCTTCAAGGTTTCTAACATGAAGAGGTAGACGATAGTACATTGTACTTTTTACTAAGAAGCAATGTTCTTGTCCGTTTCTATTATTTCGATAGTGACGATAAGTAGTTACCGGACATGCTCTTTTAGATCTAATAAAAATATCAGTCCATTCCTTAAAGTGGCGAGGTATACTTGCGTACTTTCTATCGAAAACGTGTTCAACATCTCTTCCATACTCTCTAACAAAGGCATAAGGAGACACATGGAACCACCAGTTATAGCGATAGGCCCTGATATAAGTATTAGTGAAAAATAAAAATGATTTCATTGTATAGAGGTTATGCTTTCGCCACTCTTCATAGGACCAGACGTGGGCCCTATCTGTACATTCTGTATTTTGTTTATAGCTGCGATTCATTCCATTCCAAATTCTCATGGCCGTATTCCAGTTTGGAATCACTGTCGGAACCATTTTTTCAGTTGGAGCCTCTTCCATCACTATGTCGTCTTCTTGTGGCATTTCTTCTTGAGGAAGGGAAACAATAGAGAGTAGTGTAAGTCTATCATCTACTTCTATCTCTACATATTCACCTATCAACTCATTGGCATTCTTAACGTAAAAAGAATCATCGGTAGGTATGAATGCTACTCTACCGTTTTGAAGCTTTAAGATATGTTCTTCATCTCCTTGCCCAAGGTCTATAGAATGAATGACATCACGGAACTTTTCGGCAAAAGCGATATTGCTAAACATAAGTATGAGAAAAAATAGACTGAATTTATACATTGATTACCCTCCTGTTTACCAAACCATAAGTTAAAATTTGAAGGATATGACCTCAAGAATTTATGGAGATTTTCAGGGAACCGAAATTGCATGCTTGAAAACGATAAGGAGATCATTATGGAAGCATTAAATGAGTATGAAGGAATGTCTGTCGAAGAATGTATAAAAGCTTGCACTGCTTGCTATCAAGAGTGCTTGAGTTGCTTGAACCATTGTCTCATCTTGGGAGGAGTTCATTCAAATGTAAATCATATTACAACGATGCTTGAGTGTGCACAAATTTGCAATAGTTGTTCTATGATGATGCAATTGAAGGGGAAGTTTAGTTATGAATTATGTCAACTTTGCTCCCGAATATGCGATGCCTGTGAAGCTTCTTGTCTGACTATTGGTAAAGAGGATTCAATGATGATGAGGTGTGCAGATACATGTCGTCGTTGCGCAGATGCTTGTAGAAGTATGGCCCACTAAATTGATAGTTTCTTTCTAATTGATTGAAGAGCTTCTTTTTCGAACCATTCGTTCTTTTTCAACCAGATATTGTTTCGAGGAGAAGGATGGGGAAGAACAACGAAAATAGAATCATTGCTGGCGTATTCATTAATGTAAGAAGTCAGACTCCCTTCTCCTAAAAAGTAATGAGTTGAATAACTACCTACTAAGATGATTCTTTTAAGATTCGTAAATTCTGAAAGTATAGTATCCATCCAGCGAATAGCACATTCTTTACGTGGTGGGAGATCGCCGCTTTTCCCTCTGCCTGGGTAACAAAAACCCATGGGTACAATTGAAAATAAATTAGAATCATAAAACTTTTCTGAGGATATATTTAGCCATTCGCGTAGTCTGTCTCCGCTTGCATCATTCCAAGTTTTATTTGTTTGATGGACTTTAAGTCCAGGAGCTTGGCCAACAATTAAGAAAGGAGATGATGGGTTAAAGATAAAAACAGGATTAGGGCCAAGTGGTAATTCTACCTCACAAAGACGACACTGTTTGATTTCATCTACTAGATTCATGGCGGCAATAGTATCACCCCATATTAGTATTAGCTATAGGGGCAGTGATTGATCCTCCAATGAATACTAAGATAAAAATATGAAAAAAAAAGAAGCTTTTACAATCGGCCATTCCACTCGTAGTACTCAAGAATTCTTAGAGATCTTGAATGCCTACGATATAGAGACTGTAGTTGATATCAGACACTATCCAGGGTCTAGATACTGTCCCCAGTTTAATAAAGAAGTTATGAAAGATTATCTTTTTGAAAGTGGAATTGAGTATATTCATTTGTTAGACCTAGGAGGAAGAAGAAAAGCTGATAAAAACTCACTACTCAACAACGGTTGGCGAAGCGCTCAATTTCGAGGTTACGCTGACTATATGCAGACGAAAGAGTTTGCGCAGGGATTAGAAAAACTGATGAAGATTATCGAAAAAAGAACAGTTGCCTTTATGTGTTCGGAAGCGGTTCCATGGCGATGTCATCGATCTATGGTGGCGGATGCCTTAACAGTGAATGGGATTAAAGTACTTGATATCTTCGATCAAAAGAAAGTTCAAATCCATAAGCTAACTCCCTTTGCAGTAAAAAAAAATAAAACAGTGATTTATCCAAATCCTGAGGAGAAAGGAGAACTTCATGAGCTATGAATTAAAACTCACAAGAGTTTTTAATGCTGATAAAGCCGATGTCTTTAATTACTTTACAAATCCGGCACTACTTGAATGTTGGTCTTATCCTGATGGGTTTGAACTGAAAGTACCGTATTTTGAAAACAACTTAGGAGGCAAGTATAGGTATGAGCATCGAGATGAAAAAGGAGATCTTTATGTTTGTACAGGTCACTTCAAAGATTATGAAACTAATAAAAAACTGGTATCAGTAGAAGAGGTTACAAATCCACAAGGAGAGATTGTCTTTAAAGATCTTGAATCCGAAATTTTATTCAGAGATGACCCTAGGGGTTGCCGTTTAGAGGTCGTACAGAAAGGTTTCATGAAAGAAAGGGACGTTGAGGATTGTAGAGTAGGATGGGAACAATGTTTTAATCGTCTAGATTCACTCTTTCAACAGTTCACAGAATCTACTTTGTAATAGTTAGTGTGAGCTCCATCGAGCTCACACTGACTAAGTTTGAACAACCCAGTGAAGTGAATCACCATCATCTGATTGTCTACCTTGACCAAGTTCAATTTGATTGTAAACTCTGACAATGGCTTCTCCTAAGGAAGAAGCTGATTGAGGATTTTGTCCTGTAATGAGTCTTCCATCGATAACGACTTTGTTTTCCCACTTAGGACCAGCTTCAAATAAGGCCCCTCTTTCTCTTAAGCGAGACTCGAGTAGGAAAGGAACAATTTGATCTTTTTCCACATCTCGTTCTTCTTCATCTGTGAAAGAATTGATTTTCTTTCCTTCGACTAAGTAGCTTCCATCAGAGAGCTTAACAGATGTTAGCGCCGCAGGACCGTGGCAAACAGCTGCTACGATTCCATTATTCTCGTAAATCTCGGCAGTGATCTTTTCAATATATTTGTTCTCTGGAAAGTCCCACATCGTCCCATGCCCGCCAGCGAAATAAATGATTTTATAGTCCTCAGATTTAATGTCTTTAAGAGGAACTGTGTCGATACTATCTCTAATATCAAATTTGTGAACGAAGGTTTTATTTTCTGGATCATCGATTTTAAGACTTGATTCTTCTAAAGGAGCTTTACTTCCTACAGGACTAGCAAAAGTAATTTCGAAACCTGCTTTATGAAGAGGCCAGTAAACATGACTTACTTCTGAAAGAAACCAACCTGTTTTTTGGTTTGTGTTACCTAAGTTACTATTACTAGTAACTACAATAAGGGCCTTTTTTTTCATCTTACCACCTTTGGTTTGAAATGAACTTCTCTGTTCTATTCTCAGACTCCGGAAGAGACTTTTAAATACACACTATTTCTTAACTTAATTGGTGTCTCTCTTGTGCTGTTTCACCAAATTTTCTAATAAAACCAAGTTCTGCATCATCATATTTCTCAGTAATTTTTTTACCCTCTTCAAAGGGAGAAATGTCTCTATAAGGGAGTAGGCGAGTTGCATATGAGAACAAACTAATAGTTAAGTTAGGGAAGAGATGAGTGAATTTTACCAGAATTTTATTTTGGTTACCTAGGATCTGGTAATACTTTTTCTCTTTTGTTGCTTGTAGAATTTTTTTGGCCGCTCTTCTAGGGTTAAGAGTGAGACCTGGAGTACTAGAGAGAAAAGAGAACATTTTAAATTCTTCTTTTTCATCCACAGGGAACTTCGCATTAACATAAGAACCAGTTCTCATGAGACCTGGAACAATGGTTGTGACGAAGATATTATCTTTTCGAAGTTCTGCAGCAGAACCCTTTGAGAACCCAACAGCTGCAAATTTTGCAGCACTATAAGAAAGGAGATGGGGAACACTTATCTCTCCACCAATGGAAGTGATATTGATGATTTGACCATTTTTTCGTTTTTTCATTTCGGGGATCACTGCGAGAGTGGTATTAACTATGCCCCAATACATTATATCAAGAGACTTCTTATATTCTTCTTCTCCAAATGATTCCATTGATCCAACGCTAATGATACCAGCATTATTAAAGACGAAATCTATTCTTTCAAAATCTTTTATGATCTCATTAACGACCCATTCAACTTCGCTTCTATTGCCGACATCACAGACGTAACTTCTAACTTCACCACCTAACCCCTCAAGGTGCTTTTGGGCTTTCGCCAGATCTTCTTCATCACGAGCGCATATGGCCACTTGGCAACCTTCATTAATAAGTTCTTCAGCGAGAGTTAAGCCTAAGCCTTTACTACCGCCAGTAATAAAGGCGACTTTTTTTGAAAAGTGTTTCTTTGCTTTGAATTCTTGATAGAGAGATTTGCCGGCCCAGATAAGTCCGGCAATTCCGATTACATTTTGGATATTATTTTTTTTCATAGAGCACTCCTATTTGATATAGGAGTGCAAGCCGGTGGCCAGGAGTTATTTTTCGTTAGCTACAATTCTATGGTTGTGACTTTCTTGTTTAAGACGAGCTTGTCTTTTACTTTCACATGCACTTGTTTGCATCACTAATAAGATAGAGAAAATAAATAATACAGTTTTAAATTGGTTAACACTTGCCATGTTTGACCTCCTCCATCGATTGAATTGTTATTAAATAAAATCGATCAAGCAGCCGTGGATTGACTCTATTCCACGGCTTTAAGTCTGAAAGTCGACATAGGAGTGCCTAAAGAATATGAGTGCGACAATTGCTTTCTTCATGATCAATTTCAATTTTAAGGGCAAAACTCAACTGCGTTCTCTAAGGATCGGTGCAGAATTGAGTAAATTTGTTGTTAATGCGGTTTTGTAAGAACTGGAACAAACCGCCGTAATTTTAAGTATAACAGATACCATGAAAAAAGTCAAGAAGTTGACACTGGCATCATTTCTGCAAGTTTAATCTGTACCAAGGAGGTTAGAATGAGCAATGGCACGACACCTACAGAACCGAGAAGAGAAAATGAACCTAGGCCGCAACAACCCTTCGAAAATGATGAGAGCATAGGACCTGAAAAAGAAATGAATCCAGGTGAAATAGCGACAGAGACAGAAGTGGATCTAGATAAACAAAAAATTCCCACTTACCCTAAAACAACACCACCGGAGGAGCACTAATCTAGATCTTTTTGTCTTACAGGTGCACCTTTTATCTTTCTGAAAGTTTTTTTGATAGCACCATTTTCTAACACGACAACATTAGTTGCTAGTCGGAGAGTTTCCATACGGTGGGCAATGAAGAGAGTGGTTCTGCCTTCAAAAAGTTGAGACACATGTTTGAGCCAATCTTCTTCTGTTAGTTGATCTAAATTCGCAGTGGCTTCGTCAAAGACCAGAAGTTTTGGATCTTGAAGTAAGGCCCGACAAAGAAGTAAGAGTTGCTTTTCACCTTGAGAGAGCGGGAGTGTCTCTGACTTCACAATCATATCAAGTCTCCCTTCAAGACTTTTGATTTTATCTTGAAGACCCACGAGCTTAAGACGACTCCAAATCATTTCGTCAGTAACTTCTTCTCTCCACATACGTAAGTTCTCTCGTATCGTTTCGGTAAAGATGAAAAGATCTTGTGAGACGTGACTTATCCAACGGGCACGTCGAGTTGGATTAAGTCTTGTGATATCTTCCTCTCCCCAAAGGATTTTTCCTGAGTCCAATGGGTAAAGACCTAGCATGAGATGCGCTAAAGTTGTTTTTCCTGAACCTGTTCTCCCAACAAGAGCTGTTACTTCTCCCTCTGGAAGTTCTAGATTAAAATTAGAAAAGAGTTTGATATCCGGCCTATAAGAAAATGTAATGTTCTCAAAGATAATATTGCCACTAGGACTAAAGTTAAGATCAAGAGGTACCACATGATCTTGAATAATCTTTGATGGCAGAAGATGGCGCAAGCGTTTAACTGAACCAAGGGCGGTAACCATTACGTTTAGTTTCTCAGATATTTCAATGAACGGTCCAAAAATGAGACCAACATAAGTAAAAGATGCAATAAGATTTCCGATGGACATCTCGCCCGCCTTTAATTGATAAACGCCGAGAGTGATAATACTTGAATAAGTCAGCCCCATAACAACAACATGTGTGGAGGAGAAACTTCCCCAGGTTAAAATATTTCGTATGGTGTATCCCGAAAAAATAACTTGGAGTCTTTCATGTCTTTGGCTCCATTTGTGCGCATAGCTCTGTGAATGCAGGATAGCCAAATTATTCATGGTATCGGAGGTATGGGAGGATAGACGAGAGAGAATATTCCTTTGATCTCGTCCCCAGCGCATTTGTGCCTGAGAAACATTGAGCATAAAAATAGTAAGAGGAATCAAACTTATTAAAACAATCAATGCTCCCCAGAAGGTAAGAGAGAACATAAAAAGAACTGCTCCGATAATCAGAGCGAAATCGGCAATAACAGTAAAAAAACTCACAGTAAAAAATGATGAAAGATTTGTGACATCATTTACGCAACGACTGATTAACTTTCCAGAAGCATTCTTATCAAAAAATGCCAAAGGGAACTTGCCCAACTGATAAAAAATATCTGAACGCAGAGTCTTACTAATATTCTGGCCTATCTTTGTAACCATCCACTTATAAGTAATGTCTGCTGTTATTTTAAAAAGCACAGCTCCGACAAAAAACGATCCCCACAAAATAAAAGGTTCATTGTTTTTGACCAGAACATCATCAATAATTTTAGCAATTATTTTAGGGATTGAGAGTGTTACGAGTGTCGTTAAAAGAAATAAACAGAGGGCCCAGAAGAGACGGATTCGCATCGGTTTGACCCAGGGCCAGAGCCACTTCATATCTTGAGTAGCACCATCCCATTCGTGGGCCTTAGTGAAACCTAGTCCGAAAGGTTTGAAGTTATACTTACTTTCTTCTTGTTCCTGAAGTTCTAAATTATTCATAGTTGTTCACTTTTTAGGACTTCTTGTTCGTCTTGCATGAGAGAGGCAAAAAGAGCATGATCTTTTCTGATGTCATCAAAACTTCCAACTTTAGTAATGGTCCCCTTATCCAAGACT
>Ga0079224_100001958_pt1 | contig 24494 bp, 24 predicted proteins | sample Stecom2015_FD_80414 | JGI IMG/M metagenome (GOLD analysis project Ga0079224, IMG submission 80414) | Agricultural soil microbial communities from Utah to study Nitrogen management - Steer compost 2015 | ecosystem: Environmental > Terrestrial > Soil > Agricultural land | place: USA: Utah... | reverse complement strand
GTCGGCGTCGAGACGATTGCGGCGGCGCTCAGCGAGCCGCGCGACGCGCTGGAAGACATCATCGAGCCCTACCTGATCCAGCAGGGATTCCTGCAGCGCACGCCGCGCGGCCGGCTGCTGACGCCGCAGGCCTTCGCGCATCTCGGTCTCGCCGTGCCGGCGAACCGCGCGAACCTGAACCAGCTTGATCTGCTCTCCGACGACGAGGCCGGCCAGTGAGCACCGGCGCCGCGACCCCGCACCGCTCCGCGCCGCATCGCTATCCGGTGCGGGTCCAGTGGGAGGATACCGACGCCGCCGGCATCGTCTATTACGCCAATTATCTGCGCTTTATCGAGCGCGCCCGCTCCGATCTGCTGCTGCAGCACGGCATCGACCAGCGCGGCATCATGGCGTCGGATGACGGGGTCGCCTTCGCGGTCCGGTCCTGCAGCACCGAATACCTGCAGCCGGCCCGGCTGCATGAGGAACTCACCGTCACCACCGGCCTCGTCGAACTGCGCGGTGCCAGCGTCACCCTGGCGCAGGATGTCTGGCGCGGCGACGATCTGCTGGTCCGGGCGGAAGTCAGGCTGGCCTGTATCGACAAAAGCGGCCGTGCGCGGCGCGTACCACCCGCGGTGGCTGCAATACTCGCCACACTTTCACCAAATTTATCGCGTTGATCTGCAACCAGTAACAGAAGGATTCCACGAATGGACAGGACCGTCAGCGCCGTGCCGCTCGGGGGCTCGTCGGCAGCCGCCGACCTCTCGTTATGGGCGCTTTTCCTCCAGGCAGACTGGATCGTCAAAGCCGTGATGCTGATGCTGATCCTGGCCTCCTTCTGGTCATGGGCGATCATCTTCGACAAGCTGATCAAGATCCGGAAGGTCAACATCGAGACCGACAAGTTCGAAACCGATTTCTGGTCGGGCGGCTCGCTCGACGCGCTGTATGACCGCATCTCGCTCGCCGGTCCGAGCCACCCCATGGCGGTGCTGTTCCTGGCGGCGATGCGCGAATGGCGGCGCTCCACCGAGCGCGGCGTGGTGCGCGGCAAGCAGGGACTGGGCTCGCTGCAGGTCCGCATCGGCCAGGTGATGCGCGTCTCGATCGACCGCGAGATGGAACGGCTGGAACGCTATCTCGGCTTTCTCGCCTCGGTCGGCTCGGTCGCTCCCTTCGTCGGCCTCTTCGGCACCGTCTGGGGCATCATGAATTCCTTCCACGCCATCGCCTCGAGCAAGAACACCTCACTGGCGGTCGTGGCGCCCGGCATCGCCGAGGCCCTGTTCGCCACGGCGCTGGGCCTGCTCGCCGCGATCCCCGCGGTGATGGCCTACAACAAGTTCTCCAACGACCTCAGCCGGCTCAACGTGCGGCTGGAGGGTTTCGCCGGCGAATTCTCGGCGCTGATGTCGCGCCAGCTGGATGAGGAGGCCGCCTGATGGGCGTGCACCTGCAGGGCGGGGGCACCCGGGCCGGCCGGATGCGGCGCCGGCCGATGTCGGAGATCAACGTCACGCCGCTGGTGGACGTGATGCTGGTGCTGCTGATCGTCTTCATGGTGGCGGCGCCCCTGCTCACGGTCGGCGTGCAGGTCGACCTGCCGAAGACGCAGGCCGCCGCGATCCAGGGCCAGGACGAGCCGCTCAGTGTCACGATCGATTCCAAGGGCGTCGTTTACATTCAGGAAAGCCCCGTCGAGCTAGACCAGCTGGTGCCGCGCCTGCAGGCGATCTCTGGCAATGCGCCCGACCGCCGCATCTTCGTGCGCGGCGACCAGGCGATCAATTACGGCAAGGTCCTTGAAGTGATGGGCATGATCAATACCGGCGGCTTCACCAAGGTGGCGCTGGTTGGCAATCCGCCGTCGGGCAAGTAGGGCAGGCGGTCTGAATTCGGATTGGTGGTACGGTGCATCGGTCGTCTTACATATTCTCGGCTAGCCTGCATGCCGGCATTCTCGCGCTCGGCATCTACGGGCTCCCGCACCTGTTCGACGTGCCGAAGGACGCCGAGCCGCCGGTGATCCTGGCCGAGTTCGCGCCGATCGCCGAGAAGACCAACATCCCGAAGCCGCAGCCGAAGGTGATCGAAACCAAGGCGCCGCCGAAGGAAGAGCCCGCGCCGGAAGCCAAGCCCGACCCGAAGCCGGAGCCGCCCAAGCCGCAGCCCCAGGCCGTGGCACCGCCGCCGCCTCCGCCGCCGGCACCGCCCGAGCCGCCAAAACAGGCCGAGGCGCCGAAGCCCGCCCCGATGCCCGAACCGGAGCCGGCGCCCAAGCCGGTGCCGAAGCCGAAGGAAGTCGTCGAGGCGCCCGAGCCGCCGAAGGTCGAGGCGAAGAAGCCTGAGCCCAAGCCGCAGCCGCCGAGGCCGAAGCCGCAGCAGCGCACCGAGGAGAAGAGCAAGACACCAGATTTCGCCGACGTCGCGGTGTTGGTGAACAAGATGAAGGCGCCGCCGGCGACACAGCTGAACCCGGCGCCGCAGACGGCCTCGCGCACGCCGCCGGCCGCGGCGCCGCGCGCCGAAGGGCCGAGCAACCCGCACCTGCCGGTCTCGATGAGCGAAAAGGATTTCATCCGCAAACAGGTCGAAGACAAGTGGACCTTCAATCTTGGTGCACTGGATGCAGACAAGCTGATCGTGCGGATCCGCTTCAGCCTCAATCCCGACGGCTCCCTGCGGTCGCAGCCCGAAATCGTCGATCAGGCCCGCATGTATATGCCGGGCCAGGACAATTATCGCGCAGCGGCTGAATCGGCCCGCCGCGCCGTGCTGAAGGCCGCGCCCTTCCAGTTGCCGCCGGGTGACCGGGAGAAATGGGCGCAGGAAATCATTCTGAATTTTGATCCGCGACAGATGCTGGGTGGGTAGGAAATGATGCAGACGATGATGATGCGCCGGCCGACGATGCCGGCGCTGGGTGCAGCCTTGCTGCTGATCGGCGCCTTCATGCAGATGGCGATCCTGCAGCCCGCTTCGGCGGCCGTGGAGATCGACATCACGCGCGGCAATTTCCGCCCGGTGCCGATCGCGATCTCCGATTTCGATGCCGACAATCCGCAGGCCACCAAGCTCGGCCAGGATGTCGCCAGCGTAATCCGTGCCAATCTCGAGCGCTCGGGCCTGTTCAAGCCGGCCGATCCGCGCGCCCATATCCAGTCGCCGGCGCAGATGCGCGTGCAGCCGCGCTTCCAGGACTGGCGCGTCATCAATGTCGATGCGCTGGTCAACGGCCGTATCGAGATCCAGCCCGACGGCCGGCTGCGCGGCGAGTTCCGCCTCTGGGACGTTGCCGCCGAGCAGCAGATGACGGGCCTTGCGCTGTTCACCACGCCGGACAACTGGCGGCGGCTGGCGCATCTGATCTCTGATGCGATCTACAAGCGCGTCACCGGCGAGGACGGCTATTTCGATACCCGCATCGTCTATGTCGCCGAGTCCGGTCCGCCGGATCGCCGCATCAAGCGGCTCGCCATCATGGACCAGGACGGCCACAATCACCGCTTTCTCACCGATGGCCGCTATCTGGTGCTGACGCCGCGCTTCTCGCCGAGCCAGCAGGAAATCACCTATCTCAGCTACTTCAACGACCGTCCGCGCGTGTATCTGTTCAACATCGATACCGGGCAGCAGGAACTGGTCGGCGATTTTCCCGGCATGACATTCGCGCCGCGCTTCTCGCCCGACGGCAACCGCGTGATCATGTCGCTCGCCGTCAACGGCAATTCCGACATCTTCATGATGGATCTGCGCACGCGGCAGCGGCAGCAGCTCACCTCCGATCCGGGCATCGACACCTCGCCGTCGTTTTCGCCCGACGGCCGCCAGATCACCTTCAACTCCGACCGCGGCGGTTCGAAGCAGATCTACGTGATGAATTCCGACGGCTCGAACCAGCGTCGCATCAGCTTCCAGCAGGGTCGCTACTCGACGCCGGTCTGGTCGCCGCGCGGCGACCTGATCGCCTTCACCAAGGAAGGCGGCGGACAGTTCTCCATCGGCGTGATGCGCCCCGACGGCACCGGCGAACGCATCCTTGCCACCAGCCCGCTGGTGCAGGAGGCGCCGACCTGGGCGCCGAACGGCCGCGTGCTCATGTTCTACCGCGAGAATCCGCCCGATGCGCGCGGTCGCGGCCAGCGCGTGCGTCTCGTGTCGATCGACCTGACCGGATACAACGAGCGGGAGATTCCGACCCCGATCGATGCGTCCGACCCGGCCTGGTCGCCCCTGTCGCCGCTGATCCGCTGACGAAAGAAAACCTGTCTGAGGCGGCCGGCTACGCCAAAGGGAGGAGGGGCATAGAGTGAAAATAGGCATGAAGCCCCAGGCTGCGGCTGTTGCATAAAAGCCGCAGCACGCGGCTAAGTCCTTTAGGCCCTATTGATTCTCCTAAAACGCGTGGATATATTGGATTTGACGAAATGGCTTGATCCTCGGTTCCGGCGACGTTCGCTTCTCAGCTGTCAGCCAAGAGGAACGCTGCTGTCAATGGCGGGTATCAAGTCGGTCGGGTCGAGTTCGCCGGACGCAAGAACAGCGCGAGGCGAGCGGAGCCCAAAAAAAGTTCTCAGGTACCTGACTCACTCGAAACCCTCGGAGGGATAAAAAAATGCGCCTCAACACCTTCGGCTCCAAGATTGTGGCCGTGGCTGCCGTGGGCCTGTTCATGGCCGCTTGCTCCTCGGATCCCGCCCCGACCGCCGCCACCAGCGGCAGCGGGTCGACCCAGCAGACCGCGACCGCTCCGGCCGCCACCGGCATCCAGGCCGGCACGGTCCAGGACTTCCAGGTCAATGTCGGCGACCGCGTCTTCTTCGACTATGACAAGTACGAAGTGAAGCCGGCCGGCAAGGCCACGCTGGACAAGCAGGCTGCCTGGCTGAAGCGCTATCCGCAGTGGAAGGTCGTCATCGAGGGTCACTGCGACGAACGCGGCACCCGCGAGTACAACCTGGCGCTCGGCGAGCGTCGCGCCAATGCCGTGAAGAACTACCTGGTCAACCAGGGCATCCCGGCGAACCGCGTGACCACCATCTCCTACGGCAAGGAGCGTCCGGTGGCGCTGGGTTCGAACGAGGCCGCCTGGGCCCAGAACCGTCGCGGCGTGACCGTTCTGTCGAACTGATCTTCTGACGCGGGCGCCTGATCGCCCGCCGATGTGAAGGGTTCAGCACCCGCTCTGCCAAAGGCCCTGTGGCCGGCGGCAGGCGGGTGTTTCCTTTTCTGCGGGCTGCCGATGCGTTGCCAGCCGCCACGGTTTTGACGTAAACCGCGACAAGACTGCAGCTTCCGCAGACCGCAAGTCATTCGCCCAGACGGGGTCCTGTCATGTCCGCTTCGCCGATCCGCCGCGCCGCCTTCCTGTTTCTGCTGGCCGCCGCGCCTCTGCCCGCCCTGGCGCAGACGGGCGACACGCAGATGCTGATCGAGCGCATCAACCGGCTGGAGAACGACCTGCGCAACGTGCAGCGCCAGGTCTATCGCGGCGGCACTGCGCCTGGCGGCAGCAGCGCGGTCACCTCCCAGTCGCTCACCGAGCCCGACGGCAGCGGCGGCAGCATCGCCAACCGCCTGAGCGCGCGCATCGACGATCTCGAGAACCAGATCCGCCAGCTCACCGGTCGCTTCGAGGAAGTCGAGTTCAATTCCAGTCAGACCCAGCGCCGCATGGACAAGCTGGTCGAGGATGTCGATTTCCGCCTCACCCAGCTCGAGCGCGCCACCCAGCCGGGTCAGCTGCCGGCCGACGGGCCGACCGGCAGCGTCGAGCAGGTCAAGCCGGCGCCGATCAACCCGCAGCCCTCGCAGCCGGCGACGGCGCAGAACCAGGGCCAGCCGCTCGCCCAGCAGAGTCCGGCGCGCGGCTCGTCCTCGGCCACGCCGGGCCAGGCGCCGAGCCGCGAAGGCGTGCTCGGCACCCTGCCAACCGACGCGCAGGGCCGGCCGCTACCGGTGACGCCCGGTCAGCAATCAGGCGGCCAGGCACAGAACCAGCAGACCCAGCAGGTGGCCCGCGCCACGCCGCCGGCTTCCGCCAAGGGGCGGCTGCCGCAGGGCAGCACGCAGGAGCGCTACAACTACGCCTACAAGCTGCTGGTGCAGAGCGACTACGCCGATGCCGAAGCCGCCTTCCGCGAATTCGTCTCGGCGCATCCGCAGGACCCGCTGGCCGGCAACGCGCAGTACTGGCTGGGCGAGACCTATTACGTGCGCCAGCAGTATGAGCCGGCGGCCCAGGCCTTCCTGCAGGGTTACCAGGGCTATCCGAAGAATCCCAAGGCGCCCGACAGCCTGCTCAAGCTCGGCATGTCGCTCGCCGCGCTGAAGAAGACTCCCGAGGCCTGCGCGGCCTTCGGCCAGCTCGCCAAGGAATTCCCCAACGCGCCGCCCCATGTGAAGGACGCGGCGACCCGCGAGCGCGGGAAGATCGGCTGCAAGTAGCGCCATGGCGGGGGCGGGGGCACTCGGTGCGGCGGAATTCGCCCGACTGCTGAAGCCGCTGCTGACGGCCAGGCCCGCCCGCATCGCCGTCGCGGTGTCCGGCGGCGCCGACTCGCTGGCCCTGACCCTGCTGGCGCAGCACTGGGCGGCGCGCCACCGCGTCGCACTCACCGCATTCACCGTCGATCACCGCCTGCGCCCGGAATCCGGCCGCGAGGCCCGGCAGGTGGCGCGCTGGCTGAAGGCGCGCGGCATCGATCACCGCATCCTCGTCTGGACGCATGACGGAAAGCCGGCCGCCAACCTGCAGGCGGAAGCCCGCGCGGCGCGCTATGCGCTGCTGCAGGCGGAATGCCGCCGGCGGGGCATCATGCATCTGCTGCTGGCGCATCACCGCGACGACCAGGCCGAGACCCTGCTGCTGCGCAGCCTGCGCGGCTCCGGCGTGGATGGCCTCGCCGGCATGATGCCGCTGCGCGAACTCGACGACGGGCTGATGCTGCTGCGGCCGCTGCTGGAGATTCCGAAGGCGCGGCTCGTCGCCACCTGTCGGCGCCACCGGCAGGAGTGGATCGAGGATCCGAGCAAAGACAATGCCGCCTTCGCCCGGGTGCGGGTGCGCCAGGCGCTCGACCTGCTGTCGGGCGGCGACGCGGCGGCGCATGCGGAACTCACCCGGCATCTGGCGCAGTCCGCCGCCAATCTCGCCCGCGCCCGCGCGGCCCTCACCGATGCCGCCTACAGCCTGCTGCGCGCCTGCGTCACCGTGCTGCCGTCCGGCATCGCCTGGCTCGATCCGGCGCCGCTGGCGGACGCCCATGAGGAAGTGTCCCTGCGCGCGCTGTCGCGGCTGCTGATGGCGATCGGCGGCCAGCCACTGCCGCCGCGGCTGGAGCGGCTGGAACGCCTGCGTGAAAACCTGATGCAGACGCAGAGCTTGCATCGCTGCAGCCTGCGCCTCTGGAAGGATGGCCGCATCCTGGTCTGCCGCGAGGCGCGGCACCTACCCGAACCGCTGGCGCTGAAACCGGGCAAGTCGCTGCTCTGGGACGGCCGCTTCCGCGTCGAGACCGCGCGCGGCCTGCCGGCCGGTCTGGTGCTGCAGCCGCTCGGCGCGCTGCGGCCGCCGGACGTCGACGCCGAAGCCGCCGCCCGGCTGCCGCGTCCGGCCTGGGCCAGCCAGCCGGCGATTATGCGTGGCGGACGCCTGCTGGCAGTGCCGGGGCTCGGCCACGGCGCCCTGCCGAAAGGGCTTACGCTGGCCTTCCGGCCACGGATCGCCGCCGGGATTCCGACCGGAACCGCCGATTCCGCCAGCCCGCGGACACCGTGACGTTACCGTAAATCCATGGACGGCCGCTTGTTTCGGCCCCTGCGGCGCATATCTATGGTAGGCAGGAAAGGAAATCGGTTAAGATTTCCGCCAGCCCCCTCGAACGTGCCCCGAATGCGGACGCGCACCGACGGGACGGGTTATGTCATTTAAAAGGAATGAGCTTCCGTGAATATGTTCGGTCGCAATCTGGCGCTGTGGGTCATCATCGGGCTTCTGGTGGTGGCGCTGTTCAACCTGTTCCAGGGACCGACGACCGGAAGCGGCGGCCGCCAGTCGCTGGCCTATTCCGACTTCCTGAACGACGTCCAGAACGGCCAGATCACCGACGTCCAGATCCAGAATAACGGCACCATCACCGGCCATTTCCGCGACGGCCGCGGCTTCACCACCTACATGCCCAACGATCCCGGCCTGGTCAGCAAGCTGACCGAGCGCGGCGTGCGCGTCGCCGCCGTGCCGCCGGACGAGGGCAACCCGCTCTTCTCGATTTTCGTCTCCTGGTTCCCGATGCTGCTGCTGATCGGCGTCTGGATCTTCTTCATGCGCCAGATGCAGTCGGGCGGCGGCAAGGCGATGGGCTTCGGCAAGTCCAAGGCGCGCCTGCTCACCGAACGCCATGGCCGCGTCACCTTCGAGGACGTCGCCGGCATCGAGGAAGCCAAGAGCGAGCTGGAGGAGATCGTCGAGTTCCTGCGCGACCCGCAGAAGTTCCAGCGCCTCGGCGGCAAGATCCCCAAGGGCTGCCTGCTGGTCGGGCCGCCGGGCACCGGCAAGACGCTGCTCGCCCGCGCCATCGCCGGCGAGGCGAACGTGCCCTTCTTCACCATCTCGGGTTCCGACTTCGTCGAGATGTTCGTCGGCGTCGGCGCCAGCCGCGTGCGCGACATGTTCGAGCAGGCGAAGAAGAACGCGCCCTGCATCATCTTCATCGACGAAATCGACGCGGTCGGCCGCCATCGCGGCGCCGGCCTGGGCGGCGGCAACGACGAGCGCGAGCAGACCCTGAACCAGCTGCTGGTCGAGATGGACGGTTTCGAGGCGACCGAGGGCGTGATCCTGATCGCCGCCACCAACCGCCCCGACGTGCTCGACCCGGCGCTGCTGCGTCCGGGCCGCTTCGACCGCCAGATCGTGGTGCCGAATCCCGACATCATCGGCCGCGAGCAGATCCTGCGCGTGCATATGCGGAAAGTCCCGCTGGCGCCCGACGTGGATCCGAAGATCATCGCCCGCGGTACGCCCGGCTTCTCCGGCGCCGATCTCGCCAATCTGGTGAACGAGGCCGCGCTTCTGGCCGCGCGCAAGAACCGCCGCGTCGTCACCATGGCCGATTTCGAGCATGCCAAGGACAAGGTGATGATGGGCGCCGAGCGCCGCTCGATGGTGATGGGCGAGGAGGAAAAGCGCCTCACCGCCTACCACGAAGCGGGCCATGCCCTGGTTGGCCTGTTCATGCCCAAGCATGATCCGCTGCACAAGGTGACGATCATTCCGCGCGGCCGCGCGCTGGGCGTCACCATGTCGCTGCCCGAGAAGGACCGGCTGTCCATGTCGCAGCTCGAACTGGAATCGCGGCTGGCGATGATGTTCGGCGGCCGCGTGGCGGAAGAGCTGGTCTTCGGCAAGGAGAACATCACCACCGGCGCCTCCAACGACATTCAGCAGGCGACAGGCCTGGCGCGCCGCATGGTCACCGAATGGGGCATGAGCGACAAGCTCGGCCGCCTGCGCTACTCCGACAACGAGGAGGAAGTCTTCCTCGGCCATTCGGTGACGCAGCGCAAGAACGTCTCGGATGCCACGGCGAAGCTGATCGACGAGGAGATCCGCCGCATCATCGACGAGGCGGAGAACAACGCGCGCCGCATCCTCACCGAGCATCGCGCCGACCTCGACAAGGCCGCCCAGGCGCTGCTCGAATACGAGACGCTGTCGGGCGACGAGGTGAAGGCGCTGCTGCGCGGCGAGCCCATCGTGCGGCCGGAGGACAAGACGCCGACGCCGACCGATACCGGCCCGCGCTCGGCCGTGCCGACCACCAGCCGCGGCAAGAAGCCGCCGACGGGTCTGGAGCCGGAACCGCAGCCCGGTGCTTGAGCGGCCCGCTTGAGCGCCTGTCCCCGGACCTGGTCCGGAGCCTCGCGGTCAGCATCAGACAGACAGAAGCCCGGCAGCGATGCCGGGCTTTTTCGTTGCGGGCCGTTCGCGTTCGCGCTCCCGCCCCGCGCTACTGCGCGGTATAGCCGCCGTCGATCACCAGTTCGGCGCCGGTGACGAATTTCGACTCGTCCGAGGCGAGGTAGAGCGCGCCATAGGCGATGTCGTCGGGCTCGCCGACATGGCCGATCGGGTGCATCGCGTCCAGCGCCTTGCGCCCGGCGGCGACGTCGCCCTGGCGGGCGAGATGCGCCTCCACCATCGGCGTCCAGATATAGCCGGGATGGATCGAGTTGACCCGGATGCCGAGGCGCTCGCGCGCGCAGTAGAGCGCGACCGACTTGGTGTAGAGCCGCACGCCGCCCTTCGACGCGTTGTAGGCGCCGAGTTCGGGGTCGCCCACCAGCCCCTCGATGGAGGAGAGGTTGATGATCGAGCCGCCGCGCGGCTGGTTCTGCTTCATGGCGCGGATCGCATGCTTGGTGCCGAGGAACACGCCGTCGAGATTGACGCTCATCAGCCGGCGCCACTCTTCCAGCGTCTGCTCCTCGGGCGGACCGCTGATGGCGATGCCGGCATTGTTGATCACCACGTCCACCCGGCCGTAGGCCTCGCGCACGCGCTGCATCGCGCTTTCCCACTCCGCCTCGCGCGACACGTCGAGATGCAGATACATCGCGCCGGGCAGCGCGCGGGCCAGCGCCTCGCCCTGTGTATCCTGTATATCGGCGACGGCGACCTTGGCGCCCTCGCGCGCCATCATCCGCGCCATCGCCTCGCCGAGCCCGACGGCCCCGCCGGTGACGATCACGACCTTGCCTTCGACACGACCCATTGCCGTTCTCCTGTGCTGGATGGAACCGATGGTCGAAGTCTAGCACCGGCGCGGGGGCAGGGAGGCTGATCCAGCTCAAGAACGGGCCGCTTTTAGTGGCCTGCGGTCCGAATCAGATCGTCAGCCTCGGGCTGGACCCGAGGGTCTCAGGCAGGCGAATGCGAAAAGGGGGGCAGCTTTCCGCGGCGGGGTAACGCAGGCGATTAGTTCAGCGTGATCTCGGTCGCTATACGATCGAACGGTGCGCGGAAACCCTGTTCGGTCTTCTCCAGAAGACCGGCCTCCGACAGGGCCGCCACATCGCTGTGCACATTGCGGTAATCGCGCTTCAGTCCGCGCGCCAGTTCCGTCACCCTGCGAACGGGATGCTTGCGTACATAGCGGATGAGTTCCAGTCGCTTCGGTGTCAGCGTCTGCACCAGCGATTCCCAGCTCTCGAACTGCAGCCGGTATTCCGGTGTGAGATCGCCTGCCTCGGCGCGCTTCATCGCCTTGAGGAAATCGCGCCGGATGTCTGCGGCCGTGATCTTTCCGGCAGTGATCGAAACGATCGCTTTCTTCCTGCTCATGGCAAACCTCCTGCCTTGGCGACATCCGCCAGAAAATCATCGATCAGCTTCTCCCAGCTCGTAAAACGGTAGGCCATTTCACGGCCGCGGATATGCCTGTGGTCGCCCTTGCCGCGTTCGTTATCGTAGCCGACGATCCGCTCTCCAGGCCGGCCATAGAACAGCCGGTATTTGAAGCGATGCTGGGAGCCTGGCACGGGTGCCGGAACCGCCCAGACGACGATCTCGATGATGGCGCCGTCATCCGTCGTGTATTTCGCATAGTAGATGCGGGTCGCGGATGTCATTATGGTATATTATGCCATAGGCTAGATTATGGTTTCAAGTGCCATAAATCTTTGTTTTGAAACGATCATGCCTCTGGGCCTGATTTGAGTGTCGTGTTGAGATATTTTGAAATGGCTAACAATCATGCTGAGAAAGAAAGCCAGGCCATTCTCAGTGGGTGTGTTCGCCTAATTTTCACCGCTCCGCCACCGCCAGCTTCGCGCCCAGCGCCACGAAGGCCGCGGCGAAGCTCCGGCGCATCCATAGCAGCACGGTCGGGCGGCTGATCACGTGGTCGCGCACGGCGGCGGCGAACAGGCCGTAGAGCGCGAAGACGCCGAGCGTCATTGCCATGAACACGCCGCTGAGGCCCAGCATCTGCGCCAGCGCGTCGGGCGCGTCGCGGCTGATGAACTGCGGCAGGAAGGCGAAGAAGAAGATCGAGAGTTTCGGGTTGAGCAGGTTGATCACCACGGCCTCGGCGGTCACCTGCATCGCCGATGATTTCCGCGGCCCCCTGCCGGTGAGGCTGAGGCTGCCGCGGTCGTTCCAGGTCTGCCACGCCATCCAGACGAGATAGGCAACGCCGGCATATTTCACGGCGTCGAACAGCAGCGCGCTGGCATGCAGCAGCGCGGCGAGGCCGGTGATCGCCGCCAGCATGTGCGGCACGATGCCGAGGGTGCAGCCGAAGGCGGCGACGAGGCTGGCGCGCGCGCCGCGGGTCAGGCCGGCCGCCACGGTGTAGATCATGCCGGTGCCCGGCGTCGCGATCACCACCAGCGCGATGACCAGGAATTCGACTGTCATGGGCGGCCTCCGCCTGCGATGGGTTCCTGCTGCGCCGACGTTAGCGGGCCCGGCGGCGGGCACAAAGGGGTTGCTTCGGCTGTGAGAACATGATAGGAACAATGGAGCGGGGCTCTCCGTCATACAGGGCGCCATACGATGGTATGTGTCTCATGCGATGGTATGCAGTTGCCTCGGGCGGATGGTGCGGAACGGACTCCGACGGTCCGAAGTGGACTCCAGCGGTCCGTAGCGGGCACCAGCGGGCGCCAGTGGACTCTGGCGGGCTCCAGTGGGCACCAGCGGGCCGCAGCGGACTCCGGCGAACCGCAGTGAAGCGGAACAGGCAGTCCCGGCAGGAGGCCGAGGGCGGCGCGGGCAGGGCAGGCGATGACAGTGTTATGCAGTGACGATTCCCGGGCCGGCGCTGCCCGCAATGCAGGCGGCCCGGCGCCGCTCGCCTGGCGGGGCGGGGCGGGCGACCGTGCGGCGCATGGCCGGCTCGACTGGTCGCGGCCCTATGTGATGGGCATCGTCAATGTCACCGCCGACAGTTTCTCCGGCGACGGACTGAATACCGACGCGCAGGCCGCCATCGCCCGCGCGCGGCAGATGGTGGCCGACGGCGCCGACCTGATCGATCTCGGCGCGGAATCGACCCGCCCCGGCGCGCAGCCGGTGAGCGCAGACGAGGAAATCGCCCGCCTGCTGCCGGTGCTGGAGGGCCTGCGCGATCTCGCCATTCCCGTCTCGGTGGACACGCGCCACGCCGCCACCATGCGCGCGGCGCTGCAGGCCGGCGCCGCCATCATCAACGACATCTCCGCCCTGGAAGACGATCCCGGCAGCCTCGCGGCGGTGGCCGGGGCGCAATGCCCCGTGGTGCTGATGCACAAGCAGGGCGACCCGCAGACCATGCAGGTGGCGCCGCGCTACGACGACGTGGTGGCCGAGGTGCATGACTATCTCGCCGGCCGCATCAAAGCCTGCGAGGCGGCGGGGATTGCGCGCCAACGTATCGTCCTCGATCCCGGCATCGGCTTCGGCAAGACGCTGGAGCACAATCTCACCCTGCTGCGCGACGGGCTCGCGGCGCTGCGGAACCTGGGATGCGCGCTGCTGGTCGGCGTGTCGCGCAAGTCGATGATCGGCGCGCTGACGGGCGAGCGCGATCCCGCCCGCCGCGTCGCCGGCTCGCTGGCCGCGGGCCTCCGGGCCGTGCAGCAGGGCGCCCATATCCTGCGCGTCCACGACGTGCCCGAAACCGTGCAGGCGCTCCGTGTCTGGCGCGGGATCGCGGGGGATACCTCTCCATAGCCGTCACCCCAAAGATCGTCACCCTGGGTGCCAGCCGAGACGTATTCCCTCCATCGGCCCGCGCGGGCAGGGCAATGGACCCTCGCGCTTCGCGCAAGGGGGACGGACTTCAGGGCTTCTGTAACGACTCGTAACAAAGCCGGATTCTCCGCGGCGATTCCGGCTGCCGCGGGTTTTTGCCGGGCGGCTTTCTGTGGCATAGTCCGGCCGGATTTCCCCAGTACGGATTTCGAGTCGCATGGGACGCAAATTCTTCGGCACCGACGGCATCCGCGGGCTGGCCAATACCGAGCCGATGACGCCGGCCACGGCCCTGCGCGTCGGCATGGCGGCCGGCGCCTTCTTCACCCGCGGCGACCATCGCCATCGCGTGCTGATCGGCAAGGATACGCGGCTGTCGGGCTATATGCTCGAGCCGGCCCTGGTGGCGGGCTTCACCGCGGTGGGCATGGATGTCTTCCTCGTCGGCCCGATGCCGACGCCGGCGGTGGCGATGCTGACCCGCGCGCTGCGCTGCGATCTGGGCGTGATGATCTCCGCCTCGCACAATCCCTTCCACGACAACGGCATCAAGCTGTTCGGTCCCGACGGCTACAAGCTCTCCGACCAGGCCGAGCGCGAGATCGAGGCGATGATCACCGGCGACGCGGCGCCCACGCTTGCCGCGCCGGAGAAGCTCGGCCGCGCCAAGCGCCTCGATGACGCCGACGGCCGCTACATCGAATTCGCCAAGGCGACTCTGCCGAAGGGCAAGACCCTGAAGGGCCTCAAGGTGGTCGTCGACTGCGCCAACGGTGCCGCCTACAAGGTCGCGCCCACCGTTCTGTGGGAGCTGGAGGCCGAGGTCATTCCCATCGGCGTGCATCCCGACGGCTTCAACATCAACCGGCAATGCGGCTCGACCCATCCCGACCTGCTGCAGGCGGCGGTGATCTCGCATGGCGCCGATCTCGGCCTGGCGCTGGATGGCGATGCCGACCGCCTCGTCATGGTGGACGAGCGCGGCGCGGTGATCGACGGCGACCAGCTGATGGCGGTGATCGCGGAAAGCTGGCTCGAGCAGGGCCGCCTGCCGCGCAAGGGCATGGCCGCCACCGTGATGTCGAATCTCGGGCTCGAGCGTTTCGTCAACAATCTCGGCATCGAACTGAAGCGCACCAAGGTCGGCGACCGCTACGTGCTGGAAGCCATGCGCGAGGAAGGCTTCAATCTCGGCGGCGAGCAGTCGGGCCATATCATCCTGTCGGATTTCGCCACCACCGGCGACGGCCTGATCGCCGGCCTGCAGGTGATGGCGGCGCTGGTGGAATCAGGGAAGAAGGCGAGCGAGTTCTGCCGCCGCTTCACGCCGTTCCCGCAGCTGCTGCGCAACGTGCGCCACAGCGGCGGCGCGCCGCTGGACAAGCCGAGCGTGCAGAGCGCCATCGCGGCGGCCGAGAAGGCGTTGGGCAGCTCCGGCCGCATCGTCATCCGCCCCTCGGGCACCGAGCCGCTGATCCGCGTCATGGCCGAAGGCGAGGACCGGAAGCTGGTCGAGGCCGTGGTCGGCGACATCGTCACAGCGCTGGAACAGGCCGCGGCGTGAGCAGGGGAAGGGTTCTCATCATCGCCGGATCGGATTCCGGCGGCGGCGCGGGCATCCAGGCCGACATCAAGGCGGTGACCGCGCTCGGCGGCTACGCCATGACGGCGATCACCGCGCTGACCATCCAGGACACCGTCACCGTGCATGACGTCTTCGACGTGCCGGCCGGCGTGGTGGCCGACCAGATGCGCGTCGTGCTGCAGGATATCGGCGCCGACGCGATCAAGACCGGCATGCTGCACCGCGCCGACATCATCGAGGCGGTCGCCGACACGCTCGCCCGCTACGCGCCCGACGTGCCGCTGGTGGTGGATCCGGTGATGGTGGCCAAGGGCGGCGCGAAGCTGCTGGTGCCGGAAGCGGCGACCGCTCTGCGCGAGAAGCTGATTGCCCGCGCCACGCTGATCACGCCGAACCTGCCCGAGGCGGAAGTGCTGTCGGGCCTGAAGATCGCCGGCGTGCAGGACATGCCGGCAGCTGCCACCTGGCTGCTGCGCCAGGGGCCGAAGGCGGTGCTGCTGAAGGGCGGCCATCTCGAAGGCCCGATGCTGGTGGACCTGCTGGCCCATGAGGGGCAGATCGACCGCTTCGAGAATACGCGCATCGACACCACCTCGACCCATGGCACCGGCTGCACCATGGCGTCGGCGATCGCGGCGGGGATCGCCTTCGGCCTGCCGCTGAAGCAGGCGGTGGTGCAGGCACGCGCCTATGTGCAGAAGGCGATCGAGACCGCGCCGGGCTTCGGCCACGGCCACGGCCCGCTCAATCACGCGCATACGGTACAGCGCCGCTAGAGAAGCGCGGCGACGCCGAGCGCGATCGGCAGCAGGATCAGTCCCAGCGGCAGCACCGTGCGGTAGGCCTGACGCTCGCCGCCGCGCCATTCGGCAAACGCGCAGGCCAGCGCCAGCTTGCCCGGGGCGAAGGAGGTGAACATCGCGCCGGTGACGTTCTGCAGCGCGCTGACCCACCGCACCGAGGCGCCGACCGAATGCGCCAGCGCCGCCTGCAGCGGCAGCAGCAGGCTGTTGGACGCTGTATTCCCGCCGGTCAGTCCGCCGGCGGTGGCGGCAAATACCGGCGTGGCGAGCAGGGCGTAGTCGCCGGCCACCGACTGCCATGCGGCGGCCAGCGCGGCGGGAATGCCGGCGCCGCCCATCAGCTGCGCCATCACGAGGAAGATCAGCGTCGTGCTCATGGCGATGCGTCCGGCACGCCAGCTGCGCTGCAGGATCGCCGCCCAGCCGCTCCGGCTGCGCAAGGCGAAGGCGCCGTAGAGCAGCGCGGCGAGGAGCAGCATGCTGGCGCCGTGATAGGGCAGCGCGAAGGCCGGCATGTCGGGATAGGGCGCGAAGACCAGGCTGCCCTGCAGCCAGGCCTGCAGCGGCTTGATCAGCCGCGTGGTGAGCAGGATGACGCCCAGCAGCAGATAGGGCGCGGCCAGTCGCAGCGCCCGGCGCCAGGGCGTGCGGCTGCGGTCGAGCAGCCAGGCCAGCGCCAGCAGCGGCGCGGTGGCGACAAGGCCGGCGGTATCGACCGAGACGAAGCGGTTGCCGGCATAGAGCAGCATGAGCAGTGCCGCGCTCCACGCGATGTCGATGGCCATGTTGCCTGCGCTGAGTCCGAAACCCAGCCGCCATGACCACAGCCAGAACCATACGAGCAGGCCCAGCATGAAGGGCAGCATCACCAGCGCGCTGGTCATGCCGAAGGAGTCCAGCGGCAGGTCGCCGAGCGCCGCGCCGATCACCGTGCCGATGCCCAGCGCGCCCCAGGGCACCAGCATCTGGCTGAGGAAGCCGAGCGCGACGGCGGCATGCACCGGCGTGCCCAGCCGGCGCAGGCCCTGGATTGCCAGTGCGAAGCCGATGCCGAAGCCGACGGCGCATTCCACCACGCCGGAGGCGATGAAGCAGAGCAGGAACGCCTCGCGGTGGCGCGAGGCTGCGGCCGGCCGTTCGGCGCCTAGCGGCGGCGGTGCCGTGGCCTCGATCAGGTGGTGCAAAGTCAGGCCGGCGAAGATGATGGCGATGTTGTGCCAGGCCAGCCAGCTGCCGCGCAGGCCCTCCGTCGCCAGGAAGGTTGCGTAGCCGGGTCCGTCAGGCAGGGCCACGTAGGTGGCGGCCAGCGTCGCCGCCAGTCCGGCGAGTCCGGCATGGATCAGCTTCACGCGGCCGCTCGCGATCAGGCCGATCACCAGCGCGATCGGCGACAGATAGACGAGCGTCGTCACCGGGGAATGGTCAGACGACCGAGCGGCGCGCGCCGGGGCCGCGCTCGATCAGGCTGCGCAGGCGGCTGAGGCCTTCGCTCAGCTGCGCGCGGTCGGGCGAGGGCGCCAGCGAGATGCGCACCCAGGGCGGCGGGTTCGGCCGGTTGTCGGGCACGAACGACGTGCAGCTGGCGATGCGCACGCCCTGGCCCAGCGCCTGGTTGGTGAAGTCGTTCGGCTGCCAGGGCGCGGGCAGCTCGAGATAGCAGTGCAGGCTGGCCGGATGGGTGCGCAGCGTCAGGCCCTCGAAGGCCTGCTTCGCCATCTCGTTGCGGAAAGCGGCTTCCTCGCGCAGGCGCTTCACCAGCCGGTCGGCCGTGCCGTCCTCGATCCATTGCCGCACGATTTCCTGGTTCAGTCGCGGATTGTTGACCGAGACCGCATGCAGCGCGTCGGCGAAGCGCTCGATCAGTGCCGGCGGCGCGGCGATCCAGCCGACCCGCAGGCCCGGCGCCATGCATTTCGACGCCGAGGCGATGTAGATCGTGCGCTCCGGTGCCATGGCGGCAAGCGGCACCGGGCGGTCTGCCACCACGAAGCCGTAGACGTCGTCCTCGATGATGGTGAGGTCGTGCTTGCGCGCGACCGCGACGATGTCCTCGCGGCGCTGCTGCGACATGGTCGCAGTGGTCGGATTGTGGATGGTGGGCTGCACCAGCACGATGCGGCTGCCGGTGCGCTTCGCGGCCTCGGCCAGCGCGTCGGGCCGGATGCCTTCCCCGTCCATCGCCACGGCTTCCATGCGCACCGGACGCAGCCGCGCATTCTCGTGCACGCCGCCATAGGTGAGCGACTCCACCAGCAGCGTCTCGTTCGGCATCGTCATCGCCGAGATGGTGACGTTCAGCGCCTGCTGCGCGCCGGCGGTGACGATCACCTGTTCGGGCGTCACGGTCAGTCCGGTGCGCGCGATCCACTGCGCCGCCGCGGCGCGGTGGGCCGGATCGCCGAGCGTGCGGGAATAGCCGAGCAGATGCTGCAGGCCGCGCTTGGCGGCGATGCGCTGCAGCGAGCGCCGCAGCAGATCCTCGTATTCCGGCAGGCTCGGTTCGTTGTGTGAGAGTTCGATCACGCCCGGCGTCGCCAGCGAGACGATCTCGCCGGCCTCTTCCGCCATGATCTCGCTGCCGATCGCGCTGGCGCCATGGCCGTTCAGCGGTTTCACGAAGGTGCCGCGGCCGACCTCGCCGCTCAGCAGGCCCTTCTGCTCCGCCAGCATGTAGCCGCGGCTGACCGTGCCCACGGTGACGCCCAGCTTCCAGGCGAGATTGCGCTGTGGCGGCAGCTTGGTGCCGACGGGAAGTTCGCCCGTCTGCACCGCGGCCTCGATCGCGGCCGCCAGCGCCTGGTAGCGCGGGCCGGGAAAGTTTTCGAGTTTCGGTACCCACATTGTCATGGTGACAATATTTAGCATTGACCCAATCAAAGAGTCAAATAATGATCGCAATGCTTCGATTGCCGGGGCGCAATCTGCCTAAAAGCGTATCAATCCGGAGGGATGCTATGACGAATTGTACCAGTACAATCGGCCGGCCTTACGAAATTGGCCCGGTCGAACGCGCGGGCAGCACGATCGGCCGGGTTATCGACCGCGTGGTCGCCGTCAGCGCCCGGGGCGCGACCGGCCTCGTGATCATGCTGCTCGACTGGCAGCGGGAAGTGCGCGAGCGCGCGCATCTGGCCAGCCTGCCGAACGAAATCCTGAAGGACGTCGGCCTCACCCGCGCCGATGTGGAAGCCGAGCTGAGCAAGCCGCTCTGGCTTCGATAACGCCTGATCCTTTCCTCCCCGGAAGGGCCGGCGGCCGCAGCGCGAGCGGCGGCGCCGGCCAAGCCGGGGTTCGATCTTCAAGACAGGGAGTGACGATGCGTCTGCCGATCTACCAGGTCGATGCCTTTGCCGATGCGGTGTTCCGGGGCAATCCGGCCGCCGTGATGCCGCTGGAGAAATGGCTGCCGGATGCGACCATGCAGGCGATCGCCGCAGAGAACAATCTGGCCGAGACGGCCTTCTTCGTGCGCGAGAAGGACGGCTACGGCCTGCGCTGGTTCACGCCGGAGGTGGAGGTCGACCTCTGCGGCCATGCGACGCTGGCCAGCGCCTGGGTGATCTTCAATCGCCTCGACGGCGCATCGGAGCGCATTCACTTCCATACGAAGAGCGGCATGCTGACGGTCACGCAGGACGGCGAGAGCGGCCGGCTGGTGCTGGATTTTCCGGCGCGGCCGGCCGCGCCCGCCACCGCCTGCGCCGGCCTGCTGCAGGCGCTTGGCAAACCGCCGTCCGAGGTGCTGGCGGCACGCGATTACCTGCTGGTCTATGACAGCGCCGAGACGGTGCGGAACCTGGCGCCCGACATGCAGGGGCTGATGGATCTCGACCGCTTCGCTGTGATCGTCACCGCGCCGGGCGACCGGCCGGGCGTCGACTGCGTGTCGCGTTTCTTCGCGCCCGCCAAAGGCATTCCCGAAGATCCGGTTACCGGCTCGGCCCATTGCACCATCGTGCCCTACTGGGCGCAGCGGCTGGGCAAAAGCGAAATCACCGCCTACCAGGCCTCCAGGCGCGGCGGCACGCTGCATTGCCGGTTCGATGGCGAGCGCGTGCGCATGGCCGGCAGCTGCGTTCCCTATCTGGAGGGCAGCGTGACGCTTTAGGGCCATGAGATCAGCGGCTGCCCCGAATGCCGCCGATACCGGCACGTAAGGCCGGTGGGCGAGGCGCTTTCCCCTGTTGAGCGCCTCGCCCTTTTCCCTTCAGATAGACGCATGCAGACGACTCCGACCATCACCATCGCGCCGGCCGAAAGCGCCGACGACCTCGCCGCCGCCGGACGGCTGTTCCTCGCCTATGCGCAGTCGCTGGATTTCAGCCTCTGCTTTCAGGGTTTCGATGCCGAGCTCGCCGGACTGCCGGGCAAATACGCGCCGGAGCAGGGCGGCGCCCTGCTGCTGGCCAGGGTGGATGGGGAGCCGAAGGGCGTGGTGGCGCTGCGCGCGCTCGAGCCGGGCATCTGCGAGATGAAGCGCCTCTATGTCGATCCGGCCGCCCGCGGCCTGAAACTCGGCCGCAGGCTGGCCGAAGCGATCATGGCGGAGGGCCGGCGGCTCGGTTACCGGGTCATGCGGCTGGACACCCTGCACCGGATGCCGGAGGCCAACCGGCTCTACGACCGGCTCGGTTTCCGCGATATTCCGCCCTATATCCACAATCCGCTGCCCGACGTCCGATATCGGGAAGCTGATTTATGAACGTTGTTCATTTTCATGAGCAATGTTAGAGTTTTCTCCGGAATCAGCCGGAGGAAACCATGCCCGAACCCATCGTCCTGTATGAACGCGACGGCCGCATCGCCCGGATTACCCTGAACCGGCCCGAGCACCTGAATGCCATCGTCGAGGAAACCCCGCTCGCCCTTCGCGCCGCAGTGGAGCGCGCCAACCAGGACGACGAGGTCCATGTCATCTGCCTGACCGGCGCTGGCCGGGCCTTCTGCGCCGGCTATGACCTGAAGACCTTTGCCGAGGCGCCGCGGCCGGTGCTGGGCAGCCAGGAAATGCCCTGGGACCCGCTGGTCGATTACCAGTGGATGCGCCAGGCCACCGACTGCTTCATGAGCCTGTGGCGGTCGCTCAAGCCGGTCGTCGCGAAGGTGCGCGGCTTCGCCGTTGCCGGCGGCAGCGACATCGCGCTCTGCAGCGACCTCGTCGTCATGGCCGAGGATGCGAAGATCGGCTATCCCCCGGCGCGCATCTGGGGCTGCCCGACCACGGCGATGTGGGTCTACCGCCTGGGCGCCGAGAAGGCCAAGCGCATGCTGCTGACCGGCGACCTGATCGACGGCGTCACCGCGAAGGAGTACGGCCTGGTGATCGATGCCGTGCCCGAGACGGACCTGGACGCCCATGTCGAGGCCCTGCTGGCGCGGATCGCCTCGGTGCCGAAGAACCAGCTGATGATGCAGAAGCTGATGGTCAACCAGGCCTACGACAATATGGGCCTGAACTCGACGCAGACGCTCGCCACCCTGTTCGACGGCATCACCCGCCATACGCCGGAGGGCGTCGCCTTCAAGGCGCGGTGCGAGCAGATCGGGTTCAAGGCCGCGGTGAAGGAACGCGACGGCGGCGATCCGCTGGCCTGGAAAAATGCCCGCTGAGGCGGCTGCGGAGAACCCGGCGAGGGAGAAGCGCCGCAGGGCCGTGAAGGCCTTCAAGCGCGAGACGATTCTTGCCGCGGCGCGCAGCGTCTTCGCCCGCGACGGCCTTGATGGCGCGACGCTCCGCGCCATCGCGGCCGAGGCCGGCGTGGCGGTCGGCACGGTCTATCTGCACTACCCGGCCAAGGAGGCGCTGTATGCCGACATGCTGGCCGCGTCGCTGTCGGACCTGCAGAAGCACCTGCGCGAGGCGGTGGCAAAGGCAGAGGCGGATCAGCAGCTGCTGGCCGGCGCACTCGGTTTCTACAGCTTCTACCGGGCGCGGGCGGACGACCTCTATCTCGGCCTCTATCTCGGGCAGGGCCTCCGTCCCGCCGGCCTGACGCCGGAACTCGACCGGCTGCTCAACGGGCGCCTGATCCAGTGCTACAGCGTGCTGGGCGACGCGATGCGCCGGCTGGCCCCGCTGGATCCCGAAACCCTGCGGGCCGAGACGGTATCGCTGGCCGCCTGCATCACCGGGGCGCTGGTGCTGGAAGCCACCGGCCGCCTCAAGGTGCTGGGGGACGGAGGCGAGGCCGTGGTGCGCCGGCATGTGGAGATGCTGGTGCAAAGGTTGCGCGCCTCCGCCTGACGGGCGAACATGACGACATCAACCGAATACAATGAGCCCCCCGTGAGCAATTTCATCGAAACCTATCGCGGCTCGGTCGCTGCCTGGGAATGCGACCAGTATGGCCACATGAACATCCAGTTCTATGTCGGCCGGATCAGTGACGCTGCGGCCTCGATCATGCTGGCGGCCGGCTTCAGCCGCGAGGCCTTTGAGAAGCACCGCCTCGGCTCGGTCGCGGTGAACCAGAACATCGACTATGTGAACGAGCTGCATGCGGGCGATCTGGTGCGGATGGAAAGTGGCATGACGCTGGCCGAGGGCCGCAAGATCCGCTTCCACCACCGGCTGTTCAACGCCGAGACAGGCGCGCTGTGCATGAAGGCCGACGTGCTGGCGCTGTGCTTCGACCTCGAGCGGCGCAAGTCGGTGCCGCTGCCCGACGAAATCCGGACCGGATTCCAGAAGTTCATCGTGCGCGGTGACGAGCCGCCGGAGCAGGTGGCGGTGCCGACGCAGACAGATGGCTGGGCCGTCACCGGGCGTTCGCCGGTGCAGCCCTGGGAATGCGACCGTATGGGGCATCTGAACGTGCAGTTCTATCTCTCGCGCTTCGCCGAGGCTGAGAAGCAGCTGCTGCTGGCGCTGGGCTACGGCCCGAAACGTCGCCGTGCCGACGGCGTGGCAGTACGTCCGCTGCGGCACCGCATCCAGTTCAAGCGCGAGAACCATGAAGGCGCCGTCATCACGCTGCGTAGCGGCGTCCGCGCCGTCGCCGGCGACCGGATAGAGCTCTACCACGAGCTTTTCGACACCGAGACCGGCTCGCTGTCGGCCACGGCCGAGGCGACTATTGCTCTCGACCGTCTCGATGACGGCGGCTTCCTCCCGCTTCCGGCCAATGTTGCGGCCGCGGCGGAAAGGCTGGCCGCGCAGTTCCAGGGCCCGCCGCCGCTGAAGCCTGCCGGCTCGCCGCCGGCACCCGCCGCGCCGGTCGAGGGCATGTACGAATCCTGCCGCGGTTCGGTGGATCGCTGGGAGGCGGAAGAGACGGGCCGCATGGCGACCCGCTTCTACATGGCGCGCTTCTCGGAAGCGGCCGGCAACATGCTGGCCGGCGGCGACCTGTCGCGCGAGCGGATGGCGGAAGAGGGCATCGGCTCGGCGGCGCTGGACTACACGATCGACTATCTGCGGCCGCTGCGGGTCGGCGATGCCTATTACAACCGCACCGGCATGCTGGAGCTGCGCGACAAGACCTGGCGCTTCTGCCATGTCCTGATGGACAGCTACACGCATCAGCCGGTAGCGCGTGCCGAGGTGGTCGCCGTGCTGTTCGACCTCAAGGCGCGCAAGTCGATTACGATGCCCGACTTCGTCCGGCAGGCTTTCGCCCGCCGGCTTGTCACCGTACCGGCGGCGTGAGCGATACGGACGGCGGGACATGGAAACCCTGCTCAATGTCTCGCTGCCGTTTTTCGGGCTGATCTTCACCGGCTATGCCGCGGGACGCTCGAAGCTGATCACGGCGCAGGCCTATCTCGGCCTCAATGCCTTCGTGATCTGGTTCGCGCTGCCGGCAATGCTGTTCGTGAAGATGTCCTCGGCGCCGGTTCTGGAGGCTTTCGACCCGAAATTCGTCGCGGTCTACGGCGCCGGCGGCGTGCTGGTCTACGGCATCGTGCTGATATCGAGCCGGCTGCTGTTCTCCGGCCTGAACTGGGGCGAGCGGGCGGTGCAGGGCATGGGCGCCGCCTTCGGCAATGTCGGCTATATGGGCCTGCCCATCCTGGTCGCCCTGTTCGGCGATGCCGCCGTGCTGCCCGCCGTGCTGGTCATCGTCTTCGACCATATCGTGCTGATCCCGCTGACCACGGCGATCATCGAGGGCTCCGGCGGCGGCAATGCCTCATGGCTCGCCATTTTCCGCCGGGTCGCCTGGGGCATGGCGCGCAATCCGCTGATCATCTCGACTTTCGCCGGTCTGCTCTGGGGCCTCACCGGCCTGAGCCTGCCGGTGCCGGTGGAGGCGCTGCTGAAACTGCTGTCGGATTCCGCCGCGCCCTGCGCGCTGTTCGGCCTCGGGCTGACGCTGGTCGGCCGGCCGCTGTCGGAGGGGATCGAGCAGGTCAGCCTGACGACCATCGGCAAGCTGGC
>Ga0079224_100001957_pt1 | contig 24501 bp, 23 predicted proteins | sample Stecom2015_FD_80414 | JGI IMG/M metagenome (GOLD analysis project Ga0079224, IMG submission 80414) | Agricultural soil microbial communities from Utah to study Nitrogen management - Steer compost 2015 | ecosystem: Environmental > Terrestrial > Soil > Agricultural land | place: USA: Utah... | reverse complement strand
TGCGGGAGGAGGTGGGCCGGCTGCACGTGGCCGGTGACGCGGTTCGTCTGGGCGAATGGCTCGTCAGGTTCGGGGCCGTCGACGAGGGTGCGTCGATCATCGCCTTCCACGACGATCCGCAAGACGACGGCGACCATCTGCTGGACGTTGGCGACAAGCCGCGGCGCCTCGCCGGGCCCCGTGGACTGCGCGTTGTCGGCCACCTCGCCTACGGGGTGGCGCCGGGCGCTTCGCTCAGCGCCGGCCTGGCCAGTTTCCATGACCTGGTCGGCAGGACCCATACGCAGGCAGGAGTCGGGGCCGCCGCTTCGGTCCTGGGGTTCGCCACTGCAGCGAACCTGGCCGCGGACGACGGGGGCGGCGCGGCGGCCAGTCTCGGCGTAGCAGGACGGATCCGCCGAGTCGCTTTGGTGGCGCGTCACGCGGAGTTCTCCGGCGGGTTCCTGGACGAGGGCGGAGGCTACATGCGCGTCCTGGAGCCCGCGCGCCGCAGCTCCACCCTGTCGGTCGACACGACCCTCACGTTCGGGCGCCGGCCCCTGCCGGTCGGCCTGCGTGTCAGCCGCGACGAGTTCGCGGGTGGCGACGCCCACCTGCTGGCGACCGGCCGCGCCTCAACCTCCCTCGACAGATTTCTTTTGTCCGGAGCGGTACGATATGAGCGGGACGACAAGGCTGCGCGCGGCGACGGCCGCGTCTCCGGCCTGATTACCGCCTCGGGACTGATCGACGACCGCTGGCGTGTGCGCGCCACCGCCGCCTGGGACCAGGACGCAGTCGCGACAGTTAGCCTCGACCGACGCTGGGGCCAAGCCAACGCCCTGCGGCTGGGCCTGTCGCACCGCTGGGGCGATCACGCGGCCACGATGCTGCAGGCCTCCCACGTCTGGCGCCTGCGCAACCTCGACGTCTCGTTGTTCGGGGGATGGTCCGGCGCCGACGGGGAGACCCGGATCGGCGTACAGCTGGCGACCGCCCTGGTGTTCGACGGCGAGCGCTACCGGCGCGCGCCACCCGGCGCCGCAGCCGGCGGGGCGATGCGGGTGCATGCTTTCCTGGACGCCGACGGCGACGGTCGCTGGCGGCCGGGCGAGGCGCCCGCGGCGGGCCTCGGCGTGCGCGGCGGGCGGCGGGTGGCGGAAACCGACGCCGAGGGCCGGGCGCTGATCACCGGCCTGGGCGACGGCGCGCGCGCAGCCGTCCAGATCGACGCCTCGGTCGTCGAGGACCCCTACGTCACGACGCCGCCGCCGCGGCTTGTGTTCGTACCGCGCCCTGGCCGGGTGGCCGAGGCGCCCTTCCCGCTGCAGCAGACCGGCGAGGTGGTGATCGAGGTGGCGCTCCATCAGGACGGTGAGCCGCCCCGGCCGCTGTCGGCTGTCCGCCTGCAGGTGGTCGACGCGGCCGGCGCCGTGGCGGCGGAGGGCCGGACCGCTTTCGACGGCGCTCTCGTGGTCGGCGGCCTGCGGCCCGGCGACTACCGCCTGCGAATCGATCCGGAACAGGCGGCCACGCTGGGCCTGATCCTGGACGCCGCCTCCGGGATCCACGTTCCGCGAGAGGGGGGCTTCGTCGGCCAGGTGGCGGCCGCCGTCCGGCTCGGCGCCCCATCGATCCTGGCCGACACGGCTCCGGAACCGCCGCAGCCGGCGCTCGGACATGACCGCACGGGCTCGGCGCCCGAGCGTCGGCCCCATGCCTCCCGCAGCCTCGGCGCCCGCCTTCTGCGCTGGCTCGGGTTTTCGCTCGCCGGGTAGCGCCGCCGGTAGGCGGCGTACAGATTGCAGCCACGGCCGCATGGCGGCGCACGTACGCATCAGGCGGATCGGAATGGGACAGGTGGTGGTGCTCGCCGTCCTTGCGCTCGGCTGCCTGCCGGCCCAGGCGCAACCGCGGGCGCAGGTCTCGGCCGAGGCGAGCCTGCTGGTGTTGAGGCCTGAGCCGCGCGCCGCTGCCCCTGGCCCTGCGGCGCCGGCCGCCGCGAGCTGGCAGCTGGATGCGCCGGCGTCGCCCGGCCGTCCGGCGATGGTCGTCTACGAGTAGCGCGCACACCGCCCGTCAACCTCCGATTCGCCAGACTTGCGCCGAGCGATTCGGGGAGGCGCTGGGGTGCGGGGCATCTGGCTCGCGGCGACGGTGATGGCGGGGCTGTGGCCGCTGGCGGCCGGGGCCGGCGCGCTGTCGGGCGATGCGCAGGTCAGCACCCAGATCGCGTCGGGCGGCGCCGACCTCGGCATGCTGCTCGAGGGATCCGCCCCCACCACCTTGCACATCGACGCCCACGGCGGCGTGACCCTCGTGGGCGGCGATTTCGTGCGGCTGCGCGGCGGAGACGTGCCGCCGCCCGAGGTGGTGGTGCGCTGCGAGCCGAGGCGCGAGGAGGCCTGCCGCGCTTTCCGCCAGGTGGTGGTGACGGTGACCGGCGGGCAGGCCGCGGCTTGGCCGGGCTGGGTGGGCGGCTTCCGCATCGAGCCGGCCACATTGCGCGGCGCCGAACTGGTCAGCGCCAGCGTCGGGTCCGAGGCCTCGACCTTCGTGCTGGCCTGCGAAGGCGGCGACTGCGGACCGGCCCGCGTCATCCGCTTCAACCTGGCCTTCGACGTGCGGATCGAGCCGGGCGCGGCGGGTCGGGCGCGGGACGCCGCTGTCCGCTACCGGGTCAGCGCGCTCTGGCAGTAGGTCTCAGCCATCGAAGGCGCCCACCACCTCCAGCACCGCCTCGCCGTAGTGGGCGAGCTTGGTCTCGCCGACCCCAGGCAGCTGGGCCAGGGCCGCCAGGGTCGAGGGCCGGGCGCGGGCGATCTCGGCCAGGGTGCGGTTTGAGAAGATGATGTAGGGCGGCACGCTCTGCCGCCGCGCCTCGCCGCGCCGCCAGCCCACCAGCGCCTCGAGCAGCGGCTGGTCGTGCGGCGACAGCTCGGGCGCGGCCTCGCCTGTGCGGGCCCGCTTGCGCGGCCGGCCCGACCGCGTGGTGACGTCGAACCCCTCGAGCGCCTTGCGCAGCGCCACGCGCCGCTCGCCGCGGTAGACGGCGCGCACGCCCTCGGGGTCGCCCAGGCCGATCAGCGGGCGGCCGTCGTTGGGGTCCTCGCGCAGCAGCCCCTCGAACAGCAGTTGGTCGATCAGGTCGCGCCAGCCGGCCGGCGAGAACTCTCGGCCGATGCCGAAGGTGGTCAGGCCCGCCTCGAAGCTGGACGGGTCCTTGGTCTTGCCCAGCAGATGGTCGACCAGCCGGCCGCGGCCGAACCGCCCGCCCATCCGGTGCACCGCCGACAGCGCCTTCTGGGCCGCCTCGGTGGCGTCGACGGATTCCGGAGGCGCCAGGCACAGGTCGCACTGGCCGCAGGGGCGCACCTTCTCCTCGCCGAAGTAGCGCCGCACGCCGGCCGCGCGGCAGCTCGTGCCGTCGAGCATGGCGTAGAGCTGGCGCACCTTGCGCATCTGCACCTGCTTGACCTGGTCGTCGACCTCGCGGCTCTGGATCCGCTTCATCGCCCACGCCATGTCGGCGGCGGAGTAGAGGGTGATGCCCTCGGCCGGCTCACCGTCGCGTCCGGCCCGGCCCACCTCCTGCCAGTAAGCCTCGATGGAGGCCGGCGGGTCGGCGTGGATCACGTAGCGGACGTCCGGCTTGTCCACCCCCATGCCGAAGGCGATGGTCGCGACCATCACCGCCTCGTCGGCCGCCAGGAAGACTTCCAGTCGCTCCTCGCGCAGCCGCTTGTCGAGACCGGCGTGGTAGGCCAACGCCGGCACGCCCGCCTCGGACAGGTCGCGGGCCAGCCGCTCGGTGCCGTCGCGCGAGCCGGCGTAGACGATACCCGAGCGGCCGCGGCGGGCGGCGACCAGCTCGGCCACCCGGCGGGCGGCCGCGCCGCGCTTGCGCTCGGCCGACAGGGCCAGCTCCGGCCGCGCGAAGCTGGCCACGAACTCCCGCGCGCCCTCCAGCCGCAACTCGGCGCGGATGTCCTCGCGGGTGCGGCTGTCGGCAGTGGCGGTGACCGCCAGTCGCGGCGTGTCGGGGAACAGCTCGGCCAGGCGCCCGAGCATCCGGTACTCGGGCCGGAAGTCGTGGCCCCACTGACTGACGCAGTGGGCCTCGTCGATGGCGATCAGCGCCAGCGGCGTGCGCTGCAGGCGGTCCAGCATGAACGGCTGCATCAGCCCTTCGGGCGAGACGTAGAGCAGGTCGAGCTCGCCGGCCTCGATCCGCCGCCAGGTCTGGCTGCGGGTCTCGAGGTCGACGTTGGAGTCCAGCTTGGCGGCGGCCACGCCGGACTGCACCAGGCCCGCGACCTGGTCGCTCATCAGCGCGATCAGCGGCGAAACCACCAGGCCGAGACCCGGCCGGATCATGCTGGGGATCTGGTAGCAGAGGCTCTTGCCGCCGCCGGTCGGCAGCACGGCAAGGGCGCTGCGCCCGGCCAGCATCTCGGCGATCACTTCGGCCTGGAGGCCCCGGAATTCGGCGTGGCCGAAGGTGCGGCGCAGGACCTCCCGCGCCTCGTCGAGCGCAGGCGTCATGGCGGCGGGTTATGGCGCGAGTTGCCGGGAGGGGGAAGTCGCCCGCGGCGCCGCGAAAGGCCGCCCCGTGGCTACTCCGCCGCCATCGCCGCGGGGGCCGACTGAGCTCCGCGCAACAGCCGGCCGGGCAGGGCGCCGGTTGGCGCGCCGTCGCGGTAGGTGACCTGGCCGGCGACGATGGTCGCCACATAGCCCTCCGCCCGCTGGATCAGCCGTCGCCCGCCCGAGGGCAGATCGTAGGCCACCTCCGGCGCCCGCAGCTTCAGGCGGGGATAGTCGATCAGGTTGAGGTCGGCGCGGTACCCGGGCGCCAGCACGCCGCGGTCGAACAGCCCGACCGTCTCGGCGGTGTCGCGGCACTGGGCCTTGAGCATCTTTTCGACGGTCAGCTTCGGCCCGCGCGTGCGGTCGCGAGTCCAGTGGATCAGGTTGGTGGTCGGGAAGCTGCCGTCGCAGATCATTCCGACGTGCGCCCCTCCGTCCGACAGCCCCGGCACGACGTCGGGGTGGTTGAGCATCTCGTAGGCCGGGTCGAGCGAGTAGTCGGCGTAGTTCAGGAGCGGCAGGTAGAGCATGCCGCGGCCCTCGCCCGTGAGCATGTGATCCAGCGCGACCTCGTAGGGATCGCGCCCCTGCCGGGCTGCGATGGCGGCGATGCTGGTGTCGGGCGTCGGCTCGTAGTCCGGCTCCTCACCCATCAGCTGGATCTTGTCCCAGGCGCGGCCGGACCCGAGGGTCGGCCCCTGCACCGGCTCCGGCTCCTCGGCCAGCAGCCGGGCGCGGAAGGCCGGATCGCGCAGCCGCGCCACCCGCTCGGCCAGCGGCAGATGGGCGATCTGGCGGTAGCTGGGGTGGCGGCTGAACGGATTGACCGTCAGCTCCAGCCCGAACAGCACCCCGACCGGTCGGGTCGCGGCCTGGGCGCGCATCGGCAGCCCCTTCTCGTTGGCGGCCCGCAGGCGGCCAAGCAGGTAGCAGTAGACCAGCGGGTCGCGCGGGCTCTGCACCAGCGAGATGGAGAGCGGGCGGCCAGACCGCTCGACGATGCGCTGGAGCATGTCGAACTCGGCTTCCGGGTCGGCGAAGTCGGAGACGAACTGCAGCACGCCCTTGCCGGCCGCGGCCAGACCCATGGCGATGCCGGTCAGCTCGTCCTCGCCGGCGGTCAGCGTCGGCGTCGGCTGGCCGTCGGAGGTGCGGTGATTCAGCGTGCGCGAGCTGGAAAAGCCGATCGCCCCGGCCTCGGCCGCGCGCCTCGCCAGCGCCGACATGGCGTGGATGTCGGCCTCGGTGGCGGGTTCGCGGTTGGCGCCGCGCTGGCCCATCACGAAGACCCGCAGGGCCGCGTGCGGCAGCTGGCTGGCGATGTCGACGTCGAAACGGCGGCGCTCCAGGGCGTCGAGGTAGTCGGGATAGCCCTCCCAGTTCCATGGCAGGCCGACCGACAGCACCGGGAAGGGGATGTCCTCCACCCCCTCCATCAGCCGGATCAGCAGGTCATGGTCCTCGGCCTTGCAGGGGGCGAAGCCGACGCCGCAGTTGCCCATCACCACGGTGGTCACGCCGTGCCAGCAGGAGGGCTGCATCCGCTCCTCCCAGGTCGCCTGGCCGTCGTAGTGGGTGTGGATGTCGACGAAGCCGGGCGTCACCAGCAGGCCCCGGGCGTCGATTTCCTCGACGCCCGTCCCGGCCACCGTGCCGACCGCGGCGATCCGGCCGTCCTTGACCGCCACGTCGGCTTCGTAGAGCGGTCCGCCCGTCCCGTCCGCCACCGTGCCGCCGCGCACGACCAGATCCCAGGCCCGCTCCATGGCCGCCTCCCTTCGGGCGTCTTTTTCTCGTTGAGGCCATTCTGCCGCCCGAATGGCCGGCCCGGTCAAGCGTCGCGGGCGGAACGGGCCCCCTTGACCTCGCGTTTGTCAGGCCAATGTGAAGCGTAGGGCCGGGTAGAAACACCCCCCGGGCCCGGGAGCACTCCGAACATGGCGCTGAAAGCGCTGATCGCCCTCATCATCCTCGCCGCGGTCGTCGTCGGCCTGGCCCTGCCGACCCCCGCCAAGGCGCCGCCCGCCGTCGCCGGCCGTTTCGCCTCGGTCGACATTCCCTCGGCGGAGCTCGTCGCGCCCTAGGGGTCAGCGCTCGCCGCGTGGCATCTCGCCGGCGCGCGCGCCGCAGCCCTTCAGCGTCTCGCCGTCCAGTGTCAGTTCCACGGCCAGCGGATAGGAAAGGTCGCTCATCCCGTCCGAGCAGCCGGGGGCCTCGCGCGCTGCGACCCTGATCGGCGGATTGACGGCCGGCGTTTCCCAGACGACCGCGCCGTCCTGCAGGCGGGCCGGTCCCACGGCCGCGGTCAGCGGCGGATGGTCGGGCCGCTCCAGGGTGAGCCGGCCGTCCTTCACCGTCACCGCCCAGAAGGGCTCTGTCCCCCGCCCTTCGACGCCGCCCGTCAGGCCGGCCGGGACCCGTGGCGTCTCCGCCGTCGGGGCCGACGCCAGGCCCGGTTGGGTCACGGGCTCGGGCGCAGGACGGCCGCAGGCGGCCAGGGTCAGGCCGGCGAGGGCGAGGAGGGCTGCGCGCATGGGTGCTCCTGCGGATCGGGCCGGCGCAGGTTAGACTCCGGCGCCAGATGAGTCGCGCCCTCACCTTCTACGAATTCTTTGCCGGCGGCGGCATGGCCAGGCTCGGCCTGGGCGAGGGCTGGCGCTGTCTGTTCGCCAACGACTTCGACCCGTTGAAAGCGGCGACCTACCGGGCCAACTTCTCCGATGCGCAGGCGCATTTCCACGAAGGCGACGTCTGGAAACTGACACCGGCCGACCTGCCGGGCCGGGCCGACCTCGCGTGGGCGTCCTCGCCCTGCCAGGACTTCAGCCTCGCCGGCGGGCGGGCGGGACTGGCCGGTGGCCGCTCCTCCGCCTTCTTCGGCTTCTGGCGGCTGGTGGAGGAGCTCGACGCCGAGGGCCGCGCGCCACGGGCCATCGTGGTCGAGAACGTCTCGGGCCTGCTGACCTCGCACGGCGGGCGCGACTTCCAGGCGCTGTGCGAGGCGCTGGCCGGGCGCGGCTACCGGTTCGGCGCGCTGGAGATCGACGCGGCCGGTTTCCTGCCGCAGTCGCGTCCGAGGCTGTTCGTCGTCGCCGTACGTGGGCGGGCGACCGCCGCCGAGGGACCCGGTCCCTATCACACGCGCGGGGTGCTGCAGGCGTTCGCCCAGTTGTCCGACGCCCTGAAGGCCCGCTGGATCTGGTGGGCGCCGCCGACGCCGCCGGCCCGCAACGCCGACCTCGCCAGCGTCCTGGAGCCGGACGGCGCGGTCGCCTGGCATCCGCCGGCCAAGACCGCCGCCCTGTTGGCGCTGATGGCCCCGGCCCACATGGCGCGGGTGGAGGTGGCCAAAGCCCGGCCGGAAGTCTCGGTGGGCGCCGTCTTCCGGCGCATGCGCATCGAGGACGGCGTCCGCGTACAGCGGGCCGAGGTGCGGTTCGACGGGCTGTCGGGGTGCCTGCGCACGCCACGGGGCGGCTCTTCCCGCCAGACCCTGGTGTTCGCCGGCGGCGGCGAGGTGCGTTCGCGGCTGCTCACCGCCCGCGAGGCGGCCCGGCTGATGGGCCTGCCCGACAGCTACCGCCTGCCGGTCGGCCTCCACGGCGGTCTGCACGTGGCGGGAGACGGCGTGGCGGTTCCGGTGGTGCGCTGGCTCGCACGCCATGTTCTGGAGCCGGCGCTGACCGCCTCGACCGAGCCGGCGGCGGCTTAAGCCACCAGTGCAGGTCGGCTGGCGTTTAGAGAAACTGCGGCCTCGCCTGCTTTCATTCGCCGGCGGAAGGCTTAGTTTCGGCGCCTCAAGGGCACCATCACGCCGAGACCCAAATGGACGCCACGCCTGACAAGACCTACGACGCCGCCCGCTATCGTCGGGCCGGCCGGGGCAAGATCTTCGACTCCATCCTCGACACCATTGGCGACACCCCGCTGGTGCGCCTGCCGCGCCTGACCCGGGCGCTCAAGCCGAAGGGTGAGGTCGTCGCCAAGCTGGAGTTCTTCAATCCGCTCGCGTCGGTGAAGGACCGCATCGGCGTTGCGATGATCGAATACCTCGAGGCCAAGGGCGTCCTGAAGGAAGGCGCGACCATCGTCGAGCCGACCAGCGGCAACACCGGCATCGCCCTGGCGTTCGTGGCCGCGGCCAAGGGCTACAAGCTGATCCTGGTGATGCCGGAGAGCATGTCGATCGAGCGTCGCAAGATGCTGGTGCTTCTGGGCGCGAAGCTGGAACTGACCCCGGCCGAGCGGGGCATGGCCGGCGCCGTCGCCCGCGCCCGCGAGCTGGTCGACGCCATCCCCGGGGCGGTGATGCCCCAGCAGTTCGACAACGAGGCCAACCCGCTGATCCACCGCGTCTCCTCGGGCGAGGAGATCTGGAACGACACGCAAGGGGCGGTGGACGCTGTGATCAGCGGCGTCGGCACCGGCGGCACCATCACCGGGGTCGGCCAGGTGCTGAAGTCCCGCAAGCCGTCGGTGCGGATGATCGCCGTCGAGCCTTCGGCCTCGCCGGTGCTGTCCGGCGGCCAGCCGGGTCCGCACAAGATCCAGGGCATCGGCGCCGGCTTCGTGCCCTCGATCCTCGACCGCGGGGTGATCGACGAGATCGTGCAGGTGTCCAACGAGGACGCCTTCGCCATGGCCCGGCGGGTGGCCAGCGAGGAGGGTCTGCCGGTCGGCATCTCCTCGGGCGCGGCGCTGACAGCGGCCTTCGACGTCGCCTCCCGCGACGAGATGGCCGGCAAGCTGGTGGTGGCGATCATTCCGAGCTTCGCCGAGCGCTACCTCTCGACGACGCTGTTCGAGGGCTTGTGAGCCGCGCGCCGGGCGCAGACACGGACGTCTTCGCGCCGGAGAAGCGCTCGGCCGTCATGCGGCGGGTGAAGGGCCGGGACACTGGCCCTGAGCTCAAGGTGCGCCGGCTGCTCTGGCGGCTCGGCGCGCGGTACCGGCTGCACCGCCGCGACCTGCCCGGCTCGCCGGACATCGTGCTGCCCGGCCGGCGGATCGCCATCTTCGTGCACGGCTGCTTCTGGCACGGCCACGACTGCGCCCGTGGCGCACGGGTGCCCAAGGCCAACCGCGACTACTGGACCGCCAAGGTGGCCCGCAACCGCGCGCGCGATGCGGCCGCGCGCGAAGCGCTGTCCGCCGCCGGCTGGCGCGCCGAGACCCTTTGGGAGTGCGAACTGAGGGACAAGGCGGCGCTGGAGGCGCGGCTCGTGGCGCTGCTGGCCCGCTAGGCTATCGCCCACCTGCCGGGGCCGGCCACGTCCAGCGCATCGGCGAGGGTCCGTTGCAGGGTCGCCGCGTCGATCGGCTTGGTGAGACATCCCACCATGCCTGCCTGGCGGCAGCGCTCGAGTTCGGCGGCGTCGTCGGAAGCCGTGCAGGCGATCACCGGCGTCGCCCGGTTCGGCCCCGCGCCGGCCCGCAACCGCCGGGTCGTCTCGCAGCCATCCATCAACGGCATGTTGACGTCCATCAGAATGACGTCCAACGGCTCGGCGCCGGCCAGCGCCAGCGCCGCCTCGCCACTCTCGGCGGTGACGACGGTGGCGCCCATCGGCTCCAGCATGAGGGTCAGGGCCCGGCGGTTCACCTCGTGATCGTCCACCACCAGGACCCGCGTCCCGGCCTCGGACCGCGGCGTCGTTCCGCCATCCGCGGCGGGCGCGCCGAGCAACACCTGCAGGGTGAAGGTCGAGCCCTGGCCCGGGGCGCTGAGGCAGGTGAGGTCGCCGCCCATCAGCCGGGCGAGCTCGCGGCTGATCGCCAAGCCCAGGCCGGTGCCGCCATGGGTGCGCGCCGTCGAGGCGCCGCCCTGCTCGAACGGGGTGAACAGGCGGGCGAGCCGGTCGGGTCCCAGGCCCGGCCCGGTGTCGCTCACCGCCAGCCGCAGCCGGAAGCCGCCCTGCTCGGCATGGCCGCCGAGGCTGAGGGTGACGCCGCCCCGTTCGGTGAACTTGATGGCGTTGGACAACAGGTTGTTGAGGATCTGGGACAGGCGGGTGGGGTCGCCGCTGAGCCGCTGGGGCAGGGCCTCGAGCCCCTCGATGGTCAGGGTGAGCTGCTTCCTGGCGGCCTCGGCCGACCAGAAGGCGACGCAGTCGCGGATCTTGGCTGGCAGGTCGAAGGTCAGCGCCTCGACCCGCATCCGGCCGGCCTCCATCTTGGACAGGTCCAGGAGGTCGTTCAGAAGCGCGCGCATCATCTGGCCGGCCTGGCCGATCAGGGCGGCGTGCTCGGCCGCCCGCACCGGGTCGCGCTCCACGGCCTCGGCGCCGGCCAGGATGGCGCTGATCGGGGTGCGCAGCTCGTGGCTGACCATGGCCACGAAGGCGGACTTGGCGTCGGTCAGCGCCTCGGCCTCGGCCCGGCGACGGTCGGCCTCGCGGCGAGCCGCGCGCACCGCCGCGTGCTTGCGCGCCACCGCCTGCCAGGTCGCCGCGGTGGAGACCACCGTCGTGCCGAGCACCACCGCCAGGGCGACCGAGAAGCGCCACGAGCCGCTGAACGCAAACGCGGCCCAGACGCAGATCGCCAGATAGCCCAGCAGAGGTGTGATGGTGGCGATGAAGGCGGCCGGCGACCGCTGGGCGGTCACCAAGGCGCTGAGCACGGCGCTGGCGAAGAAGGGGCCGGCCAGCACCAGGCCGGCGAGCCCCGCAGCCTTGGCCGCGAACATGGCCAGGGCGCCGTAGACCACCCCATTGGCCGCGAGCACGCCCCAGGCGAGCGCCTTCGGATGGCGCCAGGCGCTTTCCTTCTCGGGGTCGAACAGCAGGGCTTCGGCCGCCTGGACCGCCAGGTAGAGGGCGAGCCAGAGGCTGGCCGCTTCAAAGCCGATCAACAGGCCGAAGGCGGCGGCATGCGCGACGCCGACCGAGATGCGGGTGCGGGCGCCGCGTCTGCGCGCCAGCATCGTCTTGGTCAAGCCGACCAGTTGATGGGCCTCCGCCCCCGCCATCTGCCCCGAAATCTCCCCTCGGCGGCGCCGAGCCGCCCTGGGAGAGCAGTGTTACGCCTCGAGGCTAAGGGGGCGTAAAGCAACGAGGGTAACGAACAGGGTGAACGCCCGCGCGCGCCCCCGACGGGCCGTCTCCCACCCTTCTGTCCTTGTGGGAAGGCGCCCGAAGGGCGTCGGGAGAGGGGTGGCTCCGAATGCGACGTGTTGGATCCGCAAGCGGACGGGTCCGCGCGCCCCTCCTCCGACCCGCTGCCCGGGCCTCAGAACGCTTCGGCGGGGAGGCTCATCATGGTTTCCGCGCCGGTCTTCAGCTTCGTAAGGTGGGCGCCGGCCTCGGGCAGCACGCGTTCCATGTAGTAGCGCGCGAGCGTCAGCTTGGTCCGGTAGAAGGCGTCGTCCGAGCCGGCGGCGACCTTGGCCTGTGCGGCTCGCGCCTGCATGGCCCACATGTAGGCGAGAGCGGTCAGGCCGAAGAGCTGCAGGTAGTCGGTCGAGGCGGCCCCGGCGTTGTCTGGATTCATCAGGCCGTTCTGCATCAGCCACATGGTGGCCTCCTGCAGCTTGGATTTGGCGTCGGCCAGCGGGGCGACGAAGGGCGCGAGGTCCTTGTCGTCCTCGTGCGCGGCGACGAAGGCGTCGATCTCGGCGAAAAAGGTCATCGCCGCGCGGCCGCCCTCGGCCGCCAACTTGCGGCCCACCAGGTCCAGCGCCTGCACCCCGTTGGTGCCCTCGTAGATCATGGTGATGCGGGTGTCGCGGACGAACTGGCTGGCCGGGAAGTGCTCGGTGAAGCCCGAGCCGCCGTGCACCTGCAGCGCGTCCGAGCAGGCCTTGAAGCCGCGGTCGGTCAGGAAGCCCTTCACCACCGGGGTCAGCAGAGCCATGTAGTCGGTCCCCTTGCGGCGCACGTCCTCGTCGGGGCTGCTGTGCGCCAGATCGCCGTGCAGGGCGGTCCAGAACAGGAAGGCGCGGCCGCCTTCGACGATCGTCCGGATGTCCATCAGCATGCGCCGCACGTCCGGGTGGACGATGATCGGGTCGGCCGGCCCGTCGGGGTTCTTGGGCCCCGTCAGCGAGCGCATTTGCAGCCGCTCCTTGGCGAAGGCGGCGGCGGCCTGATACGCGGCCTCGGCCTGGGCGATGGCCTGCAGGCCCACGCCGATGCGGGCCTCGTTCATCATCACGAACATCACCTGCAGGCCGCGGTTCTCCTCGCCGACCAGCCAGCCGCGGGCCTCCTCGTGCTGCATCACGCAGGTGGCGTTGCCGTGGATGCCCATCTTCTCTTCCAGGCCGGCGCAATAGACGCTGTTGCGCTCGCCCGGGTTGCCGTCCGCGTCCGGAATGAACTTCGGCACCACGAACAGGCTGATCCCGCGGGTCCCGGCAGGGGCGCCCTCGATGCGGGCCAGCACCAGGTGGACGATGTTCTCGGCCATGTCGTGCTCGCCGCCGCTGATCCAGATCTTCTGGCCGGTGATGCGGTAGCTGCCGTCGGGCTGCGGGACGGCCTTGGTGCGGATCAGGCCGAGGTCCGTGCCGCAGTGCGGCTCGGTCAGGTTCATGGTGCCGCACCACTGCCCGGAGGCGAGCTTGGGCAGGTAGAGCTTCTTCTGCTCGTCCGTGCCGCCCACCGCGATGGCCGAGTAGGCGCCATGGGTCAGGCCCGGATACATGCCGAAGGCCATGTTGGCCCCGCTCATCATCTCCGAGAAGGCCATGTTGACCACGTGCGGCAGGCCCTGGCCGCCGTAGGCCGGCTCGACGCCCAGCGCCATCCAGCCGCCCTCGACGAGCTGTCGATAGGCGTCGGCGAAGCCCGTGGGGGTCTTCACCGAGTTGTCGGGGCTCCAGGTGCAGCCTTCCTTGTCCCCCACCCGGTTCAGCGGCGCGAGCACCTCGGAGGCGAACTGCCCCGCCCCCTCAAGGATCTGGTCCAGTACGTCGCCGGCCGCGTCGGAAAAGCGGGGCAGGTCGGCGTGGCGGTCGATGTCCAGGACCTCGCGCAGCACGAAGGCCTGGTCACGGAGGGGCGGGGTGTAGGTCATGCGGGCTCCGGCGGGCCAGGCGCGCCGGGCCCGCATCTCTCAGGGGTCAGTGGGCGTGTTCCGGATCGAGCCGCCGGCGCAGCACCTGGTCGTAGTCGGCCGCCTGCGGCAGCAGGTCGGGCCGGGTCTCGGCCAGTTGCCTTTCCATCATCTCGACGCCCGCGCGCAGTTCGGCGATGGCGTTGTCGATGTCGACGCGCTGCGCCTCGAGGGCGACGATGCGCTCCTTGAACTTCTTCAGCGACTTGGCGGCCTGCGTCGCGCCGCCGTCACCGATGTCGTAGAGATCGAGGATCTCGCGGATTTCAGCGAGCGCCAGCCCGACCCGTTTGCCGCGCAGGATCAGCCGCAGCCGGGCGCGATCCTTATACGAGTAGACCCGGTTCATTCCGTCCCGGGCGGGCGAGAGCAGGCCCTTGTCCTCGTAGAAGCGCAGCGCGCGCGGCGTGCAATTGAACTCCTGGCAGAGCTGCCGGATCGTGAAGGTTCTGTGTGGACGACGAAGTTCCGCGGTCATAGGCCTCTCCCAACGGACGCGTCTTGGAGCGCGATGAGACGAACCTAGAATGACGTTTGCGTCAACGTCAAGCAGGGTGCCGTAATCGGCCTGTCGCGGAAGGCAGGCGTCATTCAGTCGACGTGAGTGGCGGCGCTGGCGACCACGGAGCAAGTGACGAACAGTCCACGGGGCAGGGCGCCCGCTCGTGGCTGCCGGTCCTTCCCACGTGATGGCGCACAAGCCCGCGAGCGCCGCCAGCCGAACTGGAGGCCGCGACAGGCGCGGCGCATCGGTCAACGGCAGGGTCGGGCCGGGGTTGGCGGTGTGCGGCCGCGCTGCGATACCAGTCTGCTGAACCAACTAAGAAGAACGACCCAGGAGGGAACCATGCTGCTCGACCGTCGCCGCTTGCTGCTCGCCGCGGGTGCGGCCGCCCTCGCGCCGGGCCTGGCCTTCGCCGCGCCGCCGACCGCCAGCCCCGAGTCCGTCGGCTTCTCGCCCGAGAAGCTGAAGGCGCTGGGGGCCGAGATGCAGGCCCTCGTCGACCAGCAGAAGCTCGCCGGCGTCACCACCCTGCTCGCCCGCCACGGCAAGGTGGTCCACTTCGAGTCCCGGGGCGTCGCCGACCTGGCCACCAGGGAGCCGCTGCGCAAGGACCACATCTTCCGTATCGCGTCGATGACCAAGCCGGTCACCGGCGTGGCGATGATGATGCTCTACGAGGAGGGCAAGTGGGCGCTCGAAGACCCCGTCGCGAAGCACATCCCGCAGTTCAAGGGCCTGAAGGTGAAGGGTCCTGATGGCCAGTTGGTCGACCAGGTCAGCCCGATGACCATGGCCCAGTTGATGAGCCACACCGCCGGCTTCGACGTCTCGTCCGGGTATGCGGGGGCGCGGCTGCAGGAGACCGACCTTCAGGGGATGATCGACAAGCTCGCCCAGCTGCCGCTGGCCTGCCAGCCGGGGACCGACTGGCGCTACGGGCCGAGCGTCAACGTCCAGGGCTACATCATCGAGAAACTCTCGGGCATGAGCCTCGATGCGTTCTTCCGGACCCGCATCTTCGAGCCGCTAAAGATGGCCGACACCGGCTTCTACGTGCCGGGCGAGAAGGCGGCCCGCGTGGTGGCGCTCAACACATATGGCCCGGACGGCAAGATCGCTCCGGGGCTCGGGCTCGGCGATCCGACCCGCGTGCCGACCTTCTGGTCGGGCTCCGGCGGTCTGCTCTCCACCGTCGAGGACTACTGGCGGTTCGCGCAGATGGTGGGGAACGGCGGCGAGCTCGAGGGCGTGCGGCTGCTGAAGCCGGAGACCGTCGTGCTGATGCGCCGCAACGTGCTGGCTCCCGGCGTCAAGGTCGACCTCTACGGCCCCTCGCAGGAAGGCGTCGGCTTCGGCATGGATTTCGCCGTGCTGCTCGACCCGGAGGCGGCCGGCACGCCGATGGGCAAGGACACCCACTGGTGGGGCGGTGCGTTCGGCACCTGGTTCTGGATCGATCCAACCAACGACATCGTCTTCGTGGGCTTCATCCAGAACCTCAACGGCTCCATCCCCGGCGGGGGCACCCCGCCGATGCGCGACATCACCCCGCAGCTGGTCTACGCGGCCCTCGAGCGGCCGGAGGCGTAGGGGATGGTTGGCGGGCCGCGCCCCCCCCGCGGAGAGGACTTCCCGACCCCTCCTCACAAGAGGAGAAGGGTGAAGTGAGCCGGCTGAGGGGTGGGCCGGGCTACCCCAGCCACCGCCTGGGCCACTTCCACCCGAGGGGGCGGACCTCGCCGGGCTGGAGGGCCAGGGCGCGTACGGTCTTCGGCGAGAGCTCGGAGACCACGTGGACGGGCTCCAGGCCCTTGACCGGGCTGGTCGCCACCTCGCCGGTCAGGCGGGCACGGTCGATGGCGGTCCACTCGGCCTTGGCCCGGTCCTCATGGCCCACGGCGAAGAAATGGCGCAGCGGCTCGGGCTCCCCCGCCACTTCCAGCATCACTCCGATCATCCACGCCATCGGCGTGCGATAGCACGATCCTCGCGCGCCGCGCCCCGCGCGATTAAGGCGTGAGCACCACCTTCACGCAGCCATCCTTCTTGTCGCGGAAGGTCCGGTAGAGCTCGGGCCCGTCCTCCAGGCCGCCGCGATGGGTGATCATGAAGGTGGTGTCGATCTCGCCCTCCAGCACCCGGCGCAGCAGGTCGTCCGCCCAGCGGTTTACATGCGTCTGGCCCATGCGCAGGGTCAGCCCCTTCTGGAAGGCCGCGCCGAACGGTACGAAGGCGGGTATGCCGCCGTAGACCCCCGGTATGGAGATGATCCCGCCCGGCTGGCAGGCGATGATCGCCTCGCGCAGGGCGATCGGCCGCTCGGTCTCGAACTTCATCGCGGTCAGGGTGCGGTCGAACAGGGTGTGCAGCACGTCGCCCCCGTCCGCCTCGATGCCGACCGCGTCGATGCACTTCTCGGGCCCCTTGCCGCCGGTCAGCTCCTTCAGCGCCTCCAGGACGTTGTCCTGGGAATAGTCGATCACGTGGGTCGCGCCCGCGCGGCGGGCCATGGCGATCCGCTCCGGCTGCTTCTCGATGGCGATGATGGTCTCGGCGCCCATGATCCTGGCGCTCTGGATGGCGAACAGGCCGACGGGCCCGGCGCCCCAGACGGCCACGGTGTCGCCCGGGGCGACCTCGGCGTTGGCCGCCGCCTGCCAGCCGGTCGGCAGGATGTCGCCGAGGAACAGCACCTGCTCGTCGGGCGCGTCTTGGGGCACCACGATCGGGGCGTTGTCGGCCCACGGCACGCGCACGAACTCGGCCTGGCCGCCGGCGTAGCCGCCGGTGATCGCCGAATAGCCGAACAGGCCCGCGGTGGTGTGGCCGTAGAACTTCTCGGCAAGCTCGCGGTTGCGGTTCGAGTTCTGGCAGACCGAATAGTTGCCGCGGGCGCATTGCTCGCACTCGCCGCACCATATGGTGAAGGGCACCACGACGCGGTCGCCGACCTTCAGCCGCACGATCTGAGAGCCGATCTCCACCACCTCGCCCATGAACTCATGGCCGAGCACGTCGCCCTTGCACATGGTCGGGATGAAGCCGTTCATCAGGTGCAGGTCGGAGCCGCAGATGGCGCAGCTGGTGACCCGGATGATGGCGTCGCGGGGATCTTCGATCTCGGGCTCGGGCACCTCCTCGCAGCGGATGTCCTTCTTGCCCTGCCAGGTGAGCGCCCGCATCACGCCGCCTCCCTCAGATACTTCTGCCCGCTCGACGAGGTCTTCAGCCGCGCTAGCCGGCCGCTGGCGATGGCGTCGATGGCGGTGACTCCGGCCACCGCGGCGGTCGCCGCCAGGGCGTTGTTGCGCTTGGGATTGCCCGGCCGGGCCGCGAAGGCCAGCGCCGCCAGGTCCAGGGCGTCGCCGCCCACCCGGGCCATCAGCCACTGCGGGTTGGCCGGCGCGGACAGCACGCCGACCCCGGTGGCGATCTCGCGCGCGCCGAATCCACGGATCAGCCAGGCGGCGGCGGGCGGCAGGCCGAGGGCGCGGGCGATCGGCCCGGCCGCGGCGATTTCGGCGACGCCGAGGGCGATGCTGAACCACCCCAGGCCGCCGGAAACCAGGGGGGTGACGGCCGGCTTGGCCCTGACCCTGTCGAGATGGACTTTCATGCGTGCGAGGCTCCCTTTCGAAGGGGCTCAACAACCGGGGCGGCTGGGCCGTTCCTGACCCGGGAAGATTTCGCGCTCCCGCCGCGGCGCCCCCATTCCGGCGGCGCGCCGGCGCGTGTTTACTGCCGAGCCTGCCCCCTCACGGATCGAAGGCGCTCCGCATGACCGACCTCACCCGCCGCACCGCTCTCGCGCTGGCCGCCGCCACGGCGCTGGCGCCGACCCTGGCCCGTAGCCAGGAGTCCGAGCCGGCGGTCGTCTGGGACCTGACCGAACTCTATCCGACGCCGGAGGCCTGGGCGGCGGAGAAGGACGCCATCCTCGGCGCCCTGCCGGGGCTGTCGGCGCACAAGGGCCGGCTCGGCGAGAGCCCGCAGGCGCTGCGCGCGGCGATGCAGGCGGTCTCCGATCTCGCCCGTCGGCTCGGGCGGATGTACACCTACGCGAGCCTGAAGGCGGACGAGGACCTGCAGGTCGCCGCCGACCAGGAACGTCGCCAGCAGGCCAGCGCCGCCTACGCTCAGTTCGGCGCGGCGGTCGCCTGGATGGAGCCGGAGCTGCTCACCGTCGGCGAGGCGAAGATCAAGGGCTTCCTGGCCGCCGAGCCGGGCCTGGCCGACTTCCGCTTCCAGCTCACCGACCTGTTCCGCCGCGCGCAGCACATCCTCTCGCCCGAGGGCGAGAAGGTGCTGGCCCTCGCCGCCGATCCGATTTCCGGGGTCAACGACATCCGCAACCAGCTGGTGCTGTCCGACATCCCCTGGCCGGAGATCACCCTGAAGGAGGGCGGCAAGATCCGGCTGGACAACCAGGGCTACACCATCGCGCGGCAGTCGCCCGACCGGGCCGAGCGCAAGCAAGTCTTCGACCTCGTATTCGGGACCTACAAGGCCTACGCGGGGACGCTGGGGGCCAACCTCGCGACCCAGGTGCGGGCCGACATCTTCGAGGCCAGGTCCCGAAACTACGCCTCGGCGCTCGAGGCGGCGCTGGCCCCGAACAACATCCCGACCGCCGTCTACCGGACGCTGGTGGACGAGGCCAATCGCGGCCTGCCGGTGCTTCACCGTTACTTCGAGATCCGCCGCCGGCTGCTCGGCCTTCCGGACATGCACTACTACGACATCTATCCGCCGACGACGAAGCTGGACCGCAAGTTCACCCTTGCCGAGTCGCGGCGGCTGACGCTGGAGGCCGTGCGACCTCTGGGTTCGGAGTATGCGACCGAGCTGTCGCGCGCCACGGCCGCCCGCTGGACCCACGCCTATCCGCAGAAGGGCAAGCGATCGGGCGCCTACGTCAACAACGGCGCCTACGACGTCCACCCCTACGTGCTGCTGAACCACACCGACGACTACGAGGGGCTCAGCACCTATGCCCACGAGTGGGGTCATGCCATGCACACGGTTCTGGCCAACAAGAACCAGCCGTTCGAGCTGTCGCAGTATCCGATCTTCACCGCCGAGGTGGCCTCGACGGTGAACGAGGCGCTGCTGTTCGACCTGATGTTCGGCCAGGCCAGCTCGAACGCCGAAAAGCTGTTCTACCTGGACAGGCTCTGCGAGACCTTCCGCGGCACCTTCTTCCGCCAGACCATGTTCGCCGAGTTCGAGCTGGCGATCCACGAGACCGCTGAGAAGGGCGAGGCGCTGTCTGGCGAGCGGCTGACGGCGATGTATCTGGATCTCTTGAAGAAGTACCACGGCCCGAAGGTGATCATCGACCCGGCCTACGCGACCGAGTGGGCCTACATCCAGCACTTCTATTTCAACTTCTACGTCTTCCAGTACGCCACCAGCGTCACCGCGGCGACCTACTTCGCCGAGCAGATCCGCAGCCGCGGCCGGCCGGCCGCAGACGCCTATCTCGGGGTGCTGAAGGCCGGCGGATCGGACTACGGCTACGAGATCCTGCGGCGCAACGGCGCCGACCTGGCGAGCCCCGAGCCCTACCGCGCGATGGTGGCGCGGTTCTCCAAGACCCTCGACCAGATGGAAGCGCTGATGGCCTGACGAAGCCGCGGGGCCGCGCCGCCGCGGCGCCCTGGCCGTCGCTTTAGGCCGGCTGTCCCGCGACCAGCTCGCCGGCCAGCCCCTTGCGGATCAGCGCGATGGTCCGCTCGACGCCGAAGATGGCGGCGAAGGAGCCGAAACGCGGACCCTGGCTCTGGCCGAGCAGCACTTCGTAGAGGGCCTGGAACCAGGACCGCAGCGGCTCGAAGCCGCCGGCCTTGCCGGCCTCGTAGACCTCGTTCTGGATCAGCTCGGCGTCCTTGCACCCGGCGGGCAGGGCCTCCAGCCGGCGGACCAGGTCCTCCATCGCCGCGCGTTCCTGGTCCGTGGCCAGGCGGAACTTCTTCGCGGGGCGGACGAAGTCCTCGTAGTAGTTGATGGCGTAGCCGGCCAGGCGGTCGAGCAGCGGCTCGCTCTCCGGGGTCGCGCCCGGCAGGTAGCGCGACAGGAAGCCCCAGAGAATCTCCTTGGTCGAGGCGTCGCCCGCGCTGACCAGGTTGAGGAGCAGCGAGAAGGAGACCGGCGAGCCCTTGTCGGGCGGGTTCCCGCGATGCACGTGCCAGGCCGGATTGTCGATCTGGGCCGAGTTGTCGCCCTCGGCGCGCTTGCGCAGCAGGGCGTCCAGCTGTTGCAGATATTCGTCCGCGGCCTTGGGAATGACGTCGAAATACAGCCGCTTGGCCGACTTCGGCGACTGGTACATGTAGTAGGCGAGGCTCTCCGGCGCGCCGTAGCGGAGCCACTCCTCCATGGTCAGGCCGTTGCCCTTGGACTTCGAGATCTTCTGGTTGTTCTCGTCCATGAAGAGCTCGTAGTGGAACGTCTCGGGCGGGGTCCCGCCGAGCACCCGGCACACCTGCGAGGAGACCTTGACCGAGTCGATCAGGTCCTTGCCGCTCATCTCGTAGTCGACCTCGAGCGCGGTCCAGCGCAGCGCCCAGTCGGGGCGCCACTGCATCTTCACGCGGCCGCCGGTCACGGGCGTCTCGGTCAGCGTGCCGTCCTCGTCGGGGAAGACGATGGTCCCCTTCTCGAGGTTGCGCTCCAGCGTCGGCGCCTGCAGCACCTTGCCGGTCTTCGGGCTGATCGGCAGGAAGGGCGAATAGGTGGCTCGACGCTCCTCGCCCAGCGTCGGCAGCATGATCTTCATGATCGCGTCGAACCGCTCCAGCGCGCGCAGCAGGAAGGGGTCGAAGCGGCCCGAAGTGTAGCACTCGGTCGCCGACATGAATTCGTAGTCGAAGCCGAAACCGTCGAGGAAGGTGCGAAGGCGAGCGTTGTTGTGCGCCCCGAAGCTCTCGTGCTCGCCGAACGGGTCGCGCACACGGGTCACCGGCTTGTCGCGGTCTTCCTCCAGGATGTGCCGGTTGGGCACGTTGTCCGGGATCTTCCGCAGGCCGTCCATGTCATCAGAGAAGACGATCAGCTTGGAGGGGATGGCGTCTTCGGTCAGAGCGCGGAAGGCGGTGCGCACCATGGTCGGCCGGGCCGCCTCGCCGAAGGTGCCCATGTGCGGCAGGCCCGAGGCGCCGAAGCCGCACTGGAAGACCACGGGCCTGGCCAGTTGCGGGAAGGCCGCCACCGCCTCGTAGGCCTTGCCCTCGCCGATCAGGCTGGCGGCGAGGTCGCGCTCGGCGTCGTCGAGGCGCAGGCGCAGAATGCGAGCGAGCAAGGTGCGGGCTTCGGCGAACGGCCAGCTCTTGGCCTCGCGGGCCTGGTGAGAAAGTCCCTGGAGCATGGGCCGGGCGAGTAGCGCCATCCCGGCAAGGCCACAAGCGGAACCGGCGCGGGCCTAGCTCTCGCCGCCCACCAGGAAGTGGCCGCGCAAGGCCGCCACCGGGTTGCGGCGCTCCTCCTGCCAGGCCTCGACGTGGACGTTGGCGACCCGCCGGCCGACCTTGCGCACGTCTGCGCGCGCGTAGGTGGTCAGGGCCCGTGCGGGACGCAGGTACTCGATGGTGATGTCGATGGTCTTGGCCGGACGGGTGGTCTTCTGGACGAGCGCGAGCTGAGCGAGCGCGGTCATCTCCATCATCGCCCCGACCACCCCGCCGTGCAGCGCCGGCAGGAAGGCGTTGCCGATGTTATGTTCCGAGAACGGCAGGATGGCGGTCATCTCGTCGCCGGCCAGTTCCGCCTGCAGGCCGATGAAGCGGGCGTAGGGCGTGCGGGCCAGGAAGGCCTGCAGCCGCTCGGCGTCGGCCTGGCTCACGCGGGGGCTCCGGTCAGCATGAAGGCCGCCTGGGCGGTGGCCACGGGATCGTCCGCGGACTCGTCCCAGGCCTGGGCGCGCACGAAGGCGATCGAGCGGGTCAGCTTGTAGCAGTGGGCCTCGGCGGTGATGCCGCTGCGCGGCTTGGCCGGGCGCAGGTAGTCGATGCGCAGGTCGAGGGTTGCGGTCATCGACATGTCGGCCCTGGCGCTCTTGATGGCCAGGCCGCAGCAGTGGTCGAGCAGGGCGGTCACCACGCCGCCGGCGATCACCTCGGTGTCGGGGTCGCCGATCAGGTCCTCGCGGAACGGCACGTGCAACGAGCCGCGCGCCTCGCTTATCGAGACCACCTGCATGCCGAGCGCGGCGCCGTGCGGCACGGCGCGGATCATGTGCTCGGCGATCTCGGTGGTGGAAACCGGCGTCTCGGCCATGAAATAGGGGCTTAAGCCCCGGCGCGGGCGGGCGTCAACGCAGACCAAGCGTCACCGCGCGCGAGGGGCCCCCTCTCCGGGGCGGGAGAGGGGGCGGCTTCGCAGGCATGCTAGCGGCGGGCGAGACGGATGACGTCCTCGCGATGGAGGGCGGTGACCCTCGGCGCCTGCAGGGCGGCGACCGCCTTGTCGGTCATCTCGGCGCGGCAGACCGCGGCGGCGTTCGCCATCTGCATGGAGCGGACGCCGTGGCCCCCGCAGAAGCCGTCGGCGGCGTCGCGGATCCGGCGCAGCGCCGACTGGGCGCCGGACTGGGTGGCGACGTTCAGGTCGCCGAGCTGCACCGCCATGGACTCCTCGGCGGCCCTGGCGAGGCCGGGGGCGAGCAGCAGCGCGGCGGACGTGATCACGACGATGCGGTTCATGGTCTTCGCTCCCTTGGTGTGCGTCTCGCCGCCTTCTCGGACGGCGCGGCGCGATGGCGGCAGGTGTAGGCGCGCGCGACGCGTGCGCGCAGGTGCAGCGGCGGCGCGCGGCCTGCGCACGGGGGCGCCTCGCGGAATGCGCGCGGGCGCAACGTTGCGCAGCGGGGCGGAACCGTTGCGCGCCGGTTGCGCGTTTGTGCGCCAGGCGGCGCGGCGGTGCGCCCGAGGAGATTTGGCGATGAAGATGGTTCTAATCGGCGCGACGGCCGCGCTCGGACTGGCCGCTTGCGGGCAGAGCGAGCCGGCGCCTCAGGGCTCGACGGTGGGGGCGGCGATGCCGGACACCAGCGCCCCGCGCGCGCCCGATGCCGCGATGACCGCGCCGGACGCCGGTGCGACGGGGGTGGTTCCGGCCGACGGGTCGGAGCCCGCGGTGGCCGAAACGCCGCCGGTGGGCACGGCCGGCGGCGCGAGCGATGCGGCCGCCCCGGCGCCCACCGCCGGACAGTAGGCCGTCAAACCGCCACCAGGGCGCCGGTGGCGATCGCGGCGGCGACCGCGAGCAGCGGCGTCAGGGCCAGGGCGATGTTCATCAGGCCGATCACGGGGAAGGAAGTATTCGTCATCTGGGTCTCTCCGCTTTTCAGGTGAGGCGCGGTGTCGCGTCTGTCTGATCTGCGTTGTAGTTCGACAGGACGATGAATACCCGTTAAGTCTCGTTCATGACCTCGATTTCACAAGATGAATACTCTGTAATGCGGTCGAGGTCCGCGCGGACGCCGTGATCCGCCCGCAGGACCTTCTCTGCCCCAGGCCCGAGGGGCTCTACTGCGCGCCCGGCGACTTCTACATCGATCCGGTGCGGCCGGTGGCCCGCGCGGTGATCACCCACGGCCACTCCGACCATGCCCGCGCCGGGCACGGGGCGGTGCTCTCCACCCCCGAGACCCTGGCCATCATGGCCGAACGCTATGGCGCGGATTTCGCCCAAATGCGTCAGGCGGCGGCCTACGGCGAGACGGTGGCGCGCGACGCGGTGGAGGTGACGCTGGTCCCGGCCGGCCACGTGCTGGGCTCGGCCCAGGCGGTGGTGCGCTGGCGCGGCCTGACCATGGTGGTTTCGGGCGACTACAAGCGGCGGCGCGACCCCACCTGCGCGCCGTTCGAGCCGGTCCCCTGCGACGTCTTCATCTCCGAGGCGACCTTCGGCCTGCCGGTGTTCCGCCACCCGGACGCGGCCGAGGAGATCCGCCGGCTGCTGCGCTCGGTGCGCCAGTTCCCCGAGCGCAGCCACATCGTCGGCGCTTACGTCCTCGGCAAGGCCCAGCGAATCATCGCCCTGCTGCGCGAGGCCGGCTGGGACGCGCCCATCTTCGTCCACGGCGCGCTGGAGCGGCTGAACCGGCTCTACGCCGAGCACGGGGTGGAACTCGGGCCGCTGGCCCCGGCAACCGCGGCGGGCAAGGGCGCCGATTTCGCCGGCCAGATCATCATCGCCCCGCCTAGCGCCCTGGCCGACCGCTGGAGCCGCCGTTTCCCCGACCCGGTCGCCGCGTTCGCCTCGGGCTGGATGCGGGTGCGCGCCAGGGCCCGCCAGCGCGGCGTCGAGCTGCCGCTGGTGATCTCCGACCACGCCGACTGGGACGAGCTGACCGCCACCGTCGACGAGAT
>Ga0079224_100001956_pt1 | contig 24501 bp, 30 predicted proteins | sample Stecom2015_FD_80414 | JGI IMG/M metagenome (GOLD analysis project Ga0079224, IMG submission 80414) | Agricultural soil microbial communities from Utah to study Nitrogen management - Steer compost 2015 | ecosystem: Environmental > Terrestrial > Soil > Agricultural land | place: USA: Utah... | reverse complement strand
GTGCCGACTACAACAGTAAAAACACTTGTTACTGAAATGCGTGAAGCCATGTCTGGAAACAGAGAGTGGGTGAATGTGCCCTTTATGAGGGTGAATAACATTAATAAACAGATCGACTCTAAAGCCTACACACTTGATTCATTGCTCTATGAGGACAATAGTTTTTGATCTTGATGACACAATCAGCTTCTGTCACAACCACGATTGGGAAAATGCCAAACCCAATATTGAACTGATCCGAAAAATAAACAGACTGTACAATGATGGGTGGTACATACACATACATTCATCAAGAGGTACACTGTCTGGTACTGACCATTATGGACAAGTAGCCAGATGGCTACATGACCATGGTGTACTATACCACAGGCTTGAGTTTGGTAAGCCTCTTGCTATGTTGTATGTTGATGATAAAGCAATTACACCAGAAGGTTTCTTAGGACTTGAGATCCAAGAACTCAAAGGTGGATGGTCTGGTGAATCAATAATCAGAGTCGGCAGCAAAGTATTTAAGACTGACCGAAACATTAATGAATCAGTTGAGTGGTACAAGAATGCTGATCCATACTTTTACGTTCCGCCTATACTGTCTGTTGTTGGCAATACACTGTCATTACAGTACATACAACCAGATGACAAGTATCCACAAGCATCATATGAGTCTTGCTTAGATATCATTGAAATGTTCAGTAGTTTACCACCTATAAACAATCATGGATGGGGACACTACATCTGGTGGGTTGCACAACGATGTGAAAGGTTACTTGAGACAAAGAACTTGGACTTGAGGCGGATCACTAAAGAGCTGGCCAACCTTACACCACCTGAGAATACTTTCTCACATGGTGATATGACACCAGACAACACCATAAGAACCAAGAAGGGTCGTGTGTACTTGATTGACCCAAGGAATGTAACATACTCAAGCTTTGTGATTGATAAAGCCAAGCTTGATTCATGGGCTCTGCGTCAGGACAATCCTCCGGCAGATATTGTTGTGAATGCACTTGTGGTTGCTGAAATCATAAGGGTCTTGGGTGACTGTAAAGATGAGAAGATGTTTACTAAACTCAGTAACATATGTTTAGAGTACTTGAAGAATTAAGAAAGCAAAGTAAGGTCATCGGCTTTACTTGCAGTACATTTGATCTGCTCCATGCTGGGCACATCATGATGTTACAAGAATCGCGTGCACATTGTGACTTTCTTGTTGTCGGTCTGTTGACTGATCCAACTATAAGCAGACCGACTACAAAGAATAAGCCGGTTCAATCAATGTTGGAGAGATACATACAACTACAAGCAGTAGCTGGTGTTGATATGATCATACCTTGGGAACGTGAGGAGGATTTAGATACAATAATGAGAATGATCAGGCCTGACATTAGATTTGTTGGTGAAGAATACATAGGTAAAACATTTGGTGGATTTGATGCCTGTAAGGAGTTGGACATTAAAATCTTTTACAACTCAAGGAAGCATCACTTTGGGTCAAGTGAATTAAGAAACAGAACTAAACAACAAGACTATGAGAATAGCAGTAGCCGCATGGGGTAGCTCCATACGATTCAAGAACAGAGATGAACGTTGGTCTGGTCAGTCAGAATATATAAGGTTCATCGAGTACCTCTTAGGACTAGAAGAGGTTGATGAGGTAATACTCTTAGGAAGGAACGATGGTCATTGGACTAACTATCCTAAAGAGTGGAAAAGAAAAATAAAACAACAGGACACATCGAAGTACTTAGGAGACAGCAGACTTGTTAAAGATAAGTATCCCAGAGCAGACTTTGCCTATGTCTTTATGACACAAGGTGCGTCTTGCATAAGTACTATCCCTGGGTATCGTTGGGTACCAGCAACAAAGACAAAGCCTGTGCGTAGGATCAAGGTTCTTGAGATGGCAGCGAACTATGCTGCGCCCATCACAGACTATCTTAATGTCACAAAGATTCCTTGGGCTTATATGGCAACTGATGTGAGGTACATTGATATGATCAAACCTGCTGATTTGACCAATCATCCTAGGTATGTTCTTAGTCAACTGGAATGTAAAATACCTAAGTGGAAACACGCTGTTGAGTATCTGCCGTTCAAAGATAGCCGGAATCTGGAATACCACGAATTTAGGGATATTCCGGTCACCTATGCCAAACTACAGAAGCTGAACCTATTCGGGGCCTCGGAGACCACCAGAAACCGGGTCAGATTCACGCGATTTGCCCTAGTTGCTAACAAAATACTCGACTTTGGATACCGTGCACGAGAGGTCACGAAATGGGCCCCAAAAGGATGCGATTTTTACGGGAATTTAGAGGTACCCGGATTCCAGAATAAATTTGTATCAGCACCTGAACTTGATGCTATATTCAGCCGGGTTAAGTATACACTTGTGATGCCGTTGTATGATCACGGTCATGGTAAGAAGTGGCTGACGTTCAAGCCTTATGAAATGATCCGGCAAGGTGTAGTACCTTTCATTCATCCTGACTATGATCAAGACAATAGGTTCATCACAAATGATAAACTTGAGTTCTTAAGGGTGTCATCACCCAAAGAGTTAAGAGAGAAGATGGACTACCTTGATGATCGTAATGATGTGAGGCTTGAGTTATTGGATCAACTTGAGAAGAAACTTGTCCCACCTAATGACTTAATCAAATATGCAAAATAAAAACACCATGAACTTATTTGAAAAAGCGCAGAATGCATTTGAGTTTTACTTCAAGCTCATAATGCGTGAGGGTATACAACAAGATGGTACCAAGATGTTGTTCAATCAGCATATGAAAATCTATTGTCCTAATGACAATGAGATCACAACTGATTGGAGGCGTTGGGATAAGTCTTATGCTGATCTGGAATATGAATGGTACAAGACTGGGAATCGTAGTCCGGCAATGGTAGAAGAACGTGCCAAGATTTGGCAGAAGATCAAAGACAATAAGGGTGAGGTGAACTCAAATTACGGATACTGGTGGAATAGAAATCAGCAATTGAGTAAGATGAAGGAACTGTTGAAGAAGAACCCAACAACACGCAGGGCTGTTCTTGTTCACTATGATCCTGATCAGATTGATGACTATGATAAGGACACCCCTTGTAACATAGTCTTGAACTTCTACATATACAATCAGCTGCTCAATCTTACGATCTTTGCTAGGTCTATTGATTTGGTGTATGGATTCTGTAATGATCAGTACTGTTTCAGTCGGCTGATGATGGAAGTTGCGGATGAACTTGAAGTTGATCTTGGCTATATGTATTACTATATCACTAACCTACACATTTATGAAAAACACTGGTACATCAATGAAAGAGGAGCAAGAGCAGGTAAATAAGAAGTCGCTCATGGATGAGTTATACTTATTGTCTGAAATGAATCAATTGGTCAACAACTTAACTTACTCATCAAAGACATTCAACATACTTTCATCATATGATGGAATTGCTGTTGTGTTTGAAGTGGTTGATGAAAAGACAAAGAATGTTGTTGAAGTATTCAAGTCATCTCCTGGGCTGGCTACACAATCATTTGACAAATTGGTGGACAAATACATTTTTGATTATGACAAAAAACTCTCTTCGTGATTATCAGCAGACTAAGTTGGTGGAGGTGATGAGACTGCTAAAGAAGTTCAACTTGTGTTATCTGATCGGCCAACAAAGAACAGGTAAGACAAGAATAGCTTTGATGGCAATGGACTTCTATATCCAACGTGCTGGGTGGGGATTGTTTCTGACCAAGAAGAAAGCAATTGCTTCAGTTGAAAATGACTACAAAGAACTTGGTCTGCTCAGCAAGATATACATTACCAACTATGAGCAGCTACCTTGGCTTATTGAGAACATGAGATCAAAGCCACGTGTTGTAGTTCTTGATGAAGCCCACTGTCTTGGCCGATTCCCAAAGCCAGCTAAGTATGCAAGGCTGATTAAGCGAAGATTATCTGGTGTAGTGTTCTTGCTTATGTCGGGAACACCAACACCGGAATCATTCAGTCAGATCTTTCACCAGTTCTGGGTTACCGGCTGGGGACCATGGACAAGATTCAAAACATTCTATAAGTGGGCAAAGGAGTATGTGAATGTTGAAAAGGTATACATAGCAATGGGCAGAACAATCAACAACTATGCAAATGCAAAAGATGTTGTGCCCGAAACAATTGCCAAGTTCTCTGTCACACTTACAAGAAAAGAAGCTGGATTCAAAGGCAGGGTAATCGATCGTCTTCATATCATTGATCTGCCGGATGAATGCCGTGAATTGATCCGTACACTAAATAAGAAACGGCTTGACTTAAAACGTAACATCATTGCTGATACTGCCAGCAAGTTGATGCAGTCAGTTCACCAAATCAGTTCAGGCACATACATTGATGACGACGGGAACCGTAAAGTTATCAGTAAGTTCAAAGTTGACTACATCAAGAAGAGATTTGCTGGTCGAAAGATTGCAATCTTTTATGTGTATGTTGCCGAAGGCGATATGTTGAAAAAGGCGTTTAAGAACTGGACTGATGTGCCTGATGAGTTTAACAAGTCCAAGAACAAAACATTCATCTGCCAAATAGTATCCGGCAAAGAAGGGACTAACTTATCAACTGCCGATGACTTGATCTTCTTCAACATTGCATACAGTTCAGTATGCTATTCACAGGGCCGTGACCGGACTATAACAATAGACAGTGACGACCAGTATGTGCACTGGATATTTAGCAATGACGGCATTGAGCGAGATGTGTACAGTGTTGTTAAGTTGAAACAGAACTACACAACAAGACATTTCGATGCAAGAAAGCTTAATTCAATCTAAGATCATCAAAGCTCTTCAAGGTAAGGGCTGGATCGTTATAAGACTTAGGTCCACTAGTGAATCTGGCTGGCCTGATCTGTTGGCTCTTCGTAATGGTAGGGCTGTATTCATTGAAGTCAAAGACCCAAAAGGAAAGACTTCTGATATACAGTCATACAAACATAACATGCTTCGGATGGAAAAGTTCGAAGTGTACACAGTTGATAACACAAAAATACTTCGTGAGTTAAAACTAACCTAACTTTTATGAACACAGCAACAAGACCAGCAAAAGAGCATGAACAAGAAAACTTCAATCTTGGAATGCAAATCATGACAGTTCTTGCGCCTAACGGTACTGTAGGACTGTCTGAAAAACTGATTTATCGCTTTAAGAAAGTATCTGAACTGGCTATGCACAGCCGGAAAATGTATCGGGTTAAATCCATCAACGCTTTGACTGATGTGAAGAATCAGATTCAGAAGGACATCGAGTTCATGAAGGCATTCATCAGTTCCGAAATGTCAAATAAGCAGTGGCTCTTCAGAGACCATGAGAAGATAAGGGAATACCGCAATGCCATAAAGATCGCGGAGGCTAAGGTTGCTGCCTATCAAGATGCAATCAGTATTATCAACCAATAAACACTTACACACATGAAAAAAATTTTGGTGCAACTTGAATTAAATGAAAAGAGCTTAAGGCTTATGGTCAACTCACTACGGATACAAATCTTCGTTCAAGAGAGATCAATTGAACAGTTTAATGCTAGTGTTGAGATGGCACATCATCTTAATAAATTGGCCGATCTTTCAATAAAGTTCAAGAAGAGCATTCCGGATGAAATGAATAATGTCTTCAAAAAAGGTGAAGAACTGATCCGAACTGCTGACACAAAGAGAGTTAAGATGCACGAAGAGCTAAGCTCACATGTGTATATCCTGTCACAACTCGAACAGCAAGCAAAAGATTTGTATAACATAACAGTTGAAGAAGATGAAGATCTCAAGGAGGCCATGGAACAACTTGAGCACGAATAGATACCGACAAATCATTCGTGAACTCAATGAAGAGGGCCCGTGGTATGCGGGCCCTACTTCTACTCTTATTAGGATTGCAATTGGTTTGATTCTGTTCTTAAGTATATACGGAATAGTTATCTCATAATCCTAGCCACAACTGCTGTTCCAATAACAGCTAAGAGGAGGTGCCACCATCTGATTTTTCCCCTGGGTACCTCCTCTACATTTACAATCTCATCACAGGGTATCTCCACGGTGTCTCTTTGTGGAGGACAATACACATCAAGGTGTTTCACTGTATCATGGTGTATCAGCAGTCTTACCCGAACACTGTCCTTCAGATAGTGTAATGTATCCTTTGAAAATATTCTAGGTTTAAAACTAACTTCAACCGGATCAGTTTTGAACTCAACCTTCTTAAGTACAGTTGTCTTTGTTGTCTTGTACTTAGGACAGCAACTACCCAGCATAATAGTTATGCTGAGTAGTATTAACAACCGGACTTTCATTTGTCTTTTACTGGCATCCACAGTGGGAGCACTGATCCAATACATGTAGCAATCACAGCTGTTATCTGTAACCACTCAATATGCATCACGGTAGCTGTTCCAATAACAATTGCACCAATGGTGGCGCAAGAAGCCGACACTTTCGCCCAGAAAGGATCGGTAGGTTTGTTAATATTCTTTATCATCATAGTGGAATTGATTCACATTCGACAATTGATTTCACAAGGACATTTGCAATAGCAAGCTGTCCAGATTCAGACAGTAAAAACTCTGCCTCTTTTCTATTATCCATGAATAGGTTTTCGACCAGCAATGCCGGACAGTGTGTCTGTGTCAGCATGTAGAATCTTGCTTCCTTATCATAGTCACCATCACTGGTATCTGATCTGAACTTGAACTGTGGTAAGTCCTTTATATAGTTCTTGCAGAATACAGCAGCAAATGGGTCGCTTTTCGTTTCTCCTGGTGATGTGAACACCTCAAAACCATGTGCAGGTCTGGCCGGATCCGGGCTTGCATTTGAGTGTATACTCAATAGAACTGCATTACGATTTTTCCTGTACACTTTGTTGGCTAACATCACTCTTGTTTGTAGTGATGTATCAATAACATCATCATACACAAGAGTGATATCGAACTTCTTGGCTTGTAACTGACTGTGAACAAGTTTTGCAATCTTTCTATTCACATCACCTTCATAAATAGTTAGTCCATCTTCAAACCGGTGCATCTTTGCTGGAGCCGTTGTGTATACACCATTTTTAAACCCTCCATGTCCAGCATCAATAATCCAGTGGTATCTACTCATTGCTTAAAAATTTTGTTTAAAAGTTTCTTACCAAAGAAGTGTACAAGCAACCCGGCTGCTGCACCAATACAAGCAAAGTAAATTGTTTCTATTGTATTTGCTATTGTGATGGAAGTCCTAAGAGACTCAATGTGTGTAGCAACAGCAGTGCCACCACCCAGGATGGCACTGTATATAGGTTTATAAGTATCCACCCGTGTCATTAGTCTAAATGAATAATACCATTGGCGTTGAACTGCAAAGTAAGAGTTCCGGCTGGAGCTGTTACGCCACCAGCGCCAAAGTCCTCGACCATAATGACCGGTGACGTTGCAGGGTTACCAGTATCTTTGTACATAACTGCATACCGGAAAGTTATTGGTCCTGTCAGTGTCCACGATACATCATTAGCATCAAACACTGCACGGTCATTTACCGTATCTACAGTAGTAGCTTTTCCAGCTAATGTGGATCCACCAGCTGTGTAACCATTTGCAGTTCCGAGCTCGTCTGCACTAATACCAGAAAAGAACTCATCAGTGTCAATATTAGGTACATAGTTGCTATCAAGAAGAGCGACCTTGATAGTGTCCGTACCTAAGTTAATCCCTGCGTCAAGAAGTTTCTTTTTTGCTCTGTTAAAGATTTGTGCTGCCATAATAAATAAAAAGTTAGGTTATTAAATTTAATTCTCAGGTCTTATGCCCACCACTTGGAATAAACCAGCAAGTGCTCCAGTATTGTATGTGAATCCGATTTCGTTTGATCCATCAGGAACCTTACCAGTGAACTCAAGTATTGCATTGAATGTGTTACACTGTGAGAAGACTGTCTTGTTCTCTCCACCTATTGTTATAGATGGATAAATATCAGATGTTTGTGGATTCACATTGTGACAGAAGTAAAACCTTATGGTGTATGTCTTTGCCGGATTAAGACCAGTGAAGAATGCTTGACCAGTCTGAGTGGTGTGGTGGTTAGCACCATCATTAAATACATTCCGATCAAATCCATATGCACGCATATTACTTCTTGTACTTGTTTGCAACCTGTTCGTTGGGCCAGTTGCAAACTGTGTACCTACGCGCATACCTATAGTGGTTGCATTACCCTCATCATCAGTGAAGTTGGTTTTACTTTGACCAGCAGCAAAGGAAGTAGCCCAGTCATTGATTGATGGGTCACCTGAACTATTAGCTCCAATGTCAAGCCATACCCAACCAGGATCAAGACTTGCTTTAATAGTTGCGAGCTCTCCTTCAAGTGTTGTCTTAAGTGTTCCGGCTGACAGATCAGCAACGGCCTGTCTTGCTCGACGGTAGTCATCATAATTAAGAGTCTCTGCTGCATAGTCAACAAAGTTCTCTGTCTGCTTTTCAACATCGAGATCGAATAAGTCGAACCACCTCACCCAGTCAATCGGAGCAGTTGACCGATTGAATGTGTTAGTGTTCCAAGCTTCACCTGTGTGGCCCACTCCATCTAAGAACAGCAGATATGGAGGGAACTTCCAATTGGTATGTGAGTTCATTGCCACCATATAGGTAGTGTGAGGCATAGTATATGTGGCGTCGTTCTGTCCACCGGTAACAAGTATACCTTTGTTATATAGGTTAGCATAATCAGGTGTTCCGTTCTGAACCATTGATGCCCCAATGAATGCAGCAAAAGTTGTTGCCCTGTTTACAAGACACTGTCCAACCATCTGTCCACCTCTACTCAATCCGGCTCCACCTAGTTTATTAGTATTGATCCTGTATAGTGGAAACACATTTGTGATAACATCATCAAGGTGATTTGCAAGTATGTAGTTGGAATCATTTGATGCTTTGTGTACAATGATGACTATTGTATTATCATCAAGTAAGTCACCAGCATTGATGAACATAGGAATTGCTGCCTCTGTGGTTGGTGAATACAAGTATTCGACCTTAGGCGTATACCCCGGTGCTGAATCAAACACAATATTGAATGAACCACCTGCAGCAGTATGGTTCATTGAGCCGGATATACCTGGGCCAACAATTGAACCATCACACTGACCTCTTGCAATTTCATTGCCCAGATTGTCTCTGAATATAACAGTACCCCAAAACACTTCATCACTGCTTGATGGGTTTGTGAAGTTCCCTCCCCAGTTAACACCGGCACCTGTAAGATTTTGATTTGATACAAACGTAGGGTTGCCGTCACCACCATCACCATTCCACCATATCATACACTTATAAGTACGGCTGCTATTAGCAGGATCATCATAACCTCTTGGCAAAAATGCAACATAGTATTCTGATCCTCCGGCAGTAACCGGGTACGTTCCCCACTCCATCCTTGCTGGTGAAGGATCACCACTGCTTATCCCATCAATTGTCATTGCCGGTACACTAAGTGCTGCTTCAGCAATTGACATAGACACAGACTGATTCAAACTAGGTGCAAGTGAATCCAACTGCAAGAATCCTATGCTCATCTGCCGAACAATATGAACAAGAGGTGTGGGTGATAGTGGAGTCAACTGTACTTGCTTAAGCTGCATTGTTGAAACCAAGTTCATATTGGATTCTTGAGGTGTAGCCACAAGCTGTACATTTTCAGTATCAGCATTAAGATTGGTCTGTGGACTCAATGGTGTAAGGACAAGTGTTTCATTTGAAGGACCAATGACTGTGTTGCCTTCTGACTGTACACTTGGTGTAATACCAATTACCTCAAGAGTAGAAGCATTAACACTCATCACAATATTCGAACTTATGACAAGCGTAGAGATCGTTGCAACTGCTACACCTACACTTAATACTGTAGATGTAGGTGATGTACTTGATCCAAAAAATCTTCTTCTTTTCATACTATCTGATTGATTGTGTACAAGATTGTGTTGGCATCAAAGTACTCCATCACATAGTAGTTATCAACACCGGCTACATAGTTACCACTTCCACTCAATTTCTTGAATGCAGCTGGGTATGTAGGTTCAGCAGAATCATTGTGACGCATAGTTTGAACAATGCGCTTATGAACCTTTGTCCCAAGAGTGATGTTACCAGTAAGTGGAGCAGCAACACCATAAGTTCTTGGCTGATCGAAGTCAATAACTGCCGACTCTGTTGCAATTGATCCCTCACTCTCACTTACTCTCTCTATTGATATCATTGCAATCCTTCGGGTAAGGCTTATAGTGTTGTCTTTTCTCCAAACATTAGCTTTAACCCTATATATGCCCGGTTCGAACTCATACCTGTTAGCTACGTCCGTAAGTGAAGCACCCTCACAATCTTTTATCACTGTTTCCCCAATAGCCAGATAATTAACTGAGAGTGTATCACTAGCAAACTTTATGTCCACTAGGCTCTTAGTAGTTACTCGTATGACTACTTCAGCATAAGACATAGGCGAGGCATTACCAGGAGTTCCGAACTCAATGGTGTATGGATTGAATGCACCAGTGAATGCATCTCTACAAAAGAAGGCCGTGAGTGAGTCCAACATTTGAAGTGGATCATCTTGTTCAAAAACGTTGTTCTTGGAGTAAGTAACCACTTGAACTTTACCAGTTCCATCAATAGCGAAGGAGAAGTCCCATGGCATAAATGGCCACCGGCTTTGCACACGGCTATAGTGCTTAAAGTACTGGTTGCTTATGTGAATGAAGTATGCATTATCTGCAAGCTCAGGGCCATCACCATAGTCCTCATAATATGGAAGAGTGTAACATATGATCAAGTCACCTGAGGATAAAGTCGCCTGTGATGGTCCTATAAGGTTTGGAACAGACTGATAGTGGTTGCTATTAGTATTCACTAACCACCAATCACCTATTTGCAATAATCCATTTTCACCAGAGCCATCACCATCGGCGGGAAGAACTGGGGTAAGCATATGCCAGTCACCCATGTACTTGCCACCTGATGGTACTTTAGGAATAAGATGTCCGTCAGTAGTCCCGTCTCTCCACCAATACTCCCATGCGCCTATCTTAACAGTCTTTCCAAGTCTCAATGCTGTGGGCACGCCGGCTAATGCAGCAGCTACATCAACATATGGTCCATACAACGGATCAAGAGGACCAGACGTTGTTCTTTTTATACCGAAAGGAAGTTCTAAACTCATGATGTAGTAATTTGATGTCTGTGATTGGTCGAATAAGGAACATCTATGTTCATTTCATACAAGTTGTATGCTCTTGCAGTTCCGCCAGCATCAGTCACATTGATTGTTCCAAGAAGAACATATTCAGATGTGATGACAGCATTAAGAGCATCAAGATCAACAACAGAAGTGATGGTTACTCCTGGAGGCAAAGCGACTAGAAACTTCTTCTCAACCGTTCCAGTATTCAAAGTGAACGTTGTTGCGCCATTATGAAATGCACTGGACGGTAAAGCTCGAACAGCAGCAGAGTTTGACGGAGTTGATGCACTAGGTCCAAAGAATCTTAAGAATCTGGCTGTGATGGTGAAGATTGCTGAATCAATATCACTGCCTCCAACTGAATCATGGGCAATTCCTTTATACTGTTGTGTTGCACCATTAGAATTGAGTTGGTTTGCAATAACATTAGCTGACTGTGTGCCATCGTTAGGCGTATTAGATACAAGTGTCACACCAGCAGTAACATCATATATGTCTATGAGTGATACTACCCCGCTGTTCTGATTCAATACCCATACATACGGCTTACTTCCGGATATAGTTGTGCCCACCTCAACTGTTGCCGACTGACCACTAATACCGAATGAGGCAAAAGCCGGAGGAATGTACTCAATTGCTGCAAGCAACTGCACTTCTTTAGCAGTCAGACCAGCAGCCGGGACGACTTGTCCATTGACAAACCTCCCAAATGTTTTACCTCCACTAAGTACTACAGTGAAATCAGTTTCGTGGACATCAATTGCTCCACTCCCACCTCCATTACCACCAATAACAAGTGTGATGGTTTCACTAGGTGTAGTAAGTTGAATAGTTGTAGCTGATCCACTTGTCTCAGGTGTAAGTCCTTCATTGATAATGAACTTACCATTTAACCATAGTTCTCTTTCACCATCGGGATTTGTCATCCACAGGTAATAGTAATATTCACGTCTGCGCAACTTTGCATCCCATATAGTATGAGGCTTAAGAATAGACAGGGCGCCGGCAGACAAGGAGAGACCATCGGACTCATCGAAGAGTAGGTTAGGGGTTTCATCCGATGGAGACACTACAACTTGGAGTTCTGCCGACCACCCTGTGAGGTCAAAGTCATCACCTGCTTGATCTTTGACCAATATTGTTTTCTTGATAGTGGCACCACGTCTTACTCTTAAGTCATAGCGCTTACTCCTATCTAAGTTTATTTCATTCATGCTTTAAAAAATTTGAATCCTTGGTTCCTAGATGACTTTGAGCTCTTACCGTTATCAGCATAGAGAGGGTAATCATTGGGATGACGCTCAAGAAATCTTTCCACCTCACGTTGGTATCCCATTGCACTTGACTTGAGTGAATTAACCTCCGCTCTTATTGCTGCTGAATCAGCAGGCTGTGATTGTGTAGTAGTTTTGACTACCACACCAAATGAAGTGATGTTCAATGGATTGCTTTGGATGAACCGTGCAAGTGTGAAGTATGAAAGACTGGCAACAAGTCCATTAAAGGAGTATGTCTTGTCTCTGTAGGTATACTCTCCACCATACACAAGAAGCTTGTACTTAGGCTCATTCATATTCTGAATAAGATCATAGTAAAGTACTTCATTAAGCAATGGCTTTATGTCCAGCTCTTGTGCTTCAAGAATGTATGGAACAATTCTTGCCTCATTGAACTCAGCCGTTGGTCGGAACCTCCGAAGATCATCCTGTGTTATTAACAACTGTTCCATAAGTCTTTTGTTTGATTATACAATCATTTTGAATGGGCTCTTTCCAATACTGCAAGATCTTTTTGAACTGCCGAGAGATACGATCACGGTTCAATTGAGTAATGTCATTGTAATATGTAAAAGCCTGCTCAATATTTTCACGGTTGAACATACCATTCTCAGGAAGAACACCGAGAATTTCAGCCGGCATAGAGAAAGCCTCTCTAATTGAATGCTTAGAAACTTTTTCAGTATTTTCATGCACCCTGTCCATGTTAGGTAATTGCAAAGATTCGATCAAGTTGCCTTGATCAAAGTTCCCACTTGGGTTCTCAACTACCATTGTTGAGTTTGCACCTCTTGGGCCTTTGAAATTATTAAGTTCTCTCTTGAACTCCTCCTCATCATCCTTATCCTCAAATGTTCCTGGGTACTTGAATAACGTTGTGGCTGTGAAACCATTTTGTACTGCTGCCAGACCGAACACTCCTATCTCTGCTTGTGTCTGTGCTTGGTCAATCACAGCATCAAAAGTTGCGTCTGGATACACACCAGGCTTATTCGTCTTAAAGAGTATTTGACCGGGAAAGTTGTTCACACCATAAAACTCAATCTGCTGACGAACAACTTCTGGGTCAGGATTGAATACTGGATACTCATATATAGTCCACCTATGGTTACTTGACTTATACGGATTGCGTTCCCAGTTGTTGTTTATCTTTATATCGAACACATCACCATCATCATCAGGTATACCAAATCTTGAATGCATCACGGGAACTGCCGATATCTCAGCAATCTGGTAATTCATGTTGTACTTGAAGTGAAGTGCATATGAATCTTCGAACAAAGCTGCATCCTCAGTGATAATGTCCAACAGATCATTGAGTGTCTGTCCTTTTGAGTTCACAACTAAAGAAGAGAGGACAGGGTCAGCGAAGCCCTGTCCTGCAAGAAACCCAGCTAAACGCTTAACGGCAATCTTTGTTGTGAAGGAATCCTTACGAACTCGATCTACTCGTTGAGGATATAAGTTGTCCAAATCCCAAGCTTGAATCCCATTCGTCCGATCAATGAACGTAGGAATCCTTTCACGAAAGGCATTGTGTTTAACATATCTCATAAGCCGGGTGTTTATTTCTGCTACTCCTCGTTGTCAACTTCGAATTTTTCCAGTGGCTCAGCAACTGGGACGACTTCTTCCTCAACTTTTGCGCGAAGCTTCACAAGATGCTTCTTGATTGCTTGCTCTTTGCTGATTCCGTTCTTCGAAGCAACATCAAAGATTGCTTGAAGCTGTTCATCAGTGAGTGGTTGAGGATTCTTTGGGTCTTTTGTTAAAGTACCCAAGCCTTTCACAAACAAGTTGTTGTCTTTGAGTGTGTAAAGGACTTTGTCGGATGACTGACTATCAGTCTTCGACTTCTGATTCGGATTCTTGGCCATTTGTTTCTTCGATGATTATAGATTGAACAAGTCTTTCGTCCACTGATTTCAGCCGATCATAAACCTTCTGGTTTATATCAGCTTCTTTAAATGTTCCGATCCCAGGGACTACAAGCTTCGAAACACCTTCTTTAAATTTAAATGTTGTCATGTTAGTAAATTTAAAAAGTGCAGGCTTGTTACACCTGCACTCTCAACCAAATAAACCCAAACACTATGCCGTTGGAGTCTTAAGTGCCTCAACTGCTGCAAGAGTAGTGGCATAGTCCGTAGTGAAGAATGTTTGCGGAAGCAATGCCTCAGCTTGGTTCTCCGGAGTAGCCAGTATAACAGTGTAAGCACCATTATTCTCATTCAACTGATTGATGACACCGGGTTGCAGTTCAAGACCGTTACCCAGACCATAAACCTCGAAGGCATTTGCATCCTTCTTGGTACCCCTAACAATAGCAATGAAGCGACCAAGAACAAGATTCTGTATGTTGTTCTTTTGGAGCTGGGTGCGATCAAAAATGAACAAACCAACTTGGTGCTTGTAGAGATTCTGACCAGATGCCAGTCTTATCACTTCTTGTTGAGGTGTAACACTTCTGCCGAAACCTTGAAACTCATAGGCAGCTTTGCCACCAGCTTTCAAGGTCATAGCTGTTATAAGGTTAGGAGTGGCTCCAATTGTAGCACTTAAGAAATCAGAATGATTAATAAGCAACACATTCGGATCAGCCCCACCTTGAAGGGGATTCGCACAATCGTACGTACTCCCCAAATCTATTTCACCACAAGGCATGTCTTATTACCGAATAACGAGATCGGTGCCGTCAAAGATTCCGGGAACTACTGCCTTTCCACTTGCTGCAATAGCAAGAGTAGTGGCAGCCGCTTTGATGTTCGTGCCCCAAGTCACTGTGCGACCAGTTGCATCAACGTCAATGATGAGGTTCACACGGTCACCTTTCACAAGCTTGGCTTTGCCAGCAGCAGAAAGATTTACAGTTGTGGTCGCAACAAGGTTCCCAATATAAATGTCTTGCTCGTTTACTTCTGCGACGTGGGCAGCAAGAATATCAACCACACCGGTGTCTGGCGCGATCTTGTCAGCCAGTTCATTGAAGGAATATAGCCTTGCTGAATTGTCCTTAGGTCTGTTATCAATGTTTCTCATTGTGAAAAAGATTAAGGTTTGTAGAAAACAAAGTCCTGTCCCCACTTGATGTAGGTATCAGCTGCCATCTTCATCTTGAAGAACCACAGGTCTGAATTGTTTTGCAGCTCAGATACCTTGATAGTAGTCTGATCTACATACCCACGAACACCAAGCCAAATGTTTGACTTACGTTGAGGGCTGGACTGCGTTGCGAACATTGTGTTCTCTGCAAGATCAGTCAGAACAACGATCTTCTTACCGTGATACATCAGCGGAGCTGCTTGTGTCGGATCAATTGACTTATTGGTCAAGTTCACAAGTGCTTCACGATATTTCTCGTGATCGGTTTCAGACATAAAGATCTTGTAATCCGGATTCCTACGAAGAGGAATGCGTGATGCATCATATACATCTTGCAACTTGTCGAAGATGTTTGATGAAGTCAGTGCAGCTGCACCAACAACATCAACCACATCTGCATTGGCTGCTGCTTTCACCATAAGACCATTGAACTTGTTCAACGGAGCAACGCCTGATGTCTTATCACCATTAAGAATGGCATCAGCCATATAGGTGTTAACACCATTCTCTCCTTCAAGCAACATGCGAAGAAGATCAGCTTGTACTTCAGGAGCGAGCTCTGTGAAAACAAACTCCCCACGAGGCGCCCACTTCTCCCACATCTTGCGGAAGTCATTCGGGTCGAACTCGATGTAGACCATGTAAGGGTCCGGCTGAATTGTGTCTTCACTGAAAGTGTGGTCACCTTGAGGTGATGTCGGAGTCGCAGCCATATCTTGAATGACTGAAGACTGCCGAACTTTTGGAACGTGGCGCTTGTGTTGGATGTTATCCTCCACATATATATGGCCACCATCGACGATTTCATTTTCGGTAACTGCAAGCATCATGAGCTCCTCAACTACATCGCCATCAAAATTGGACGTGATGTTCACTGCCATCTTTTGTAAAAGTTAGGTTTGAAAAATTATTTACTTTTTACCAGAATACCTTTCCTGGATTTCTTTACGCTTCCTGTCGAATGCGCTTGGCTTGAACTTAGCTCCGTTCAATTGGTTGCCACCATTCACTTGACGTGGAGGTGTCTTACCTAGAACCATTTGGTTCTTAATCTCTTTGAGCTTAGCATCAAACTTAGCCTCAATCTGCTGAGTGATCATAGCAACCAGCTCTTCTTGTGAGGACTCTGTAGTTTTGTCGGCAGCTCCTTCACCACCTCCATCACCTTCTTCACTCTCACCTTCAGTGATTGAGTCAACATAACTCATACCATCATCTTTTGTGGACGATGTGAGTGTGCGACCATCAGCCAATGCGTGTTCACCATCTTCAAGGTTCTCCTCTGTGGGGTTACCTTCCGGATCAGCTTTCACACAGCGCTTACCAACTGGATCTTCACCCTCTTCTGCATACACATATATGCTGGGCTCATCTCCTTCGGTCTCAAGCAACATACTTGAAGGAGTTGCAAGCGTAACAGCTATGCCTCCCTCTTGAAGAATCTTCTGCACCTCGGCAATTTGCTCGGGTGTGAGGTCCTTCTTGCCTCGAAATGCTTCGAGCTTTTTGAATTTAGAATTGAACATAATTATAACTTGGTTAATTGCAAAGTCAATATCCTGGATATCATCAATGAGCCCGTGGGCTTTTGCTTGTGAGCTTAGAAAGATCTTACCAGTTAAGGTGGCCTCACGGTTAAGGTTGGGTCTGTTCTTTGTAACATGATCAACAAAAAGTTTGTTCATGGGATTCAGCAGACTAGCCTTAATAGTACTGTACTCACCTTCAAGAGCATCTCTGAAATCTTTGTTCTTGTCGACTGACTGGTCTGCATATATTTCATGGAACTTGATACCCTCATACTCTTTCCATCCTCTTGTGTCTGCAAAGCTGATCATGGTTCCTATGGAGCCTATGATTGAGTCCTCAGCATTAGCATAGATTGCGTCGCAGCCGGCACATATGAACATACCTGCACTGCACATCATCCCATCCACAAGCGCAATGACTGGTTTATTACGTTGGGCGATTGCTTTTGTCATAAGACCACAAGCTTGTGATTCTCCACCAGGTGTATCAACTTGTAAGATCACACCTGACACATTTGGATTTGCATAAGCCTCTCTCAACTGGCGGGCTCTTGTCTCCATACCGGCTTCACCACAGAAGTCATACTTCATAATGGGTCCGCATATGGGTAGGATAACAACTGAGTTAGGCTGGTCGATCTGAGAAATAAGTTTACCATCAACTTGCTCTGTGGTGGGTTCATCATCATCGTCATCAAAGTAACTCACAATGACGTTCTGATCTGTCTCAAGTTCGATCTCAAGCTTTTTGCCTTGAAGAATCGACAAGACTTGTGGTGAATAACTTCTGGCAACCTCCGAGTCCATAAACCATATGCCCCGAACGATTGATCTAATTAGGTAATGGGTCCCTTTCATGATACTGCAAATTTAATTAGTTGTTTGCTTACTTTAGGTTCACTATCTTAATCCTGTTTCAGTGTTCTCACTGCCCGTTTCACTGTACTGACAGATACACTAAACTTTTCGGATGTTTCAAGTACTGCGTTTGTGTAGTTGAGTCCTTCATACCTGCGTTGCTGGTAATAATCAACATACTCAAAGTAACATAAGACATCAATACTTATAAGCCCCTTATTATATAGGTACTTTATAGTTCCGTTGTCATAAAGTTCTTGAACGTCCATGCTTTATATAATTACTGCTCTTTCTTCAACACTTACAACACTGTTAGTCTTTTCTCTGATGTCTTCTACATACACAACTGGTCTAATGTTAGCAACTGCATCTCTTGTTGCTTCAACAATTGCCCTCATACTCACCGACTGATTTGATGCAAGGCCTGTTTCAATCTGTCCACCCAGTGCTGCATAAGATACTCGAGAACCAAATGGGCGACCACCTTCGGCTACGTTAAGAGCGGACAGTCTGTTGATCTTACGTGAGGCTGACTTCTTAAGAACATAAAAGTTCTCATCGCCTTCAACTTCAATCACACGTCCATCAGTCCCGAAATACTTGATGCCACCTTGCTCATGTGATGGCCCTCTGAATGTTCCTTCTTTAACTGATCCACCTCTTGCAAATTGTATGCCCACGATCCGTTGAACTTGTGCAAGGCCAAATGCAGTCACAATTGCTGCTGCAACTGCACCAAGTGCTGGGCCTACGACTGGAATACCAGCCATAGACTTATAAGCAGCAACGGCAGCATCGTATGTGTTGACGACTGTCTCTTTGATTGCATCTTGCTTAAAGATAATATTAAGTGCTGCACGTGCATCTTTCTTCTTTTCACTTATTAGATCAATCCCGCCACTTATCGCTTCATTCTTGTACTTTTCAATCTCAAGTTCTTTCTGCCTCATCTCCCTTTCTTTCTTGAGCCGTTCCTCCGCTTTAGCAATCCAATCTGCATACTCAGCATCATCAAGTTCTTTCTTCCTCATTCGATAATCCTCATCAAGTAAGGCCTTCTCTTTAAGATGTTCTGCATGGGCTTCGTTCTGTGCATCTATAAATGCCTTCATATCAGCATCAAGCTTGGCCAACTCAAGAGCTCTTGCCTCCTCTTCTGATTTTCTCCTATCCTCATCGGCTTTCTTCATTGCATTAGCCGCTTCTTGTCTTAGTGCTTGTTCTTTAGTGAATGCTTCCTTCTGTTGATCGGCAACTGCCTTACGAACTTTATATACTTCAGCCAACAATCGGACTTCTTCATCCAGGTCTTCATTCGTTGAGTTACTTAAAGCATTCTCTTGCTTCTTGATTTCATATTTGTTTTGTGCAAGTCTGATTTCAAGTTCACCCTGCTCTTTTATCATTTTCTGTACTTGTTGTGTAAGAGCAATTCTTTCTTTAAGAGGAAGGTTCTTGTCCTCAGATTTTAACTTTGCTTCGGCAACTGCTGCAGCGGTTGTTTCACGTTGTAATAAGAGCGCACGCTCAAGTAAAATAGTCTCTTCTTGAAGCTTGCTTAACCTTTCTGCCGGAGCAACCAACGCATCAAGCCATTCACGTACAGCATCAGTGTTGATCCCAATCGCTTTAGCAAGACCTTCCCAAACTTTAATCCAATCAGTGATGGGCTTGATTCCGTACTTCACAATGTACTCACCGACAAGTTGAACTGCATCACTTACCTTACCTAAGATCACCGCACCTACATTCGCAATTCTGTTCCACTCGGTCTGTCCTTCAGCTGATCCTTTAAAATATGCGATCACCGACTTGACTGCCAGTGCAAGTGCAGCAATCACAGCACCTATAGGAGTAGCAATGAATGCAAGTGATGCCTTCACCATTTCCATCATACCTCCGGCTGCTGCTGTCGCACCAGGCGCTACACTTTGTGTGCTGGCCAGCAACTTGTCCATACTTGATGTCACACCAGTCACTTTCTTTTGTGTCTCACTATATGCACTGTTAGTCTTTTTCATTACAGCCTCAAGACGAACGCTCTCTTTTGCATACTCACTTACTGTGATGTGGCCTTTCTTATATGCATTTTGAAGACTGGCTTGTTCTTCTTTAAGACCAATCATTGTCTTTTTAAGACGCTCAAGATCATCGATTGCCTCTTCTTGTTTGGAGTCTACTTTAATCTTAAGTAGTACTTCTTCTGTTACATCAGCCATATGTTAATTATTTTACTTTTAGTAGATCAACTTTTGTTGGTTGTCCAGATCGGTGGTCACTTATTCTAAGAACAAGATAATAACCACCATCATAGATCATCTTATGCTTATCAAAATTCTCAATGTCATCGTGATCTAAGTTATAATATCTGGTTATAGCTTTGATTTTTTGCAATGACTTACCCACTCTATTGTAATAGGTGTCAAGTACATACTGGAATCCGGCATTGATAGGTTCATTAGGTTGGTCAAACACTCCAACCCTATAAGATGTTGTTGTAGATGACCCAAATCCTATGGCTTGCTCAGGACTTCGCCTATCTCTCATGTACACTATGCGCAATCCCGGTTCATCCTTAAAGTCTGTGATATCGGTTGATGTTAAGTCATACACTGGTATCTCAGCCATAGGCGCAAACAAGAACGTAAATGAACCACAGTTACCAAATGGACTTGTGTAAAGTGTTTGTTCATTTGTGAGTGTTTCATTGGCTATACTTATAGACCCAATACCTGTTCCATCTCCTATGTGATCATCAGGACTGAAATAGTTTTCTTTTGAGTATCCAAAACTGAAGTCGATGTTCTGGTCCTCACGTGATACACGCTTACCCTGCCAATTAACTGCACCAGCTCTATCATTGATGATTTCTTCGAGTGTCTTAAGGTGCATGGTGTTGCCTATCTTCTTGTCGATAATACCGAAGCGCAAAAAGAAATCCTTAATCAGATCAAACATACTTAAGTCTGGCAGCAAATAATTAAAGAAGACCCAGTCGTTAAAGATTTTCCCAGTATTGACTACCTCATAAGAGAAGTCACTAAGTTGAACAGTGGGTGTTCCTGTTGTGGGAGTGTACTTTAAGTAATACTCATCATCATTCCTGTAGTCAACATTAACAACTGCTATCTCTGCCTCACTTATAAGTACAGGTGCACCTGGCATTGAGAAGTTGTGTACACCCAATACTGTTTCAACACTGGCCCTGTTCCTGATGATTTCAAATTTACCAGCATCTCCCGTTACACTTGATGCCTCGAATGCAAAGCGGACAGTGATGTTCATTTGACCAAAGTCACTGCTCACACCTGCATATGCTGAGGGTATCTTTATTTTGCTGGAAACAGTACTGAATAAGTCTGGTGTAGTTGGTCTGTTGAAAGTCCAAGCAGCTGGTATAACAGTAGCAGTAGAATAAGGCGGGATTGTTCCGTTAATTGCTGTGGCAACAAATGAGTAGTCGTACAAATACTTCTCAGGGTACTCCCACTTCTCAAGTGAGTAAGGTACACCAAGCATTTTAAAGTATGGATCGTCTAGGATGTTCCCACTTGGAGTCAAACCAAAGAACTCAAAACACTTCTTAACCATCTCATAGTAGAAGAATGTAGGTAAGTAACACCCATTAGGTTTCACATTTGATGAGTTCATTGCTCCAAAATTGATTGCTGGGCAAGTAACTTGTTCAGTTGTCAACCTCCAAGCGTGGGTGTTTGCGTCTGTCCACCCTTCCGGCAATAGATAATTGAGTTCATTTACATTATGAAGACTAAGTTGCTCAAAGAAATCAAGTGTGTCTTCATATATAGCAATCTCAATAACTGTGTTCACTTGCTTAATGTATGCATACCCACTTATTTTCTGGAACCCATGTTCATAGTATGTAGCCGGTAACTTTGTGTAAGGTGCCGATGTTTGTGAGTGTTCATTATCCAGATACCCAAAGTTCTTCAAGTTATTGTAAGTCTTGGGCACCTTGAACATATTTGTTCTGCTGACACTCCGCTTTGTGAGGTCCTTTATATCAAATGGGATGATGGTGGTAGCAATAACAGTGTTGTGATCAAGATCAACAACATTCCCACCTATGACAAGCTTTCTTGATTTCATAACCCAGGTTTAAAATGAAATACCAGTACAGTGGCAACAAAAGCTACCGCCTTCAAGATGTTTGCCTCCTTCTTGTGCGGGCGTGTAGACTTTACTTTGTTGTATTCTTTTTGAAAGTCCTGCTCGATTTCTTTTCTTGTAAGAGGACGATCAATATTCTTTGTGGAGGCACATGAGGCACAAGACAAAAGAACTATGACAAGTAATGTTTTCATAATGTAAATGTTTGAGGTAGCTGAACTTCCAACTCAAAGAGCTGGGTGTAACTTCTTGTTGACATTCTTGCATTGCTTGACGTACTCACTACACCCATCTTAACTGATCCATCTTCATTCACCATAAAGATCTGCTGACTATCTCGATAGTGTGTAAGTATGTTTGTGTTGTTCACCGTTAAATTGGTAATGGTCTTTACATAGATATCATCAGGAGCAATCAATTCATTAAGAGCTTTCCACTCATCAAGCAGTAGCCGATCAGCATAAAGTAAGAGTGAAGTACCCTTGCCAGAATTATTGATTGCAACTTCAAGTTCTTGATTGTAACTGAACTGCCAGTATGAATCACCACCCAATGAGTTGTTCCATACAAGATGTACAGGATTAAGACAAGGCTCTTTCACTTTCACTGTGAGTGTTGATGACACAGGTGAATCATCACTTGCATCAAGTAGTGTGATCTCAATCGTTGATGCTGCTGCGTTCACAGCTACACCCAGTGCAATGCGCATCATCACATCACTCGACGCAGTGATTGCAATATCATCTGTACTGAGTGTTGCACCAGCAGCAGACTTCTGCACAATCCTCTTCTTAAGACCAGCTATTGATGATGGCCATAGGAAAGACACTGTGAATGGATAGCCCCTCCACAATGAGGGTTGGTTGAACTTTGTGAGCCACTTAGCATTTGTATTATCCGGTATGTAGGCTAGCATGTTACCTCCATCTGAATTGAAGTCAAGAGTCAACATATCATTGAACAGTTGAAGTGCAGCAAATACTCCTATGATCCACTCAGTGTCATCAGTGTAACTAGTGTATGCATCGTCATAGTACTCAGCAGTTGAGATTTTGAACTTAAAAGTAGTAGACATCTCTTCATCTGCTACTGGCAGACTCCAATTATACCGAAGTCTTGTCTTGATAATGCTAGCTACATCAACTTCTACACGGCCTGTTGTGTCTGGCACAAACTCTAAAGGGGGTCCAATTGGATCAGAGTTCCCATCAAGTACTTGAATACTCATTGCGTAGTCAGTCCGCTTACTTAGATTGTTCACATACCCACCTGTGGCATGGGAATATCCAACAGAACCGGTGAGTGTTATGAGTGTGTTCCCACCGGAAAATGTTGATGCAGTGATCTCCCACAGCCCATCATACACACCAGCAGTACTTTCGAAGTACACTGAGTTGCCTACTTGGTAGTAAGCAGTAAGATTAATCCCATTTATCTGTAGTTGAATGTTTCCACCACCTGGGTTGTTTACTTGATTCACTATGTGATCCTTTCTGATTAACCCATATACAACCGGATTGCCTAGTGCATTGTAGTTACAACCAGACTTAATCGGTCTGAAGTCTAATACTATACTCATTTCTTTGTCTTTTTATAAGTGTCGATGAAATCAAATTTAACCTGCTTACCCACTCGCTTTAAGAACTCATCTCTGTGTGCGTCGATCTCCGCCTTTATATCTATGCCTTGTTTCTTTCCTTGCCAGATCAGCGTGCCTTTTGCTGCAATTGATTTGGCCAACGCCCATACATTGATCTGTTTGGCTGCTGCATAATCAATCAAGTCTTTAATCGGAGGCATCTTGCCCGGTGGACGTCCATGAACAAGAGTCTGAATATACCCAGGTGCAATAAGTGATGCATATTCTCCTTCCACAACAACCCGTACCCTACTGGCAGTCTTACCACTTGAGTAAGATCCACGCGCTTGCATCTGCTTTATGATACCCACCTTCACAGTGGTCATATACCAGATGATGTGATCTTGTATACTCTTCATCTTAGCAGCCACTTACACCTTCGACGAAATGGATTGACGTATTCATTGACACACCGTGTGCAGCTTTGTCCAACTGATTGTACACAGGTGTGTAAGTGATACTCTCAAAAGGCTTCGACGTATCAATAATTTCAGAGTGCAAGAGTGTGTTGATAAACTTTCTTGCAGCAGTTCTACATCTCTGCACAATTACTTCAGAGTCATTTGTGTTTACTTGAATCGTTGCACGGTCAGTATCAACATCAATGAAGAATGCAGTAAGTGGTGAACTTGATTGCAGCAATGATGAGGCACCTATTTCATCGGTCACTTCGAAAGGCAACACAATGATGGCCGGGAACTGGTTGATCTGATCAAGACCGTAATT
>Ga0079224_100001954_pt1 | contig 24507 bp, 28 predicted proteins | sample Stecom2015_FD_80414 | JGI IMG/M metagenome (GOLD analysis project Ga0079224, IMG submission 80414) | Agricultural soil microbial communities from Utah to study Nitrogen management - Steer compost 2015 | ecosystem: Environmental > Terrestrial > Soil > Agricultural land | place: USA: Utah... | reverse complement strand
CAAAATTGAAATTGCAGCAGTTGATCCGGTTGCATCAATGATGGCAATTAAAAATACAGAGCTTGAATTTATTGCCAACGAAGTCAGAAGCAGGCTTCAAACTGTAATAAATGAATTATAACATTGCTTTATTTATATCAACTGTTGAATTTTTACTGACCATAATTTTTTGAATCCGGTTCTGCCCTATTCCATCTTCTTCTCCCGGCTGGTCATCAAAAGAAAAAATCACCCAAACAAATACAGCAACTGCAAGTATGATTGCCGCAATTAAAAGTAATCTTGATTTATTTTCATTCATCATTTTTCTTTCATAGAATCAATTAGCGCTTTCCGCATTATAATAATTGATGATGCTGATTTGTAATGATAATTCTCACAGAAATATCTGCAGTTGCTTTCGGATAATTTTTTCTTATCTGCAACAAACACTTTAATTTTTCCTTTGGATGATATATTTTCTATTAAAAATTTTAACATTATTCAGGGTGATTTATGAAGAATATCTTAACTGCTCTTTCATTTGTGGTAATTACTTCATCTCTTGTATTTGCACAGGATTTTGAATCCAAATATGAAATGAAAACCTATTATATGGTTTTTCTGAAGAAGGGACCCAACAGGGATAAACATGATTCTCTCACAGTTGCAAAGATTCAAAAAGAACATCTTGCAAACATTGAAAGGCTTGCGCAGGAAGGTTACATAAATATTGCCGGACCATTTATGGATGATCAGGATTTACGCGGTATTTTTATAATGAATGTTGAATCAAAAGAAAAAGCGGAAGAGCTTGTTAATACAGATCCCGCTGTAAAAGCAGGTAGATTAATTTATGAAATAAGACCCTGGTATAGTGCCAAAGGCTCCTGTTTGCAATAAAAATTTTAACCAGGAATTTTTGAGATAGCTGATTCAGTAAAGAAAATTTAACTGCATCAGCCTTAATTTTTATTGAGATTAACTAAAACTTTCCGTTTTAATTTTCCCTGTAATATTAAATCTATATCGTTATTAAGCTCTTCAAGAGAATGTTCAACGTACATTTCGTTTAATTTATCAGGCTTCCATTCACCTGATAATTTTTCCCACAGCTTTAACCGCAAATCCATTTTTGTTTCCGCAGAATTAATTCCAAGCAGATTTATTCCTCTTAGTATAAATGGATAAACAGTAGTTGAAAATTTTGGAGATTCCACCAATCCGCACAATGCAACAGAGCCAAACATTTTTACAGAAGCAATTGCTGTTTCAAGTGTGGTACCGCCAACCGTATCAATAACTGCTGCGTATCTTCCTTTAAGCATTGGCTTACCGCTTTTATCCTGCACATCTGATCTGTGTAAAATATTTTTTACGCCTAATGATTTAAGATAATTTTCCTCTTCCGGTTTACCTGTAGAAACAGTAACATCATAACCTGCTTTAGATAAAATTGCTGCAGCCATTGAGCCAACTCCGCCGGTTCCGCCTGTAATAAGCACTTCCCCGGAATCCTGTTTCAATCCGTTTAACTCTAATTTGTAAAGAGAAAGTGCGGCAGTAAATCCTGCAGTTCCTAATATCATACTTTCTTTAAGTGAAAGATTTTGCGGCAGTTTAATAACCCAGTCTGCAGGCACAGAAATAAATCCGGCAAATCCACCGGGAGTATTCATTCCAAGATCATAACCGGTAATTAAAACTTCTTCACCGGATTTAAATTTTTCTGAATAAGATTCTGCCACAATACCTGCAGCATCAATTCCGGGAACATGCGGATAAACCTTTGTTACTCCTTTATTTCCAATGGCAGATAATGCATCTTTATAATTTAAAGATGAATACCTTACTTCCATAAGAATTTCTCCATCGGGTAAATCGGAGAATTTTCTTTCAGTTATTTCTCTAAAGAATTTTCCGGATTCTTCTTTAACCAGAAGTGCTTTAAAAGTTTCTGCCATTAAACTAAAACTATTTTATCAGCTACACATTAAGCTGGGAAGTACACTCCGGGCATCTTGTTGCTTTAACCGGAATTTTTGAATAACAATATGGACAATCCTTTGTGGTTGGTTCGGGAGCCGGAGCTTCCTCTTTGCTTCTTTTAAGTTTGTTTACACTTTTTACAAGAAGAAAAACTGAAAATGAAACAATGAGAAAAGTTAAAATTGTGTTTATGAATCTGCCGTAATTTAAAGTAACGGCACCGGCTGCAGTTGCTGCTTCAATATTATTGTATGGTGGAGGCGCTTGCGTGCCTTCTTTAAGAAGGATAAACAATCCAGTAAAATCTACATTCCCCAGCAGCATTCCGATTGGCGGCATAATTACATCATCAACAAGGGAACGCACAATTGTTCCAAATGCAGCACCGATAATAATACCGATTGCCATATCTAAAACATTTCCTTTAACTGCGAACTCTCTAAATTCTTTCCACATAGAGATTCTCCATTGTTATTAAATGAATAGTTTGAATATAATACTTTTCATTTTATAAAAAAGTACGCCAATTGTATTTTCTAATTTCAATGATGTGAATGAAAAATAACAACTCAGGCATTTGATTTGATTTTTCAGGCATTTAAATATTATAAAAAATACTTATTTCATCATCTAATATAACTTTTCAATCCTGGCATAAGTATTGGGATGAGAGGGTTAAAGATTTTTTCCAAAAAATATTTTCAAACAAAGGAGTAAAAAATGAAACGATATTTTGGAAGTTTAACCCTAACCGCGGCTGCATTTTTATTTATTGTATTTGCAGGCTGCCAGGAATCTCCGCTTGATGCCTCACTTGATGCACAAACAGATTATGAAGCATACTTACAATTAATTGCGGCTGATTCATCACTTGCATCCTTTGAACCAAACTATAATGAAGATGGTGCAATGGAATTTTTAGGAAAAGTGAATACACCAATTTTTCCATTTCGGGTTGGGCATCATGTAAAACTGGTTAACCGTGTCTTAACAACCGAAACAATAAATGATACAACATTTGGAACTTTAACTTCAACATTTGAAGGAACATTAATTATTGCTGCATCTTTTACCGCGGAAAGTGATAAGCCGGATACATTGATCAGAAAACCATTTACTTCTGTTGTTACAAGAAAAATTATCTTTGCACGTATTGCCCGCACAAACAGACCACTTTTAAATTGGAAGATTGCAGCAATCTCACTTCCTGAAGGCGGAACTTTAACTGATAATATTCAAATAACAAAACTTACCTTAACTTATGAAGATGGTGAGCAGGTTGTAATTACTTCCCCAAATGATTACTTCCTCGTCAGGCATCATCTGGATATCCGTGGACATGGCGGTGATCATGGTGGACAAGGCGGCAATGATGGAGGTAAGCCTGGAAATGGCGGTGACGGGCATATCGGAGCCGGTTTGAGATTCAGATTGGGTTTTATGTTTGGAATGCCGCAGGTTAATCCTGGTGAAGAAGTAAAGCTTACATTGGAAGTAACAAGCGCATACGCCGATTCTGATTTTGTAACATTAACATACAACGGAAGACACGGCGGAACTGACCGCAGCAAGAAAAAATTTAATTTGATTTCATCCCAGCAATCAGGCAATGTTTATCTGAAAGTATACGAACAAACTTATGTAACAAATAATCATCCGGGATTTTTCCATGCGGTAATTAATGTTATGCCAAGCCAGGCAGTGCTTGATGATGCATCTTCTGTTGAAGCAAAAATGTGGGGCGTTCCTTACGAAGTTCATCGTTAGTTCTCTCTTATGCATAGCTTCCCCCTTCAAAAAGCAATTGCCAATGAAGGGGGAATTTTTTGGGCAAGATTGTTTAACATTTGAAATTCATTCTTTCATTATTATTTTGAAGCGAAATGAAAAAGCTATATGGACACTTTATTTTAATTGCTGTAACAATTCTGCTTGCTGGCTGTGATAAACCCGCCCCAACTGAATTATTTGATGATAGCGATCAGATACAGGTAGAGGTTATTTCTTCTGATCCTGATGATGAATTTTACAGCACCGGGTTTGATTCAACAGGATTGGCAGAAAATCCTGTTAACTATACAAACCTTGTTACTGTTAGTGGAATTAAAACTACGAGAAATTCAGGAACTGAAAATATGTCATTTGCTCAGGCAGTTTTCTTTGATAGAAATGCACCTGTTTTTGGTCCAAATGGAAGACTGCTTGGCTACCGAACTTTAAATCCCGGGTTAGTTAGATTTAATAATATTCCCGCGCAGCTTCATCCGTTCAGAATAAATTTCAGAGGACACGGTGGCGAACATGCTGATACTTCTTTGGGTTCAAGATATGTTTTAAGCAATGATAGAGGGCATCCAAACAATTTTTTATTCCCTTTTGATTCATTTATTAAATTTGAATTCGTTCCGATTTTATCCGGCGGTGTAATATCGTTTGGTATTCCAACGCCAAAAGAAATTACAGCTTCTGCTAAAGTATCCGGAAAATTTTCAGATAGAAATTTAAGGATTGAGCTGGAATGGAACGGAGCTAATCACAATGATTTTGAATTAATTATTGGAACAAAAATTAAAGAAGAGGAAAGAGTAATTCCTCTTTTCCGTGTAAGAACAGAAGATGACGGGCATTTAATTATTCCAACAAACCTGATAAATCAAATTCCACAGGAAAGATTTAATCATCTTCTGTTTTCTCTTGTTAGAAAAATTGAAAGAGATTATATGGAAGGAGAAACAGAGTTCCATATTATTTCAACAAGCATCCATAGTATAGTTATAGAAAATCCTTGAAAATAAATTTTCTGATAATTCTGATTATGTTTGCCGGCAAAACTATATTGCCCCAGAGTTCAATCGGTTTTACCGGTTTTTATAAGAATAATTACACTCAACCATTTGCAAACTTTGAATCCAATCCTTCGGGTTATTCATCATTAAAAGATTGGGGATTATCTTTCTCATCCGGTACGGAATTTTCATCTGAATCAAATGCAAATCTTTATTCAATTTCTGTTTCAAAAAGAATGAAGAACAGTCTGCTCTCATTAAGGTATACTCCCGGTTATCAGAAAGAATTCATTTTTAAAACAGGAGAAGTCTTAGTTGATGAAGATTCAAGCCTGAAGTCACTTCAATCACAATATATCTATAAGGAAATTTTTGGATTAGGATATTCATATTCATTCAATAAAAATTTTAGTGCAGGATTATCAATAAGATATTTCACGCAGGAGTTTCAGCGGGAAGAAGTAAATGCTGTATTTCTTGATACGCTTTTTCTTGAAACAAACACAACAGACGAACGCGTAAATCTGATTAAGACAGATTTGGGAATTAATTATAATGTAAATGATAATCTCTCCTTCTCACTAGGCACAATCAATTTATTGAACTCAGTAAATGGATATTTATCTGACGCTATGCACAAGTATCAGCTTGATGATAAATTCAAAATTATTGCTGGTGTAAATTTTTCCCCGTTTGATTTTTTAAATCTCAATCTCTTGTATGAAAGTGATAACTCTTTTCAAGCGGGAATCAATTCTTCATTCAGAATTTCCGATCAAAATTTTTCCGCGGGAATTTCAATCTTTCATGATGAACAGCAATTACCATTTATCGCCGGAATAATTCCTTATCTTTCCTATCAGACAAAGTTTTTCCAGGTTTCTCTTTCTGCAGTTGATTACTTCTCAAACAGAAATAAATCATTTTCTGTTTCTGATTTTACGCAATCACGTCTGCCAAGCATAACGAACAACAAGTTCAGCTTTGATAAAGCAGTTTTTTCTGTTTCGTTTTTTCTAAACACAATTAATGAACAGGCTGTGCAATTTATTGATGTTGAAATTTTAAATGAGATTTATCCCGCCTTATCTGATAATTATGTCAACACACCATTTGCCGAAGGAAAGATTGTTAATCTTACAGAAAAACCCGTTACGGTAAAACCTGAAAGCAGGATTAAAGGAATAACTTCAGATAAAATTCAATCACCAGAAATTACTATTGCGCCGTTTGATACCGCCGAGGTTTACTTCTATACATTCATTCCGGATGATTATAACAAAACAAAAAGTGAAATATCCTACGCTGATTTTTTTATAAGTTCAATTAATGATGAGCCTGATGATCAGATTCAAACTCCGGTTTTAATAAACGGAATAAATGCGTGGGATGGACAAGTAATCAATCTTAAAAAAATTATTAAAAGAAATTTTTCCTTCGCAATTGAAACTTCAAAAAAAATTCTTAGTCAATTTAAAAATGTTCTTGATTCAATTCCGGATGAGCTTCATCAATTCTATAAAGGAAAATTAATTTTTGATTCAATTACGGATAAACTTACATATATTGCTGATCCGAGAGCATCTGCAGAATATGTACAGTTTCCGGAACAAACCCTGGAATTGCGCGGCGGCGATTGCGATGATTTAAGTGTGCTGTATAGTTCACTTCTTGAAAGTGCAGGAGTTGAAACCGCACTTGTTGATTATCGTTCTCCTGATGAAATCAGACACGTAAATGTAATGTTTAACACGGAACTTTCTCCTGATAAAGCGAGAGAAATAACTGTAAATGACAGAAAGTTTTTTACAAGAAAAAATGAGGAAGGTAAAAATGAAATCTGGCTTATAATAGAAACAACTTCTTTAACAGATTTTAATGAAGCCTGGAATGCAGGTATGAAAAAGTTTAATCAAAATGCTTTGGATGATATGGGGCTTGCAAAAGGTTATGTTGAAATTGTGGATGTTAATTAAATTATTTTTCCAAAGGAATTTTAAAAATGAAAACATTAATAATTTTATTGATTAGCGGAATATCTTTTTTACTTAATGCGCAAACATACAAGGTTGTAAAAATTACCGGCAGTGTAAAAAGCCAAAAAGATACAGAAGAAAAATGGAATGATGTAAAACAGGGTGATTTATTAAACTCTGATTATGTAATTGTTACAGATGATAAATCCAGCATTGTTTTATCAAATGAAAAAAATAAATTTACACTTAAAGAAGCATCCGCAGTAAATATAAGCAGATTAAAAAAATTATCAATTGATGAACTGCTGCTTGCTCTTGCCATGGAAAATATAATCAGCACACCCAAACCTAAAAAAGAAGGAAAATCAAAAAGTACTGCAGTTTACGGAACAAAGGTTGGCGGGAGAAATAATCTTCATATAATTTCTGATAATTTTGGCGTTAAAAAATTAAACGGCGCAGTTCAATTAGCTGAAAACGGATTTAAAGAATCAGCCATTGTTGCTGCGAAAGAAACATTCAGAAAATATCCTGAAACAAATACACTGATTCCTTACAGAATTTACTTTGCTGACATACTTAATGATTTAGGATTGTACGAAGAAGCGTACGGTGAATTTTCAGAAATTAAGAAGTTGGAATTAACTCCGGATGAAAAATCAAAAGTTGAAGAAAGACTTAATCAAATAGGCAAAAAATTTTCTATGAATAAATAGAAAAAATTTCCCTTCAGATTTTATAATCTAAACTTTGCACTGCACATAATAATTCCTTCCTCTTGAATGAGAATTAAAAATGAACTTAATTGAAATTAAATTTTTGCAGCGCTGATACTCTGCAGCGTTTTCTTTCTGCTGTCAGCATATTGGTTGTGCTCTCCGGCTGCATTACACTTGAAGAAGCTTACACAGCAATTAATTAGAAAGATATATTTTATCCACAGGTTTGATTTTCTGTTCCGGCTGTGGCAGTATTATTTATTCAATACATTTTCCCATTATAAAAATGGAAACACTAAAAAAAATATTTTTTGAGATAAAGGAATTGCTTGATATTCCTATTGCCAAAATTGGTGAATCAGAGCTTACACTCTGGACACTAACTTACTTTATCGTACTTATCTCTTTACTTTTTTATATTACAGGTAAGCTTCGTAAATGGATAATTTTTAAATTACTATCCAAAAGTAAGATTGATCTTGGCATACGTGCTGCAGTTGGTGCAATTATAAGATATCTTATTCTTGTAATAGGTTTTATTGTTGTTTTGCAAACTGCAGGAATTGATCTCAGCACATTAACAATTTTAGCCGGCGCACTCGGCATTGGAATAGGCTTTGGCCTGCAGAATATTACAAATAATCTTGTAAGCGGAATTGTAATTTTATTTGAAAGGCCTATTAAAGTAGGAGATAGAATTGAAGTTGGAGATATTTCCGGTGATGTTATAAATATCTCCTTAAGATCCACAACAATTTTATCCAATGATAATATTTCAATCATCGTGCCTAATTCTGATTTTATTACTTACAAAGTAATTAATTGGAGTTATAACGATAGAAGCGTACGATTTAATTTTCCGGTAATTGCTTCTTACAATGAAGATCCGGAAAAAATAAAAAAACTCCTGCTTGAAGTTGTTGCAGAAAACAAAGGGGTTCTTAGTGAACCAAAGCCTGATGTACTTTTTGATAAATTTGGTGAGTACTCAATGGAAATGAAATTACGCGTTTGGACAAGAGAATATATCAACAGGCCGGGCGTATTAAAGAGCCAGCTTTATTATGCAATTTCAAAAAAATTCAGGGAGAATAATGTAATGATCCCTTATCCAAAGAGAGATATCTACATAAAAGAAAATTCTGAAAATATATTACCGGGAAATAAATGATAACAATTGAAACACTACTTCTGATCATTTCATTACTAATTTTATTAAGCATAATTATTGCGCGCATTTTTGATAACATAGGTGTACCTACACTCATTCTGTTTATTGGCGTGGGAATGTTAGCCGGTTCAGAAGGGCTTGGCGGAATAGAATTTTCAAATGCTGCATTAGCTCAATCAATCGGTACAATTGCTCTCATCTTTATTTTGTTTTCAGGCGGTTTGGATACAGACTGGAAAGAAGTTAGACCTGTTGTTAAACAAGCCTTCACTCTTGCCACACTGGGCGTTTTAATAACTGCAGTTGTACTTGGAATTCTTGTCTCACTAATTCTTGATGTTTCTTTTCTATGGGGATTGCTGATTGGCTCAATCGTATCATCAACAGATGCTGCTGCAGTTTTTTCAATTATCCGCACAAGAAAAAAAGGATTGAAGGACAACCTCAAACCTCTGCTTGAACTTGAATCAGGTTCAAATGATCCGATGGCAATATTTTTAACAATCGGAACAATTGAACTTCTGCTTAATCCCGGAAAGGATATTACTGATATTCTGCTTCTGTTTGTATATCAAATGGGAATTGGTTCTGTTGGCGGATTCTTCCTTGGAAAATTAATGGTTATATCCTTAAACAGGATGAAGTTTACTTCTGAAGGTATCTATCCTGTTTTTGCAATTGCAATGTGTGTGCTTATCTTTTCTGTTACCGCATCGTTTGGCGGCAGTGGATTCCTTGCAATTTATATAGCCGGACTCGTTCTCGGAAACAGTTCTTTTATTTATAAGAAAGGAACAATCCGGTTTTTTGATGGTCTTGCTGTACTCAGCCAAATTGCAATGTTCCTTACATTGGGATTGTTGGTATTTCCATCACAATTAGTTGAAGTAGCTCTAACCGGGCTTCTTATTTCAGCGGCTCTCATTTTTGTTGGAAGACCCCTTTCAGTTTACATCTCGCTGGCGTTTTTTAAATTTAACTGGAGAGAGAAGATTTTTATTTCATGGGTGGGATTAAGAGGCGCCGTTCCTATTATCCTTGCAACATTCCCTCTTATTGCCGGCGTACAAAACGCCGAATTAATTTTTAATATCGTATTCTTTATTGTGTTAACTTCTGTTCTTCTTCAGGGATGGTCTCTTGTTCCTGCTGCAGTTTTATTAAAAGTTGCAAAACCCCTTGAAGAGAAAAAACGTTATCCGATTGAATTCAATCCTGTTGAAGGCGCAGATACAGAACTGGTTGATTTTATTGTACCGTACAATTCTAAGGTGGCCGGAAAAGCATTGGTGGATTTATTTTTTCCAGCAGACAGCCGCATAGTTTTAATTTGGCGGAATGAACAAAGTATTGTTCCCAGCGGCGGCACCGTACTTGAGCCTGGTGATACGTTATTAATACTTGTTAACAAAGGCAACCTCGATGAGATAAAACGTATAGTATCAACCTAAATAAAAGGCAATTTTATGAAAGCAAAACTTGTGATTTTGATGATACTTCTTATATTGTTTACAATTTTCGTTACTGAGAATACTGAAGAAGTAGGCGTGATGTTGTTCTTTTGGCCAATCATGCTTTCTAAAATTGTTCTTTTAATAATTACACTTGTTGTTGGTTTTGTTCTGGGATTAATCACGGCAGCTTTATCTGAAAGAAAGCACACTAAGATAATCCGGGAAAAAGAAGAGAATGAAAAAATCAGAACAAAACTTGCAGAGCAGCAAAAAATTAATCAACCAGATAAACAATAATATACAGAGGAAATGATGAGTGATATAAACTCAAAAAACTATGCGCATCCCGAAGTCCTTGTTTCAACTGAGTGGGTTGCAGAACATCTTAATGATCCTTCAATCCGGATAATTGAATCTAATGAAGATCAATTGCTTTATTCAACCGGCCATATTCCCGGCGCTGTTCATGTTGATTGGACTACCGATTTGAATGACCAGGTAAGGCGTGATTATCTCGGGAAAAATGAATTTGAATCACTGATGAACAAAATAGGTGCTGGCAATGATACAACTGTAATTTTTTACGGTGATAAAAATAACTGGTGGGCTTGTTATGCATATTGGGTATTTAAATTGTTCGGGCACAAAGATGCAAAAGTAATGGATGGCGGAAGATTGAAGTGGGAAAAAGAAGGAAGAGAAATGACAAAGGAAGTTCCTCAATATCCTCCCGCTGATTATAAAGCCGATGAAAGAGATGATAAAAAAATCCGTGCATTCAGAGATGACGTATTACTGCATGTTATTAACAAACATCCTCTGGTTGATGTAAGAAGTCCGGAAGAATATTCAGGTACAAGACTTCATATGCCGGATTACCCGAACGAAGGCGCGCTGCGCGGCGGACATATTCCCGGCGCATGTAATATTCCGTGGGCTAAAGCAATAAATCCCGATGACGGAACATTTAAAAGCGCAGATGAATTAAAACAGCTTTACGTTAAAGATAATAATCTCAATCCTGAAGATGATATTATTGCTTACTGCCGTATTGGTGAGAGAAGCAGCCACACATGGTTTGTTTTAACAAATCTTCTTGGTTATAAGAACGTAAGAAATTATGATGGAAGCTGGACAGAGTGGGGCAATCTTGTTGGCGTACCGATTGAAAAATAGAATTGAATTGTATTGTGTCAGATTATCCTAAAAAATTAAAAGATTTTATTGAAATTTTATCATCAGTTACTGATCCTGCAGAACGCATTGAATACCTGGTTAGTTATGCTGATAAATTCAAACATGTAACAGAAGATATAGCAGTTCCGCCGTATCCCGCAGAAAATAAAATTCCATTCTGTGAATCAGGTGCATACGTTTGGGTTCACCCGCAGAAAGATGGTACTTTACAATTTTCATTTGCAGTTGAAAATCCACAGGGTGTTTCTGCAAAAGCTCTTTCCGCAATTTTAATGAATACAATCTCCGGAGAAAAAGCTGAAGAGATTGCTAATATTCCTGATGATATTGTTTATAAAATTTTCGGACAGGGTTTATCAATGGGTAAGAACATGGGATTAACAGGAATAATTCAGTATATAAAAAGACAAGCACAAAAAATTATAAGGAGTTAGTTGTGGCAGTAGATATGGATAAGAAAATGTTTTTAGAGAAAGTGTTTAATTATGAAGAGAAGCAAACATGGGAGTACCAGGATAATGTTCCCTGCTTAATTGATTTTTGGGCACCGTGGTGCGGGCCTTGTTTGGCAGTTGCGCCTCTAATTGATGAATTATCAAAAGAGTACAAAGGCAAGGTGAATTTTTATAAGGTTAATACAGATATAGAACAGGAGCTTTCAGAAATTTTTGGAATAAGAAGTATTCCGGCTTTATTGTTTATTCCACTGGAAGGGCAGCCAAAAATGTCTGTTGGTGCGCTTCCCAAAGATATATTGAAGCAGGCAATTGAAAAAGAATTGCTTACTATGCCTGCTTGATTATCCCTCTTTAAAATAAAAAAACCGGCTTAGAATTTTTAAGCCGGTTTAATTTTTTATAAAAACTTTTATGCAGCAGCAGGCTGTGGTGATTCAGCAGTTTTTGGTTTGTAAACAACTGCAGCTGCAATCCCTAAAATAATTGATTGAATTAATCCGTAAATAAACCATTGAACAATCAATGAATACGGCAATGGATAAACAGCATAGGCGCCGTATGCACTTACAAGGTTCCAGAATAACCCGATGTAAATTCCGTAACGAAGTCCTTCCATCCAGCCTTTGTTCTCAAATCCCTTAACAAAAAAGAAAACGAAAAAGAAGGACCACACAATATCAACAAGCCACATCATCCACATATTCCCCATCATTTCAGCCTCCGGTCTGAAAACAGCTTTAGCTTCTTCACTCATGTAAGCCGAAGCTAAAATTCCTCCGTGAATAATGTAGTTTGTAATTTCAACCAGCACAAAAACAAGAATGAACGCAAGAACAAATTTTTTTGAATTCATTGCGAGCCTCCAATTTTTTTTTGATTATGCAGTGCAGGAATTATCTGATAATGAAAAACTAACTCCATGATTTTAAAAAGGCAACTAAAATCTATTTAGGTGTTCTCAGTTTCGTTTTAAACCTTTTAAATGATGAGTAATGTAGATTTACAAGCATTACTCCGAGTGTAATAATGATTCCGCTTAAAAGCATAAGCAGTGTTAATTCTTCTTGTAAAATGAGCCATGCAGCAAATACTGTTACAAACGGTTCAAAGTATAAAAATGCACCAACCTTCGCTGATTCCATTTCCTTTAGTGATTGAGCCCATAAAACATATGCAATGCCGGAACAGAATAAGCCGAGGAAAATAACTGCAAACCAGATTTTTGCCGGGAGAAATTGCAAAGCAGAAATTGTTTTATAACTAAGAGTGAACGGAGCAATAATTATCATCATCATAAGGAAAAGAAAAAGTATTGTCATCAGCGGTGAATATTCAACAGATATTTTTTTATTTACCATTGAATAAATACTCCACGTTATTGCACTTACAAGAACAAGATAATCTCCTTTATTAGAAATTATTATAAGATTAGAAATATTTCCCTTGCTTATCAAAAGAAACAATCCGGCAAAAGCTATAATAATTCCGGATGTTTTTATAAAGTTTAATTTTTCTTTAAAGAAAAGAATTCCCAGCAGTGCCATAAAAACGGGAGTAACACCAATTATCCAGCCTGTATTTGATGCGCTTGTATACTGTAAACCTGTAACCTGAACCCAGAGATGAAATACAGCAATTAAAGCAAGGAGAAAAATCCGCGAATGGTTTTTAAAATTTATTGCAAAACTTTTTTTAGCAGCAAGTGCAATTGCAGTTAAAAGTATTACTGCGAAAAACATTCTTAAAAAAATTAGAGTAAAAGGAGAAAGTTCATCCAGAGCAATTTTTGTAGCAATAAACGATTCTCCCCAGAATATTACTGCAAGCAGTGGTTTAATATATGATAAGAATTTTGTTTTGATTTTTTCAGATAAAAAATTAAGGAATGATCAATTCAGCTTTTCAATTTTTTTTGCAGAAGTATAACTATCCAGATCATAATTAATCAGCTTATCCGGGATATCAAGTTTTGTTACTTCAACATTTGATTGCTCAAAAAACTGAAGTGCAAATGTATCATGAAAATCACTGAACACAACAATCCGTTTTATTCCGGCCGCAATTAATGCTTTTGCACAAGTTGTACAGCTCATATTTGTAATGTATGCAGTAGCTCCGCTTACATTCGTTCCATGAATTGCTGCCTGTACAAGTGCGTTAATTTCTGCATGATTGGTGCGCACACAATGATTATCTACTATCAGGCATCCAACATCATCACAATGAGGATGCCCCGGCGGTGAACCGTTATATCCGGTTGCAAGTACGTACCTGTCTTTTACAAGTACACAGCCGCAATGCATGCGCGGACATGTTGCCCGTTCAGAAGCAAGCATTGCAAGTTTAAGAAAGTATTCATCCCACGAAGGACGATGATTATTATTGTTCATAAATTTTTTAAAAGTGCCGGCAAATAGTAAGAAAAGCAGTGAAGCGATGCAAATATTAATTGAAATATTCTTCAACTATTTTCTGATACATTTCAGGCCTTTCCCAGAACTCAATGTGGCACACTCCCCACTTGTTGTATAGCGGAATATCGATATTCTCATCAACCCTGTAAAAATCAAGTTTGCCTGAAACAGGATCTTTTATATTCCAGAAATTAATCCATTTAACATGTTCAAGATAAGCCTTGTATGGTGTATTAATTCTAACAGAATCATTTTTAAGATTGAGATCTTTGTTTTTAAAATTATGATAGTTTGCCAGAAGCTGCCGCCTGATATATTCTTCATCCTGAGTATGATCTCTGAAAAAGAAAGCGATTTTATCAAGCGGAGAACCGAATGTAACGAATCCTTTTAACTTACCAGCACAAAGCCTCAGCTTTTCATTAAACAACATTTCATTATTTATTTTGTTTATTGCATCATATGCAATTACACTGCCGAGTGAATGCCCTGCTGCAATTATATTTTCATACTTGCCGCATTCCAATATTATTTTTAGCTGGTTAAATGCACCATCAAGAATTTTTTTTCTAATCTCAAATGTTTTATCCTTCTGGCTTGTTGAACTATAAACAACAACATCACCAACAAAATCAACAAATATTTTTTCTCCCTTTCCAAGCAATGCCTTAATTATTCCATCAACGTACGGTACTTTTGGAATGCGGAGAATTGCCATAAGCTTAACAAACCAGCTTAAATGTTTTAAATACCATCTCTTTTTTATTGAAGATGAACTGAAAACTTCATCCCGAACATCCTTTTCATATTCTTCAATCAGCCTGTTATTCTCTTCATAAAATTTTCTTGCGCCGTTAGTTGTTTTAATAAGCCAGTCCAATATTTCAACAAAATTCACCTGTCTCTGCGGAAGATACGCCCAGTAATATTCGTACACATCAAGAACTGCGCTTTCATCTTCTGCGGATTTAATGCCGATGTAATTATCAATCCAGCCTTCCCTGTTTTCAGCTTTGTGTATGATTTTTATTTCACCGGGATGATCTTTTTTTAGAACAGGATAAAGATTCCTCACAAAACAATCTAATGTTGAGAAAGGATCCTGCTCACCAATTCCATGAACAACCAATATTGCAGTGGATTTTTTAGGAAGCATATTATGCAAGCAGAGCTGTTATTTTATTTAATGTAAGATCTTTCACTCCATCAATAATTTTTTGTGCTGAAACTTTGGCATCGCTTTGAAGTTTATTTGCCTGTGCCCGCGCAAGTTCAATCTGATCACCCATCAATTCTTCAAATTCATCCTTTGTTATTTTTTCCTCAGCCAGCATTGAAATAAACTTTTTTGTCCTGTCAGCCAAACGCAAAGCAAATTCACTGCCATCAGATTTTATTTCTTCAAACAGTGCTGCGGCCTCTTTGCTTACAAGCTCAGCCGATTCATTCAAAAGTGATTTTAAAAGTGCAACAATATCTGCAGCCATTTTTCCTCCGCCTAATTCTGTATTTTATTTCGTTCTGTTTCAATTGCAATCCTGAACGCTTCTTCAAGATTAAGCCATTTAGCTTCGCAGTAGCTGGCTGAAAGTTTATCCCCATCATTCTTAAATCTTTCAACAACTTCTGAAACAAGCGCATAAATAGTTTTAAATTGTGCGGTTGTATTATCATTCAGATTTTTACCGGCTTCATATTCCATTGCTTTGGCAGTTTCAACCTTAAAATGTTCAAGCAGTTCAAGATCCTGTTCACCTTCAGCACCGTTTTGAGAAAAATCTTCAAATGCAACCATCATTTCTCCTTTAAGATCTGTCAGGTTCTTAAAAGAAATAGCATCATAGTAAGAAACAAAACTGCATCCGCTGATAAAAACCAGCAGTAAAAAAATTCTTATTTTAAAAGAAATTTTATCAGGTAGATTCATACACACCTCATGTTGATTATTATATCTTAACCTTAATAACGAATCAGAATATTTTTTAATAAAATTTGTGAATGATATCAGACGATTCGTTCATCACCAAATAAATAATAACCGGTTACTTTTTTAAATGCCTCGGAGGTTTTGTTTCCCGGAATTCCATCTACCTTTACAAATATTCCCGGGATTGTATTTAAATATTTTTGAAGTTCTTCTGCATAAGGAATTTTTTTGTTGGAGAATCGTACAAGCGGAACTGATTCAACAGGAGTTATTTGAATTTCCGCTGTTAAATCTTTTCCGTTAAATGTTATTTCACCTTTTTCAGCCAATCTTCTTAGTAGTACTGCGGCTCCGCATTGACTGGAAACAGCAGTATCGGACCATCTTCCGTCAGCGATGTATTTTCCGCGAAGATATTTATTTGAGAAACTCCAAAGGTAAGGTGAAAGTACATGCTGATGATGCAGTCTGTAGCCCCAGCCGTTATACTCTTCAATCTTATACAGCATTCCGCCGATACTCCAGTCATCCCATTTATGAAGATTCATCATTTGAAGTGCATCAGCAGCGCTTTCTTCCCATGTAAAAGGCGGAGTGCCGGTTTTAGGTCTTCCTGCAGGCACGTGAACTGTCTTTGCAATTAACGGATCACCATTATGCAAATGTCTTGAAAAGTCTAGTGAACTTTCCATGTTATGAATTACCGCAATAAAATACCAGGGAATGTTAAGCTGGCTTCCAACTGTTTCGTACCTTTGTTTGTTCGCTAAAATTTTTTGTATGATTTTTTCAACATCACCAGTTCGGGCGGGATTAATTATGCAGGTATTAAAAAGATTGGTGTATTCATCAATCAAACCGGGAGAAAGATTTACTCGGGCCATGAGAATCTCCTCTTAATTGGTTTGTAATTTTGATGCAATATAAAATATTTATTAATTACTAAATAATATTTAAAGCACGTATTTATATTTTTTCACAGCCAAAAATTTTTGAGGATCACCGGGAAATCCAAATCAGAATAATTTTATATGAAAAAAATTGTAGTAATTGGCGGAGGTGCGGCAGGATTTTTTGCAGCTATAAACATTGCAGAAAAACTCCCTGAAGCAGAAATAACTATTCTTGAAAGAACAGATAAACTGCTCAGTAAGGTAAAAATCTCCGGCGGCGGAAGATGCAATGTTACAAACGTTATTTCTGATCCTGCTGAACTTGCAAAATATTATCCCCGCGGAAACAGATTTCTTAAAAAAGCATTTTATAATTTTTCATCAAATGATGTTATAAATTGGTTTGAGAAAAGAAATGTAAAACTGAAAGTTGAACATGATGGAAGAGTTTTTCCTGCTACGGATAATTCTCAAACAATAATTGATTGCTTTTTGAATTCCGCAGAGAAAGTGAATATTAAAATTCAAAAGAATGTTAAGATAAATAAAATTGCACCACCGATTGATCAATCATCCGTTTGGAAAATAATTACTTCTGATGGAATATTGGAAGCTGATAAATTCATTATAGCTTCCGGAAGCAATCAGCAAATGTGGAATTTGCTTGAAAACATTGGACACAACATTATTTCTCCTGTACCATCCTTGTTTACTTTTAATATTAAAGATGAACGTCTCAAAGAACTTGCAGGTATTTCAGTAAAAAATGTAAAAGTGCTGATTGATAATTCATCATTAAGCTGTGAGGGAGATTTGCTTATTACTCATTGGGGATTGAGCGGACCGGCAATTCTTAAATTATCTGTGTGGGGTGCAAGAGATTTGTTTGAGAAGAATTATAATTTTAAAATTATTCTTAACTGGATAAATTTAAATCCGGAACAAACAAAAGAACAGTTATTGAATTTCAAAAAAGTTTATACAAACAAAAATGTTGCTTCAAATCCTCAGTTTAATCTTCCGTTAAGATTATGGGAGAGAATTATAATCTCTGCCGGCAGCAGTAAAGATTTAAAATGGAATGATTTATCTAAAAAATTAATTCAGAAAATGGCTGATGAATTATCTTCAGCAAAATTTGAAGTAACAGGTAAAAGCACATTTAAAGATGAGTTTGTTACATGCGGCGGAATTGATCTAAATGAAGTTGATGTAAAAACAATGCAAAGTAAAATTCATAAAGGATTATTTTTTGCCGGTGAAGTTCTTGATGTTGATGCAGTTACGGGAGGATTTAATTTTCAATCTGCATGGACAACAGCGTGGATAGCTGCTAATTCAATCATAAATAATTAATTCAACCTTGATTCACTTTATATTTTATTATCCAAAAATACTTTAGGTTTAAATAATCATAATTGATATTCCGGCTGCTAAAAATTTTATTGAATAAATATTTATCAGAGAAATTTTTTAGCACCTTGTATTCAGAACCATCTTTCAGTTTTCTTATTTGAAATGTATTTCCTTCTTCATCACTGCTGTTTAGCGGCGTGCTGCTGCCTTCAACAAAATTATTATCCATAAAAATTATTTTGCCTCCGGATTTTACTCTTGATTCACAGGCTGATAAAAAATTATTAAGTTGATGTAATGGAATATGAGACCAGATGAATCCGCCGAAAAAAGCATCATACATTTCCCCCATATTAGGCGTAAAGATATCCTCTATTTTAAAATGAACATTTCCACAGTTGTAATTTTTTGTTGCTGCAATTCGAATTACTTCATCACTTATATCAGCGGCAGTAACGGATGAAGCTGATTCGGAAATTACCTGTGTCCAATATCCTGTTCCGCATGCAGCTTCATAAACCGAAAAATTTTTTAATTCATTTTTCAAAAATGATTTTATTTGCTGAAGTTCTTCCTGCCTTTCCGGCTTTTGATAAATGATTTCATATTCCGCAGCACGTTTAGAATAATATTCCTTGAGATTTTCATTCATAATATTATGTAGCAAGCAATTCGTTAACACTGTTGTAAACCATATCTACGCCAAGTTCTTTAATGCATTTAAATTTCACATCATCCCTGAAACAAATTAGTGGACGCGGTGAATAAATAAAACATGGTGAGCATTCCAGATAAAGTGAAACTATTTTGTGCTGAGTTTTCCAGGGATGAATGTACGCCGGATTTGTAGGACCAATAATTGCAGCAATTTTTAACCGAAGCGCTGCTGCAACATGCATAAGGCTTGAATCATTTGATACAAACACATTGCACCTTTTCATTACCGCAGCAGTTTGGGCAAGATTTTTTGTTTCAACTGAAAATATATTTATAGAATTTGTCTGGTCCTTTATTTTTGATCTTAAATCTTTCTCTTCCGGCCCGCCAAATATTAATATTTTTGCAGTTTTTTCTTCAATTAATTTTGATGCAAGTGATGCAAATTTTTCAGGTTCCCATCTTCGTTTTTCATGATTTTTAAATGTAGCTGAGCCTGGATGAAAACCTATTACCAAATCATCTGAACTAATTGATAAATCTGATAAATATTTTTCAGCAAAAATCTGATCTTCTTCTGTAAGATAAAATTCAAGCGGAGGTTCAACATCAAATTTTGTATCTAAAAGTTTTTCAACAAGTTTAATGTTTGTAACAACATTATGCTGAAAATCATCTTCTGTAACTCTAACATTATTCAACGGACCAAAATTTTCTTTATCCTTACGGAGATATTTTACTCCTGCTCTTTTTTTCGCCCCTGTTAAAAAATTAATAACATTATATTCTTTACGATTAGAAGGATAAACATTTATTGATGCATCATACCTTCCTCTGAGCTTTAACATATATAACAATGATGCGGCACTTCCCTCTTTTAAAAAATCAAAATGATAAACATTATTTAAATGAGGATTACGGTCATACATGTCCTTAACTCCCTTAAACATAACAAGAGCATCAATCTGTGCATCGGGAAGATGAGATCTCATTAATTTAATTGCGGGAGTAAACATCAGCGCATCGCCAATTCCGGAAAGTGCAAGTATGAGAATTTTCATTTCACTAAAATAAAAAAAATGCCGGCACTTAGTCCGGCACTGAAAATTTATATTGATTACTGCTTAACCGAATCAGCACCGGTTGAAGGAATTGAATCAACTTTGGCATTATCTCTTTGAGAAAGATTTCTGTATCGTTCAAGATTTTGTTTTACACTTGGATCATTAGGATAAATCTGTTCTATTCTTTCCCATAATCTTACAAGATTTTTATAATCCTGCAGATTTTCATAAGTATAAATTAAAATTTTATATGGGCTCCAGTATGATTGGAAATCAGTTGGATTTTCTTCCAAACGCTGCCATGCCAGTTCTTCAACTTCTTTTGCAACAGCTTCATATTTTTCTTCAGCACCTGCAGCATGATAGATATTTCCCATTTCGTAAAGGAAGCCTAATTCCATCGGGAAGTTTGAACGCGGCATTACTCTGTTCATTTCATCAAGTGTTTTAACAGCAAGTTCATTCTGATTGCTATTTATATAATGAACAGCAAGCCTGAAATATGCATTCCTGTAATTTACAGTCATCCTAACATGGTTTTCATCAAAGAAAATATCATCTCTGTTCAAGCCGCGGAATAAAAATCCGGGTTTATAATCTTTTGAGATTGTCTGATCAGGATTACCGAATAACTGCTGCCTTAAAACTTCTTCATTAATAAAACTCATTTGTGATTCTGCTCTTTCCGGAACAAGTCTTAAAGCCATTCCTTCCATTTTCAGATAATCACTTAAACCAATCTTACTATCTTCTGAACAAGTTACTGCAAAATAAATCGGGCGTTCCCAGTTATTGGCTTCAATAATTTCTTTTACCATTAAATCCTGAACACGCACTGCTTTTATATTGCCAAAACTTACGGTGTTATTCATTCTCCACGTTAAACTTCCCTGCTTGATGACAGTTGAATCTTCAATATTATATTCCTGCAGAAGATCATCCATGCCGCCTTGTTTTGGTGCGGGAATAGTTATATCTCTCGGTTCCCATTGAGCAGGACCAATGTTTTCTATTTGTTCATTACTTAATCTGATTTTAATAGTACCAACTTTGTATGGATCATTATTCTTTAATTGCTTAATATACCAGGGAGTATTAAGCAGACTGAGATTAGCAATCTTAACATCCCTTCTTACACCTTCAACATCCTGCAAATACCAGAGCGGAAATGTATCATTATCACCATTAGTAAATAAAACTGAATTTGGCGCACAGCTTTGCAGCAGGTTGTAAGAATAATCCCACGGAACCCAGTTTTCCGATCTATCATGAGTAAAATAATTTGAAGCAACCATCTTAACTGGAACCAGAACAAATCCGAATGCAAGTACTGCAACTGCAGCGGCGTTGCGGTAGGTAACGTTTTGTATTTTTTCTCTTATCAAATCAATTAATCCGCGGAGACCAATTGCAATCCAGATTGAAAAAACGAAAAATGCACCAACATAAAAATAATCTCTTTCTCTTGGCTGAGGCTGCTGCTGATTTTGATAGAAGGCAGTAAGGTATCCCATCAGGATAAACATAATCATAAATACGGAAGCCATTTTCCAATCACGCCGGAAATGGAAATAGATTCCTAACAATCCAAGCAGAAGCGGAATTCCGTAGAATGTATTTAACGGTTTGCCGGCTTCAAAATTTATCCCGAGAATTTTACCAAATATATTTCCAATACTGTTAAAGGGAGACATGTTTGGTCCTGCATCCTGAACCCAGCTTTCTCTTCCTGCATAATTCCAGAAAAGATATCTCGTCATCATATGGTTCATCTGGTAACGCCAGAAGAAATCAAGATCAGAGGAATAGTTTGTATAAACTCCTAATTGATGCGGCTCTGTAGCAAATCTTCTTTTAAATGTAGGAAAATCACCGTACTGTTCACGGTTAAGATATGAAACCAGTTCGGGGAAAGTGTCCGGCTCATTTTCATTCATTGGCGGATTTTGATTTGATCTTATTATTACCATTGCAAAAGTTGTAAAGCCGATAACCGCAAAAATTACTGACATGAAAACAAGATGAAGCGTTGGTTTTTTATTCTTTATGGAATAATTAACACCATAACCAAGCGCACCGAACATAACGAGCAGTGTAATTATTTCTAATGTTAAATTATCTCCGGCAACCTGGCTGATGATTGCAGGAAGATATTTTACAATTCCGGGATAGGTAAAGAATAATGCTAATCCGCCAATTATGAGCGGCATGTAAAAAGAATTTCTGTTAAAAAGTTTCTTCCAGAAAATGCCCATAATAAGAACACTGATACCGCCAATTACTAATTTAAATTTTGAATCATAATCCTGGTACTCCTGCGGAGAAGGCGGTGTGGTGGAAGTTTGCGCTCCCCACATTGCAAGTGCAATTATAAGAATTACCGCAGCATGAGCTAAAAATATATAGCCGGTTTTTTTCAGACTTTCTTCATCATCAACATATTTACGGAAAACAATGATCATTACAACGGGAACAATTGCAAGCACACTCATAAGGTGAACGCCGGTTGAGATACCAATCAGGTATGCAATCATCAGGAGATATTTCTCATTATCTTTTTTATCTGCGCGTTCCTGCCAGCGCATCATAAGCCAGGTAACGCTTGCAAATAAAAGTGTGCTGAATGCGTACACTTCTGCTTCAACTGCGTTAAACCAAAAAGTATCACTGAATGAAAAAGACAGAGCACCAATTGCAGCAGGAATGTATGTTGATAATCCATCCAATAAATTTTCAGGTTTTTTTCCTTTATAATTTTCAATCAGTTTTACTGCAATTAAATAAAGAAGGAGAACTGAAAATGCGCTTGAAAAAACGGAGATGAGATTAACTTTGTAAGCTATGTTCCAATCAAAAGGAAGCAGTGAGAATAATCTGCCAAGCAGAAGAAAGAACGGCGTTCCGGGAGGATGCGGCACCTGCAGGTAGTAACCGGCTGCAATAAATTCACCGCAATCCCAAAAAGAAACCGATGGTTGAACAGTTGACCATAATACAATCAGAGAAATAAAGAAAACTGCAGCCGCAGTAATCTTATGGATCAGCTTAAAATTCATGAAAACCTCAAATGTAAAAGCTCCTCTTCTTCAGGGAAAATAAGAGGATGAATGAAGTGGATAATAATTTCCGTTTTTGTATGTAAATCTTAAAAAATTAACACAAAAGTTAGCCACAAATGGCTATACCAAGCAATGCAAAAATAGTCTTTATTGCTGCGGAGGTGGATTATCATTCTCTCCTTTTTTCTTAAAAAATTTATCGTATTTAGTAGTATCAACCCGCTCATTGTATTTATCGTACATTTCCTTAAGTTTTTTCATTGAGAGGGAATCAAAATCCTCATCATCTTTCTGGCGCTGCAAAAATTTTTTGTACATTTCCGCTTCTTCACGTTCAAATTTTTTTTCATATTTTTTTAATGCTTCAAGATATTTCCGCTGATCCCTGAATGACATAATTCCTCCATAATTATTCCTTTGCCATACAAATCTTTTTGTTGAAAATAACTAAACTAAAACTCAGATAAAACAAATATGACTTTTGACGTTTTACTTCATTGATTTGTTTTGCATCCTTCTATGGCTCTAATTAAACTTTATTGCGGCAAGCGGTTCACAGTTTGTACATAGCAATATCACAGAACGGTAATTTCAAAAAGATAATTTAAATTTTTAAGTAAGGATAAAATATTTTACTAATTTTATCCATCACAGTAATCATTAGCTTTAATAATAGATAAGAAACGAAATTGAAATTAATTTACTACGCTGTAAATAAACCTTACGGTGTGCTTACACAATTTACTGATAAGGAAGGAAGAAAAACATTGGCGGATCTTTTCAAATTTCCGGCAAATGTTTATCCTGTTGGCAGACTTGATATGGACAGTGAAGGGCTTCTTATTTTAACTAACGATAAAAGGCTGACAGATCATCTGCTGAATCCTGTAAAAAAACATGAGAGAGAATATTATGTTCAGGTTGAAGGATCTCCTGCAGAAGCTGATCTTCAGAAGTTGAGAGACGGAGTAATAATAGGAAACAGGAAAACTCTTCCTGCAAAAGTTAAAAAAATTACTCCGCCAAATTTTCGCGAGAGAGTTCCGCCGGTACGCTTCAGAAAAACGGTGCTTGATTCATGGTTAAGTATTACTTTGGTTGAAGGAAGAAACAGGCAGGTTAGAAAGATGACGGCAAAAATTGGTTTTCCAACATTAAGATTAGTAAGAGTGAGAATAAATAGTTTGCATCTGAATAATCTTCCGGTTGGAAAGGTAAGAGAACTTTCCGCAAAAGAAATTGATAATTTGTTTAAAAAATAATTTCTCTACGGAAAATTCTTTAATGATTTTTAATCTTCACCGGTTTTACATTCCATATTTTTTCAGCATACTTTTTAATTTAACGATCACTTGAAAACTTTCTTATTCTTGCAACATTTATAATAGATTTGTATGTTCATTATTCT
>Ga0079224_100001953_pt1 | contig 24510 bp, 24 predicted proteins | sample Stecom2015_FD_80414 | JGI IMG/M metagenome (GOLD analysis project Ga0079224, IMG submission 80414) | Agricultural soil microbial communities from Utah to study Nitrogen management - Steer compost 2015 | ecosystem: Environmental > Terrestrial > Soil > Agricultural land | place: USA: Utah... | reverse complement strand
CGCCGAGACGCTCGACGAGGCCACGCGGCTCGGGTATGCCGAGGCCGATCCGACAGCCGATGTGGACGGTTACGACGCCGCGTCGAAGGCGGCCATCATCGCGTCGCTCGCCTTCCACAGCCGGGTGACGGCGGCCGACGTCTACCGCGAGGGCATCGCGGGCATCAGCTCGTCGGACATCACGGCCGCGAAGTCGTTGGGGCGTACGGTCAAACTGCTGTCCATCTGCGAGCGGGTGACCGAAGAGGACGGTTCGGAGTCGGTGTCGGCCCGCGTGCATCCGGTGATGATCCCGCGCTCGCATCAGCTCGCCGGCGTCAGCGGTGCCTTCAACGCTGTGTACGTCGAGGCCGAGGCCGCGGGGCAGCTGATGTTCTACGGCCAGGGCGCGGGCGGCGCCCCCACGGCCAGTGCCGTGCTCGGCGACCTGGTGTCGGCCGCCAGGAACAAGGTCGCCGGAGGGCGTGGTCCGCGCGAGTCCGCGCACGCCGCGCTGCCGGTGCGCCCGATGGGGCAGACGCCGACGCGTTATCACGTGAGTCTCGACGTGGCCGACAAGCCTGGCGTGCTCGCGCAGGTGGCGCAGGTCTTCGCGGCTCACGGCGTGAGCATTTCCACCGTGCGCCAACGGGATCGGCGTTCCACCGCGAGCCTGGTCGTGGTCACGCACCAGGCTCCCGACGCCGCGTTGCGGTCCACTGTGGATGAGATCGACAAGCTCGACGTCGTGCGCGAGGTCGTGAGTGTGATGCGTGTGGAAGGCGAGGCGGAGTGAGCAGCGAGAGCGCGGTGGGCGCGGTGGGTGCGAGCGGCGCCGTGAAGGCGGGCTGGCCGGGGATCATCAAGGCGTACTCGTCGCGGATCCCGATTCCCGAGGGCGCCGAGGTCGTGACGCTCGGGGAGGGCAACACGCCGTTGCTGCCCGCCCCGCACCTGTCGGAGCTGACCGGTGCGTCGGTGTATCTCAAGGTCGAGGGCGCGAACCCGACCGGGTCGTTCAAGGACCGGGGGATGACCGTCGCCATGACGCACGCGAGGGCGAGCGGGCTCAAGGCCGTCATCTGCGCCTCGACGGGTAACACCTCGGCGTCGGCGTCGGCGTACGCCGCGCGGGCCGGTCTCGCCACGGCCGTGCTGGTGCCACAGGGCAAGATCGCGCTCGGCAAGATGGCGCAGGCGGTGCTGCACGGCGCGCGGATCCTGCAGATCGACGGCAACTTCGACGACTGTCTCGAACTGGCGCGCAAGACTGCGGCCGACTATCCGGTGACGCTGGTGAACTCGGTCGACCCGGTGCGCCTGGTCGGCCAGAAGAGTGCGGCGTGGGAGATCTGTGACGCGCTCGGGTACGCACCGGACATCCACTGCCTGCCCGTCGGCAACGCGGGCAACATCACCGCCTACTGGGCCGGCTACACCGAGTACGCCGCCGACGGGATCGTCGAGGCGACCCCGCGCATGTTCGGATTCCAGGCGGCGGGGGCAGCTCCGCTCGTGCGGGGTGAGCCCGTGACGGAGCCGGAGACGGTCGCCACGGCCATCCGCGTGGGCAGCCCGGCCTCGTGGGAAGGCGCGGTGAAGGCGAAAACGGCCAGCGGGGGACTGTTCGACGCCGTGACCGACGAGAAGATCCTGGCCGCCTACCGGCTCCTGGCGAGCAAGGAGGGCGTGTTCGTCGAGCCGGCCTCGGCGACGAGCGTCGCCGGATTGCTCGCGACCGCCGACGACGGCCGGATTCCCAGCGGTGCCACCGTTGTCTGCACGGTCACCGGGCACGGCCTGAAGGACCCCGGCACGGCCCTGGAGGGCAACGTCGAGGTCGAACCGCTCGCCGTCGACCCGCGTGCCGTGGCGTCCGCATTGGAGCTCTCGTGAGGTTCACCGTCCGGGTTCCGGCCTCGACGGCGAACCTCGGGCCGGGATTCGACTCGCTCGGTCTTGCGTTGGCACTGCACGACATCGTGGAGTTCGAGACCACCGAGTCCGGTGTGGACATCGAGGTCCTCGACGCGGGTGCCGGCGACATGCGGAAGGTGCCGCGCGGGCCGCGGCATCTCGTCGTACGGGCGTGGGAGGCGGCGTGCGCCCGGCTGGGCATCACGCCGCCTGGGCTGCGGTTGCGGTGTCACAACGCGATTCCGCACTCGCGCGGGCTCGGGTCGTCGGCGGCGGCGATCGTCACGGGAATCGCGGCCGCCTACACGGTCGCGGGCCGCGAGCTCGACGCCGACGCGCTGCACCTGGCTGCCGAGTTCGAGGGACACGCCGACAACGTGGCCGCCAGCCTGTACGGCGGGTTCGTCGTGGCGTGGTCGTCGGGGGAGCGGTTCCACGCGGAGCGGCTGACCCCGCACGAGTCGATCCGGCCCGTCGTGGCGGTGCCGCCCACGCAGTCCTCGACCCACGAGACCCGCGGACTCCTGCCCGACCGGGTACCGCTGGCCGACGCCGTGTTCGCGGGCAGCCGCACCGCGCTGGCCGTGCACGCCATGACCCGGCGGCCGGACCTGCTGCTCGACGCCACCGACGACCGTCTCCACCAGGGGTATCGCAGGCCCGCCTACCCCGACACGATGCGGCTGGTCGACGGACTGCGGGCCCGCGGCGTGGCTGCGGCGGTCTCCGGTGCCGGACCGACCGTGCTCGCGCTGCCCTACGGTGACGGCACAGATGACGGCCGGGGGAACGCGGCGGGAATATTCCCCCCGGACCTCGACGTTGACGGATACGACGTCACCGAGCTGGCGATCGACCTGGACGGAGTGCAGGTCACCCGGGCCTGAGCGGCCCCGGTGCGCGGCCTCGTCCCGGCTCTCGTCCCCACGAGCGTGTGCCCACCGGTAGTGAGGCACGCCACGGGGCGGGGTGGTTGTTGCACCCACAAGGTGGGCGGTCTACGCTCGGGGGCGTTCGGTCACCGTGCTCGATATCCGCACCCGGTGATGGTCTCGGGAACATCTCCTGGATACATCTTCCGTTGTCTCTGAGGTCAGCGGGGGTACCCGGTATCACGGTGGTCGGCCCCACCTCTTGCAAGCGGCGTCGCCTCTGCGACACCCACGTCTCAGCGCCGGCCGCATGCAGAGAGCCGAAACGCCGTCTCGCAATTCGGACGCGGGCGGCGGTCCGCTGGTTCACCGACAAGGCGTGGACCGGTCAGGAAGGACATGTGTGAGCAACACCGATCTTTTGAGCGGCGACGCGAACGCCCAGGCAAGCGCGCCGGGTGACGGGGAGTCGCAGGCAGGCGGTGCAGCATCGACGCCGAAGCGGCGTCCTGGTGGGCTGTCCGGCATGGTCATCGCCGATCTTCGTGCTCTCGCCACCGAACTCGGCATCGGCGACACCACGGGCATGCGCAAGGGGGACCTGATCGCCGCCATCCGCGAACGGCAGGGCAAGACCAAGAAGCCCCGCGGCGGCGAGACGCAGTCCGCCGAGGCGACCCTGCCTCTCGACACCGAGAGCAAGCCAGCCAGGTCGAACGCCAGGACGGCGCAGAAGAGCACCGACGAACAGGCCGGGGCCGAGCAGAAGGTTCAGACCGGTTCGGACGGTGACTCCACCGCGAAGGCCGACGGCACCGCGAAGACCGACGGCACCGCGAAGGCCGACGGGTCTGCGAACGGAGCGGCCAAGGGCGACAAGGCTGCGAAGGCCGACAAGGCCGAGACCCGGGGCGGCGCGAAGCAGAAGCCCGAGGGCGACGCCGAATCCGGCCAGTCCGGTGAGGGTGGCGGACGCCGTCGCCGTCGCGGCGGTGCCGGTCGGGGCACCGACAACGGCAACGCTGGCAACGCTGGCAACGGCGGCAGCGGCGGCAACAACGCCGGCGGCCAGGACCGTTCGGACGACGAGTCCGGCGACCGCAAGCAGAACAACCGTGGCGACAACAACCGTGGTGACAACCGCGGAGACAACAACCGCGGAGACAACAGCCGGGACGGCGGCAAGGACAATCGGGACGACGACGAGCGCGGCGGCCGCCGTGGACGTCGCTACCGGGACCGTCGCCGTCGCGGAGGCGGTCGTGGCGAGGGCGACACGGAGATCCGCGAGGACGACGTGCTGCTGCCCGTGGCCGGCATCCTCGACGTGCTCGACAACTACGCGTTCGTGCGCACGTCGGGGTACCTGCCGGGACCGAACGACGTCTACGTCTCGCTGTCGCTGGTCCGCAAGCACGGCCTGCGCCGCGGTGACGCGATCACCGGTGTCGTCCGCCAGCCGCGTGAGGGCGAGCAGCAGCGGCAGAAGTTCAACCCGTTGGTGCGTGTCGACTCGGTCAACGGACTCGACTCCGAGGTCGCCAAGAAGCGCCCCGAGTTCACGAAGCTGACGCCGCTGTACCCCAACGAGCGGCTCCGCCTCGAGACGCAGCCCAACAAGCTGACCACCCGCGTCATCGACCTGGTGATGCCGGTCGGCAAGGGCCAGCGTGCACTCATCGTCTCGCCGCCGAAGGCCGGTAAGACGACGATCATGCAGGACATCGCCAACGCGATCACGACGAACAACCCCGAGTGCCACCTGATGGTCGTGCTCGTGGACGAGCGTCCCGAAGAGGTCACCGACATGCAGCGGTCGGTGAACGGCGAGGTCATCGCCTCGACGTTCGACCGCCCGCCGTCGGACCACACGACGGTCGCCGAGCTGTCCATCGAGCGGGCCAAGCGGCTCGTCGAGATGGGTCACGACGTGGTCGTGCTGCTCGACTCGATCACCCGCCTCGGCCGTGCCTACAACCTGGCGGCCCCGGCGTCCGGCCGGATCCTCTCCGGTGGTGTCGACTCGACGGCGCTGTTCCCGCCGAAGCGGTTCCTCGGCGCGGCCCGCAACATCGAGGACGGCGGTTCGCTGACCATCTTCGCCACCGCGATGGTGGAGACCGGTTCCACCGGCGACACGGTCATCTTCGAGGAGTTCAAGGGCACCGGTAACGCCGAGCTCAAGCTCGACCGGAAGATCGCCGAGCGCCGCGTGTTCCCCGCGGTCGACGTCAACCCGTCCGGCACGCGCAAGGAGGAGCTGCTCCTCTCGCCGGACGAGCTGGCCGTCACGCACAAGCTGCACCGAGTGCTGCACGCGCTCGACTCGCAGCAGGCGATCGACCTGCTCATCGACCGGCTCAAGAAGTCGAAGACGAACATCGAGTTCCTGATGCAGATCTCGAAGAGCACCCCGGGCGCCGACGAACAGCAGTAGTCCTCGCCCGAGACACGCGTGTGGCCCCCGTCGAACGCCGGCGGGGGCCACACGCGTGTTCGGGGTGCAGTGCCCTCAGGCGGGCCCTGCGCTGGCGAGCCGTGTCAGGTACGCGTCGCGCGAGGGCAGGAGGTGCTCGCGGCACAGGTCGGCCAGCGTCTCGCTGTCGCCCGACCGGAGGGCGTCGATCATCGCCCAGTGCTCGTTCCTGCTGCGCGACAGATACTCCGGCGACGTGACCGTCACCGACCGGATCGCGTGTGCCATCTGGGCGTGCCGCTGGATCGCCTCCACCAGCACTGTGTTGTCGGACAGGCCGAACAGGGTGCGATGGAAGGCCGTGTTCGCCTTGGTGACGTCCCGCAGCTGTCCCGCGTCGACGCCGGCGTCGTGCCTGCGCTGGATCTCCACGAGCTCCTCCAATCGCTCCCCGTCGACCGGCACCGGGATCAACCGTGCACAGTGGACCTCCAGCAGCTCGCGGACCGCATACAGGTCACGCACCTCCTTGGCCGTGTACGCCTTCACGAAGGCGCCCACGTTGGGTTTGCGCTCCACGAGTCCCCGGCTCTCGAGCTCCCGCAACGCACTGCGCACGACGTGCCGCTTCGCGGAGAACGCCCGCATGAGCTCGTCCTCGACGAGTCGTTCCCTCGGGAATCGCAGGCCGAGGACGATCTCCTCCTCCAGCTGCTCGAGCAAGGACAACGCGCTGCTACCTCCATGACGTCCGGGGTGGGTGAATCAGTTTCGCACGGGCGTTGCGCACGCTTCCACAACCGTGGTTAGATGTCGCCGTTTTCATCGGAAAGATTATTGATAATGAGGTCGATAATGGCTGACGGCGTGCGTGACGCGGACGACCCCACCCAGGGCATGACGCGAGGCCTGCCGAACTACGGCGACTCCGGGTTCTCGTTGTTCCTGCGCAAGGCGTTCATCAAGGGTGCGGGTTACACCGACGAGGCGCTCGACCGCACGGTCGTCGGCATCGTCAACACCGGCAGCGGGTTCAACCCCTGCCACGGCAACATGCCGCAGCTCATCGAGGCCGTGAAGCGGGGCGTGATGCTCGCGGGCGGACTGCCCGTCGACTTCCCGACGATCTCGTTGCACGAGAGCTTCTCCAACCCGACGAGCATGTACTTGCGCAACCTCATGTCGATGGACACCGAGGAGATGATCAACGCGCTGCCGCTGGACGCGGTCGTGCTCATCGGCGGTTGCGACAAGACCGTCCCCGCGCAGCTGATGGGCGCCGCATCGGCCGGCATCCCCGCGATCCAGCTCGTCACCGGCTCCATGCTCACCGGCGGCCACCGCGGCGAACGCGTCGGCGCCTGCACCGACTGCCGCGCCTTCTGGGGCAGGTACCGCGGCGACGAGATCGACGATCAGGAGATCTCCGAGGTCAACTCGAGCCTCGTCGGCAGCGTCGGAACGTGCTCGGTGATGGGCACCGCCAGCACGATGGCGGGGATCGCCGAGGCGATGGGCATCGCCCTGCCCGGCAGTGCCACGCCGCCCGCCGTCACCGCCGACCGCATGCGCATCGCCGAGCAGACCGGCACGCGCGCCGTCGGCATCGCGCGCGAACGGCTCACGATCGACCGGATCCTCACCGAGTCGTCGTTCGAGAATGCCCTGCGCGTGCTCCTGGCACTCGGCGGGTCGACCAACGGCATCGTGCATCTGGCCGCCGTGGCCGGCCGCCTCGGCTTCGACCTCGACCTCGAGCGTTTCGACCGGCTCAGCAGAGAGACCCCCGTGCTGGTCAACCTCAAGCCCGCAGGCACGCACTACATGGAGGACCTGCACCGGGCGGGTGGCATCCCGATGCTGCTGGAGCGCCTGCGCGACCTCATCGACCTCGACGCACTCACGATCACCGGGCGCACGCTGGGGGAGGAGCTCGCCGAGCGCGACACCTCGTTCCCGCAGGAAGTCGTCCGCCCGCGCGAGGACCCGATCTACCCGGCGGGCAGCATCGCCGTGCTGCGCGGCAACCTCGCACCCGGCGGCGCGATCATCAAGCAGGCCGCCGCGACCCCGGAGTTGCTCGAGCACACCGGACGCGCCGTGGTGTTCGAGAACTCCGCCGACATGGCCGAGCGCATCGACTCCGAAGACCTCGACGTGCGGGCCGACGACGTCCTCGTGCTCAAGAACATCGGGCCGACCGGCGCGCCGGGCATGCCCGAGGCCGGCTACATCCCGATCCCCAAGAAGCTCGCCCGGCAGGGCGTCAAGGACATGGTGCGCATCTCCGACGGCCGCATGTCCGGCACGGCGCGCGGCACGATCGTGCTGCACGTCTCTCCGGAATCGGCGATCGGCGGTCCGCTCGCCTACGTCCGCGACGGCGACACCGTCCGGCTCAGCGTCACCGACCGCGTGCTCTCGCTCGAGGTGAGCGACGACGAGCTCGCACGGCGCGCCGAGGGCCAGCCCGTGACGCGACCGGCGACCCCGGCGCGCGGCTACCGGAAGTTGTTCGTCGACGAGGTCACCCAGGCCGAGGAGGGCGTCGACTTCCGCTTCCTGCAGGCCGAGTCCAAGCGCGGCGCCGTTCCTCGCGCCCGCTGACCCCGAGTTCTCCCCGCAATCCCCACCCGTTCCCTTTCGACACTCAATGGTGATGTCATGACACAGACGACGTGGACCCTCATCGCAGCGGCCCTGTCGATCGGTCTGCTGCTCGGCCTGGTGATCTGGGTCAAGCTGCAGGCCTTCATCGCGCTGCTGATCGCGAGCATCGGTTTCGGGCTCGCGACCGGCACCAACCCCACCGACCTCGTCGAACTCGTCGTCGAGGAGATGGGAGGCGGACTCGGCCAGGTGGCGCTCGTCGTCGGGCTCGGCGCCGTGTTCGGCCACGTGCTCCAACGCGCGGGCGCGGCCGAACAGCTCGCGTCGACGCTGATCAACCGGTTCTCCGAACGGAACGTCGCGTGGGGATTGGGCTTCGCCGGGTTCCTCGTGTCGATCGCGGTGTTCATCGACGTGGCGATCGTGATCCTCGTACCGATGCTGTACACGATCGCCAAACGGACCGGGAAATCCCTGCTGTACTACGGAATCCCGTTGTGTGCGGGCGTGAGTGTGACCCACACGTTCATCCCGCCGACGCCGGGACCGATCGCCACCGCCGGCGTGATGAACGCCGACCTCGGCCTGGTGATCCTGTTCGGTGTGCTGTGCGGCCTTCCCGCCATGGCGGTGGCCGGCCCCATCTTCGGCCGCTGGATCTCGAAGAAGATCTTCGTGCCGGTGCCGGAGGAACTGGACGCCTCGCGCGAGGACGGCGAGCGTGACCCGAACACCCTGCCGCGCTTCGGTGCCGTCGTCGGGGCACTGCTGCTCCCGCTGGTGCTGATCCTGGCGGGCACGACCAGCGAGGCCGTGCTCCCCGAGGGCAACACCGCGCGCACTGTCATCGCCTTCATCGGCCACCCGGTGATCGCCCTGCTGCTGACGTGCCTGTACACGCTGTACTTCTTCGGCGTCCGCCGGGGCTCCACCAGGGAGGACCTGCAGAAGATGACCACGTCGGCCCTGGGCCCGGCAGGCGTCATCATCCTCATCACCGGAGCGGGCAGCGTCTTCGGCGGTCTGCTCGTCGACTCGGGGCTGGGCGACGTGCTCGCCGACTGGATGAGCGACATGAACATGCCGCTCGTGCTGTTCGGCTTCATCACCGCGTCGATCATCCGCATCTCGCAGGGCTCGGGCACCGTCGCCATGATCACCGGCGCGACGCTGACCGCACCGGTGGCGTCGACGATCGGCGCCAGCGACTCGGTCGTCGCGTTGACCTGCATCGCCATCGCCAGCGGTGCGGCCGCGTTCTCCCACGTGAACGACTCGGGCTTCTGGATGGCGAACCGCTACTTCGGGATGTCGGTGGCCGACACGCTCAAGTCGTGGACGGTGATGAAGACGATCGTGGGCGTCACCGGCTGTGGCGTCGCGCTCACCCTGAGCGCCTTCGTCGGCTGATACCCCGAAGCTCCCAAGGGCCCTATGGTCGCGTTCAACGCGACCATAGGGCCCTTGGGAGCACCTTCACGGGGTGGGAATGCCTGGTGGGGGTGGTGCGTTGAAGTGCGTGTCGGGCCGTCTGGCAGAATTAGCCCGCTGACGTCCGGCTCCGGTTCACCTTCGCCCGCAGGAACGACGCGGGAGGACCCGGAGCCACAGAGAGAGGACACCATGAAGAGCGGTATTCACCCGAACTACGTCGTGACCGAGGTCGTGTGCGGCTGCGGCAACACCTTCAGCACCCGGAGCACGCGCGAGTCCGGCCACATCTACGTCGAGATCTGCTCGGCGTGCCACCCGTTCTACACCGGTAAGCAGAAGATTCTGGACACCGGTGGCCGCGTCGCCCGCTTCGAGGCGCGCTACGGCAAGCGGGACAAGAAGTCCGGCGCCAAGTAGCTTCACCGACGGCGCCCGTGTCCGCCCCTGTGGCGGATGCGGGCGCCGTTCTCTGTTCCGGCGGACGCTCCGCCGGCAGGGTCCGCCGGGCTCGTCCCGGTAGTCGGTGATCGAACAAGGAGCAGTGCAGTGGAATCAGCGTCCCTTCAGGGGCTGCTCGACGAGTACGCCGAGCTCGAGACCGCCCTCGGCGACCCGTCCGTGCACGCCGACCAGACGCGGGCGCGCAAACTGGGCAGGCGTTACGCCGAGCTGTCGCCGGTCGTGAAGACCGTGAACGAGCTCGAGGGTGCCCGGTCCGACCTCGCCGCGGCCAAGGAGCTGGCCTCCGACGACCCCTCGTTCGCTGAGGAGGCCGCCCAGCTGGAGCAGCGGATCCCCGAGCTCGAAGCGAAGCTGACCGAACTGCTCCTGCCGCGTGACCCGCACGACGGGGCCGACGTCGTCATGGAGATCAAGTCCGGTGAGGGCGGCGAGGAGTCGGCGCTGTTCGCGGGCGACCTGCTGCGCATGTACCTGCGCTATGCCGAACGCTACGGCTGGAAGGCCGAGGTTCTCGGCTCCACCGAGTCCGACCTGGGCGGCTACAAGGACGTCACGGTCTCGATCAAGACCAAGGAACCGACCGCTGACGGAGTGTGGTCGCGGCTGAAGTTCGAGGGCGGGGTGCACCGGGTGCAGCGCGTGCCCGCGACCGAGTCGCAGGGCCGCATCCACACCTCGGCGGCGGGCGTGCTGATCTATCCCGAACCGGAGGAGGTCGAGGTCGAGGTCGACCCCAACGACCTGCGCATCGACGTCTTCCGCAGTTCGGGACCCGGCGGGCAGAGCGTGAACACCACCGACTCCGCCGTGCGCGTCACGCACCTGCCGACCGGCATCGTCGTGTCCTGTCAGAACGAGAAGTCGCAGATCCAGAACCGGGCTCGCGCGATCCAAGTGCTCCAGGCCCGGCTGCAGGCGATGGCCGAGGAGGAGGCCGCGGCCAAGGCCGCCGACGCCCGCCGGTCGCAGGTGCGCACGGTCGACCGTTCCGAGCGCGTGCGCACCTACAACTTCCCCGAGAACCGCATTTCCGATCACCGCGTCAACTACAAGGCCTACAACCTCGACCAGGTGCTGGACGGCGACCTCGACGGCGTGCTCGACGCGCTGCAGTCGGCCGACCGCGAGGAGCGCCTCGCCGAATCGCAGTCCTGAGGCGACGACTCAGGACAGGCCGAACCCCGCGGCCAAGCGCTCCATGCGCTCGCCGAAGCCGTCCACCGCGCCGAAATGCACGGCCACGGCGGTGGCTCCCGCGCCGGCGAAGGCCGATATCCGGTCCGCCGCGCCGGTGACCGCTGCGTCGTCGGGACAGTCCGTGCGCACCGTCGCGCGCACGGAACGTCCCTCCGCGACCTCCCGGAGCCGTGCGGAACGGCGCCCGAACTCGTCGGGATCGACGCGCACGGCCTGCCACTCGTCGCCGAACCGCGCGGCCCTGTGCAGCGCGCGGTCGGAGCCGCCGCCGATCATCAGCTGCACCGGCGTGCGGGGGAGGGGCTCGAACACGTGGCCGTCCGGCGCCCGGCCTGCGAAGAGGGAGCGCAGCAGCGCGAGCGCATCGTCGGTGGTCGCGCCCCTGGCCGGGAAGTCGGCGCCCACCGCCGCGAACTCCGCGGCGTCCCAGCCCGTCCCGACGCCGAGCGTCAACCGGTCACCCGACAGCCGATGCAGCGTCGCCGCCTGCTTCGCGACGGTGAACGGATCCCGCAACGGCAACACCAGCACCGACGTGCCGAGCCGGATGCGACTGGTGTGCGCAGCGAGGTGCGCCAGGGTGACCAGCGGTTCGAACGCACCGCCGTAGACCTCGCCGAACGGACCGGGTGGCAGGAGGTGGTCCGGCAGCCACGCGGTCCGGAATCCGAGCTGGTCGGCCCGCACGGCGAGTTCCACGAGCGCCGCCGGTTCCATGTCGGGATCCTCGTCGGGCAGCACGACGTCCAGGTCGATCACGCGGCGGACTCCTTCTCCTCGAGGAAACTCCGGATCGCCTCGAGCCACGGGCCCGGAGCTTCGGCACCGATCAGATGTCCGGTGTCGACCTCGACGAGCCGGGCACCGGCGATCCCGTCGGCCAGCTGCCGGGACAGCGACGGTCCGGTCAGTCCGTCCGCCGTCGTCGCGACGACCAGGGTCGGCGCGCGGACGTGGCGCAGCTCCGCGCGAATGTCGACCTCCGCGCCGAGGGCGACGTGTTCGGGACTGCCTTCCGGGATGGACGCGGCGGCCTCGTCGATCAGCGCGTCGAGTTCCGCCGGTGGGACTGCGTTCAGGGTGGACGGGCCGGAGGCGGCGAAGGTCAGGAACTTCGCCAGCAGCCGGCGATCGCCGTGCAGGAGCTCGGCCCAGATGTCCAGCGCCAGTCGCATGCGGTTGTCCGGCTTCGCGAACCCGGCCGTGAGGATCACGCCGTCGACGCGGCCGGGATGGCGCGTGGCCATCCGCACCGCGACCGCGGTGCCGAGCGAGTAACCCAGCACCGTCCACCGCTGCACCCCGGCGGCGACCGCGACGCCGGCGAGCTCGTCGGCGAGGGTGTCGAGGTCGAGAGACTCGGTGCTGCGCGGCGTCGCCCCGGCGCCCGGATAGTCGGCGCCGATGACGGTGTGGGTGCGTGCGAGGTCGTCGATCAGCGGTCCGAAATTGGCCTCGATGCCACCGCCCGCACCGTGGGCGAGCACCAGACCCGGGCCGTGCCCGCGAATCGTCGAACGGAAATTCCGGCTCATGCCGCGACGTTAGAAGTTGACACCGGTGTGAAGGTCAACTCCCGGGAAGGGCACGCAATGCTGATCGGTGAACTCGCCGCGCGCACGGGCGTGAGCCCACGTCTGCTGCGGTACTACGAGGACCAGGGGCTGCTCGGCGCGACCCGCGGTACCAACGGTTACCGCCGCTACGACGACGAGGCCGTCACGACGGTCCGGCAGATCCGGGCCCTGCTCGCGGCCGGGCTGTCGAGCGAGGTGATCCGCACGTTGCTGCCCTGCGCGGTGGGCGACGTGCCGGACCTGAAGCCGTGCCCGGAGCTCGTCGCCACCCTCCGCAGGGAACTGTCGGCCATGGACGACCGGATCGATGCGATGCAGCGCACACGCGCCGCGCTCGCGGGGTATGTACCGCCCGGCGAGTGATCGATGTGCCAGGGTGGAAGGGTGAACAGACAGCCTCTCCGCCTGGCGATCCTGGAAGCGACGCGCATCCTCGAACAGGCCGGTGTGGCATCCCCGCGCAACGACGCGGAACTCATCGCCGCCCACGTGCTCGGCGTCGAACGGGGACGCTTGCCGCTCACACCGCTCGTCGATCCTCCCGTCGTCGAATCGATGCGCCGTCTCGTGGAGCAGCGGTCGAAGCGCGTACCGCTGCAGCATCTCACCGGCTGGGCCGCGCTCGGCGACATCACCGTGAACGTCGGCGCAGGGGTGTTCGTGCCGCGCCCGGAGACCGAGTTGCTGCTCGAGTGGGGTCTGAAGTTGCTCAAGGGCCGGGAGTACCCCGTCGTGGTCGACCTGTGCACCGGGTCGGGCGCGTTGGCGCTGGCCGTCGCGCACGCCCGTCCCGACGCCGTCGTGTACGCCGTCGACAACGACGCCACCGCGCTGGCCTGGGCACGGCACAACGCCGACGCCCGCGCCGCCGCGGGCGATACCCCGATCCGCCTGTACTCGGGCGACGTCACCGACCACACGGTGTTCGCCGAGCTGGACGGACTCGTCGACCTCGTGCTCTGCAACCCGCCCTACGTGCCGGAGGGTACGCAGGTGCCCCGCGAGGTCGCCGACCACGACCCGCCCCAGGCCGTGTTCGCACCGGGTGGCGGGCTCGCCGTGATCCGGCACATCGTCGGCATGGCCGCCAGGCTCCTGCGGCCCGGTGGCGGCGTGGCGATGGAACACGACGACACCCAGGGCTCGGCCGTGCCGGAACTGCTGCGCAGCCGCAAGGTGCTCACCGACGTGCGCGGCCACCAGGACCTGGCCGGCAGGCCGCGATTCGCCACAGCCCTGCGAGGCTGACGCCCCCGACCCGTGTTGCGCTTTCAGGGTCTCGTGTTGCGCCTTCGGGGACCCGTGTTGCACGCCCAGGGACCCGTGTTGCGCCTTCAGGGCACAGGCGTCCCGCCGGAACGAGCGCGTTGGTCGACAAGCGGTTTCGACGTCTCGGCGTGGTGCGACGTTCTTCGTGAAACTCGCCGGCGACCTCCGGCTCCTGCTGATCGTGGCCGGGTCTAAGCTGGGCGGCCATGAGCGTGGTCTACGACTGCAGTGACCCGGATTCCCGCACCGACGGCCTCAAGGCCGCAGCCGCGGCGGTCCGTTCCGGACGGCTCGTGGTGCTTCCCACCGACACCGTGTACGGCATCGGCGCGGACGCCTTCGACTCCGCCGCCGTGCGTGCGCTCCTGCAGGCCAAGCATCGCGGTCCCGACATGCCGGTCGGTGTGCTCGTCGGCTCCTGGTCCACAGTGGACGGCCTGGTCCTGGGTGTGCCGCAGCAGGCGAGGGCGCTCATCGAAGCCTTCTGGCCGGGCGACCTGTCGATCGTCCTGCCGCACGCACCCAGTCTCAACTGGGACCTCGGCAGCACCCGCGGCACGGTCCTGCTGCGCATGCCGCTGCACCCGGTCGCGCTCGAGCTGCTCCGCGAGGTCGGCCCGATGGCGGTCTCCAGCGCGAACGTCTCCGGCAGGCCGCCCGCCGCCAACGCGCAGGACGCGAAGGAACAGCTCCAGGACTCGGTGTCGGTCTACCTCGACGGCGGCCCGAGCGGGGCGCCCGTTCCGTCCACGATCGTCGACCTGACCGGTTCGTCGCCCGTCCTGCTGCGGGAGGGCGCGGTGAGTGCGGAGGCCGTGTCCGAGGTGCTGGGTGTCGAGCTCGGCCCGAAGGAATGATCGCGCCGCGGTGGCGATAGCGTTGCGCGCCGTGATCTCGCACCGACTGGCCAGGACGGAGCGCCCGTGACACCCACGGCGGGCTTGCCGATCCGCGAGTACATTCTGGTCGCGCTCGTGTCCGCGGCCGTGACGTTCCTGCTCACCGCGCTCGTGCGGAAGTTCGCAATGAAGACGGGAGCGGTCGCCGTACCGCGGCAACGCGACGTGCACGTCGTGCCGATCCCGCGGATGGGCGGGCTCGCGATGTACTTCGGCGTCGTCGGAGGCATGGCACTGGCGCACCAACTGCCGGTGCTGCGGCGCGCGTTCGAGTACTCCTACGACCCGGTGGCCGTCCTGATCGGCGGTGGCGTCATCGTCCTGATCGGCGCGCTCGACGACCGGTTCGAGCTCGATGCCTGGACCAAACTCGCCGGCCAGGTGATGTGCGCGGGCATCCTCGTGCTGTTCGGCCTCCAGTGGGTGTCGTTCTGGGTGCCCTGGGGTGGGGACGGCGCGGCGCTCGGCCAGGTGCTCATCCTCGACCGAAACCAGGGCGGCCTGCTCGCGGTGCTGCTGGTCGTGGTCATGGTCAACGCCATGAACTTCGTCGACGGGCTCGACGGCCTCGCGGGCGGCCTCGGGTTCATCGCCGCCGCCGCGACGTGCGCCTTCTCGCTGGGACTGCTCGACTCGTCGGGCGGGGACGTCAGCACCTACCCACCCGCGCTCATCGCGGCGACGCTGGCGGGCGCGTGTCTGGGCTTCCTGCCGCACAACTTCCAGCCCGCGCGGATCTTCATGGGCGATTCCGGATCGATGATGATCGGCCTGATGCTCGCGGCGGCCAGCACGTCCGCGTCCGGGAAGATCAACTACACGTCGTTCGACGCCACCGACGTCGTCGCCCTGCTCTCGCCGCTGTTCGTCGTCGCCGCGGTGCTGTTCCTCCCGCTGCTCGACCTGGTGATGGCCGTGGTGCGGCGCACTCGGCGCGGCGAGAGCCCGTTCGCGGCCGACAAGATGCACCTGCACCACCGGCTCCTGGAGATCGGCCACTCGCAGCGCCGTGCCGTGCTGCTGATCTACCTGTGGGCCGGGCTGCTGGCCTTCGGCGCCGTCGCGGTGACCCTGTTCGACACCGCCGTGGTGTTCTGGCTGACCTGCACCGGGCTGCTCCTCGCCGCGCTGGTCTCGGGAGTCCCTAGACTGAAACGACAACGGGAAGGCCCCTCCGCGCGTCGATGACCTCGCCCGCGGGCGGGGCACGTCCGATCCGCCGCCGACCGCGAAGGCCCCGCATGAACTCCCAGCGCACGTCCGAGCCTGGCCGAGGCCCCGCCTCCACGTCCCCGGCTCCGGCCGCCGGTCAGGCCGAGGACCCGGCCGCCGCGGTCGCGCGCGAGCACGCCCGTTCGGTGTATCGCCTCGCCGACGCGATGCAGCGCTGGGGCCTGATGCTGTCGCTGCCGGCCAGTCTCGTGGTCGTCGGGGTCGCCACCGTGCTCGCGGGCCGACCGGGCCTGGTGGGCGCGGCCTTCGGTGTCGTACTCGGGCAGGGCTCGGCGCTCGTCACCATCACGATGATGCGGATGGCCGCCACCCGCGGACCCAGCTCGCTGATGGGGTTCGCACTCGGCGGCTACGCCCTCAAGATGACGGCCCTGCTCGTGGTCATGCTGTTGTTGCGCGACGTCGACGGGTTCAACCGGACCGCATTGGCGTTCGGCATGCTCGTGGTCGTCGTCGCGTGGGCCGCGGGCGAGGTGACCGCCTTCCAGAAGACCAGGACACCGACGCTCGTCGTCCCACCGTCGCAACCCCTCGGCGGTGACGACCTCGACGATCTCGAGGACACCCACGGTCGCGAGGACCACGGCCGCGAAGACACTGCAGAAACGGATGATTCCGACCTTCGGGACGAGTCGAGCACCCGCGGTGAAACGACTGCCGAGAATGTGACGAGCAGCACATCCGGGCGGGCAAATTCGGAACGAACCGGCTGAATCGTTCCACGTCGGCCTACGACGGTCAGTAGTGCCAGGTAGAGGCCGGTTTGTTTCGAAGAAGTATGCCCGTACGGCTGGCCCCGAAACGCCCCTGATACCGTCCCCGCCAAGGATCGCCTTGCTCCAGCAAGGGGACCCCACATAGCACCGGATCTGCATCCGGTACGTTATGTCCAGTTGCAACGATTCCCCCGGCGGAGTGAACGCCGGCCGGGAGAACCGGAAGGAGCCCAGTTGGGCGCGCTGGTACTAGCCGCGGGTGACGAATTCACGCCGCCGACGGCAGACGCGTTTAATCTGCCACCCATTTTCGGCTGGGTCACCAAACCCATGCTGCTGCTCGTGCTGTCGGTGATCCTGATCATCGGTTTCTTCCTGCTGTCCAGCAGGAAGCTCAGCATCGTGCCGGGCAAGGGACAGTTCCTCGTCGAGTCCTTCTACGACTTCGGGCGCAACAACATCGCGCGCGAGCAGATCGGCTCGAGGGACTTCCTGCGCTTTCTGCCGCTGATTCTGGCTCTGTTCAGCTTCGTCCTCGTGAACAACCTGTTCGGGATCGTTCCGTTCCTGCAGTTCCCGACGATGTCGCACATCGGCTTCCCGCTGGCGCTCTCCGTGCTCGTGGTCTACCCCGTCTATCACTACGCGGGCATCCGCAAGCACGGTCTCGGTGGCTACCTGAAGAACCAGCTGATTCCGCCGGGTGCGCCGAAGCCGGTGTACATCCTGTTGACGCCGATCGAGTTCTTCACGAAGTTCATCATGAACCCGCTGACGCTCGCGATCCGAGTTTTCGCGGCCATGTTCGCGGGTCACCTGCTGATCATGCTGTTCGGCATCTCGGCGGAGTTCCTGCTCCTCCACGGTGACGGCATCACGAAGATCTTCTCCGTCTTCTCCTTCGGCGGAGCGCTCGCGATGACCTTCATCGAGGTGCTGATCATGTCGATCCAGGCCTTCATCTTCGCTCTGCCGTCCGCCAACTACATCGGCGCGGCACTGGCCGAAGACCACTAGAACCGACCGACACCCACAGATCCCGGACGGCTCACGCGAGACGATGACGTCCGTCCGAACCCACAGACAAGCATCCGTTACCGAACACGGACGAAGTTGGAAAGGGAAAACACGTGAGCTCCATTGTTCTCGCCCAGGCCGCTGAGACCAGCATCAACTCGGGCCTCGCCGTTGTCGGCTACGGCCTCGGTGCCATCGGTGGTGGTATCGGCGTCGGCATGATCTTCTCCTCCGTCATCAGCGGCACCGCCCGTCAGCCGGAGGCCCAGGGCAAGCTGATGAACATCGGCTTCACCACCTTCGCCCTGGTCGAGGTTCTGGCGCTGCTGGGCTTCGTTCTCTTCTTCCTCGCGGGCTGACGTCGGCATCTGCCGACGTCGGAATGACGACAGGACGAAGTGGAGACGACGATGATTCTGGCGGCTGAAGAGTACAACCCGGTGATGCCGCACCTGGCCGAGGTGATCATCGGCCTGATCGCGTTCCTGCTTCTGCTGTGGGTGCTGCGCAAGTTCGTGGTGCCCCGCTTCGAGAAGCTGTACGAGGAACGGGCCGCGAAGATCGAAGGCGGCATCGAGAAGGCGGAGAAGGCTCAGGCCGAGGCCGAGAAGGCGCTCGAGCAGTACAAGGCTCAGCTCGCCGAGGCACGGACCGAGGCCGCCAAGATCCGCGACGACGCACGGCTCGAGGCCGAGCAGATCAAGGCCGAACTGCGCGCCGAAGCCGAGCAGGAGTCGGCCCGGATCGTCGCTCAAGGCGAGGCGCAGCTGCAGGCGCAGCGTGCGCAGATCGTCGCTGAGCTGCGCGCCGAGCTCGGCCAGAACTCGGTGGCGTTGGCCAGCCGGATCGTCGGTGAGTCGCTGGAGGACGAGGCCCGCAGGCGCGGCACCGTCGACCGGTTCCTCGCCGAACTCGACGCCGGTGCCAACGGCGCCGGAGCCAGGAACTAGGAGTAGGCGCACATGACGCTGCATGCTGCGAGCCGGGACGCTCTTGGCTTCGCCGAGACCCGTCTCGACGAGGTGCTCGGCGACGCGGGCACGAACCCGTCCGCCGTCGGGGAAGAGCTGCTCTCCGTGGTGGATCTGCTCACCAGGGAGGTCGGGTTGCGACGGTCCGTCGGTGACGGCTCGTCCGACCCGGAGGCCCGCAAGCGGCTCGTCAGGTCGTTGCTGCAAGGCAAGGTGTCCGAACCCGCCCTCGGCGTGCTCGACACCGTGGTGGGCAGCCGCTGGTCCAGCCCGCGTGAGCTGCTGGACGGCCTGGAGACCGTGGCGCGCAAGGCGCTGCTGGTCAGCGCCGACAAGGCCGGGAAGCTGGACACGGTCGAGGGTGAATTGTTCTCCCTCGCCCGTATCGTGGAAGCCGAACCGGAGCTCGAACGGGCGCTGTCCGACCAGGTCGGTCCCGCCGCCGGTCGGCGTGCGCTCGTGCGGAGCCTCGTCGGCGAGAAGGTCGACGCGGTGACGCTCGTGCTGGTCGAACAGGTGGTGGCACGGCCGCGTGGCCGTGGCGTCGTGTTCGGCATCGACGAGCTGGTCGAGCAGGCCGCGGCCTACCGCTCCCGCTCGGTCGCCTACGTCAGGAGCGCGACCGAGCTGACCGGAGGCCAGCGCGACCAGCTGAGCGCACGGCTCGAGCAGATCTACGGGCGGCCGATGGCGTTGCACGTCCAGCTCGACCAGTCGGTCGGCGCCGGACTTGTCGTCCGCGTCGGCGACGAGGTCATCGACGGGAGCGTCGCGGGACGCATCGAAGCGCTGCGCAGGCAGCTCGCCAGCTGACGGCGCGCACACACACAAACTTTGCACAGTGGCAAGACACGAAGTGAGAGCGGGAACGACATGACGGAGCTGACGATCTCCTCGGATGAGATCCGCAGTGCGATCGAGAACTACGTCTCGAGTTACTCCCCGGAGGTAAGCCGGGAAGAGGTCGGCGTCGTCGTCGACACCGGTGACGGTGTCGCCCACGTCGAGGGCCTGCCTTCGACCATGGCCAACGAGCTGCTGGAGTTCGCCGGCGGCGTCTACGGTGTCGCGCAGAACCTCGAGCCGCGGCAGATCGGTGTCGTGCTCCTCGGCGACTTCGAGAAGGTCGAAGAGGGCCAGGAGGTCAAGCGCACCGGGCAGATCCTGTCGGTGCCGGTCGGCGAGAACTTCCTCGGTCGCGTCATCGACCCGCTCGGCAACCCGATCGACGGCCTCGGTGACATCGAGTCCAGCGAGCGTCGCGCCCTGGAGCTGCAGGCCGCCTCGGTGGTCGAGCGCCAGCCGGTGGACGAGCCGCTCGCGACGGGTATCACGGCGATCGACGCGATGACGCCGATCGGCCGTGGACAGCGTCAGCTGATCATCGGTGACCGCAAGACCGGTAAGACCGCGGTCTGCGTCGACACGATCATCAACCAGAAGGCGAACTGGGAGAGCGGCGACCCGAACAAGCAGGTCCGCTGCATCTACGTCGCCGTCGGCCAGAAGGGCTCGACGATCGCCTCGGTGCGCAAGTCCCTCGAGGACGCGGGCGCCCTGGACTACACGACGATCGTCGCCGCACCCGCCTCGGACCCGGCCGGTTACAAGTGGCTGGCGCCCTACTCGGGTTCGGCGCTGGGCCAGCACTGGATGTACCAGGGCAAGCACGTCCTGATCGTCTTCGACGACCTCACCAAGCAGGCCGAGGCCTACCGAGCGATCTCGCTGCTGCTGCGTCGTCCGCCGGGCCGCGAGGCGTTCCCCGGTGACGTCTTCTACTTGCACTCGCGTCTGCTCGAGCGCTGCGCCAAGCTCTCGGACAAGCTGGGTGGCGGTTCGCTGACCGGTCTGCCGGTCATCGAGACGAAGGCCAACGACATCTCGGCCTACGTCCCGACGAACGTCATCTCGATCACCGACGGCCAGTGCTTCTTCCAGTCGGACCTGTTCAACTCCGGCCAGCGCCCCGCGGTCGACGTGACCACGTCGGTGTCGCGAGTCGGTGGTGACGCGCAGACGAAGGCCATGAAGAAGGTCTCCGGTACGTTGCGTATCGACCTGTCGCAGTACGAGGAGCTCAAGGCGTTCTCCGCCTTCGCCTCGGACCTCGACGCCGCGTCGAAGGCACAGCTGGACCGTGGTTCCCGCCTGTACGAGCTGCTCAAGCAGCCGCAGTACTCGCCGGTCCCGGTCGAGCAGCAGGTCGTCACCGTGTACCTCGGCACCAACGGGCACTTCGACGACGTGCCGATCGAGGACACCGCGCGGTTCAACAGCGAGCTGCTGGAGAACATGCGCCACAAGCACGAGGACGTCCTGACCGAGATCCGCGAGACGGGCAAGTGGAGCGACGAGCTGGCCGAGAAGGTCGCCGCCGCAGCCACGGAGTTCAAGAAGGGCTTCACCACCTCCGAGGGCAAGCAGCTCAATGAGGTCGAGGCCGACGCCATGGACGCCGAGCACGTCGGACAGGAATCCGTGAAGGTGAACCGTCCGGCTCCGAAGAAGTAGTGGGCGGTAGCCATGGCACAGCTTCGTGAGCTCCGGTCGAAGATCCGGTCAACCAAGAACATCGGCAAGATCACCAAGGCGATGGAGCTCATCGCCACGTCGCGCATCAGCAAGGCGCAGGCGAGGGTCGAGGCCGCCCGTCCGTACGCCACGGAGATCACCAAGGTGCTCTCGGCGTTGGCGAGCGCCTCGACCAATCTCGACCACTCCCTGCTGGTCGAGCGCGAGCAGCCGCGCCGCGTCGCCGTGCTCGTCGTGACCAGTGACAAGGGACTGTGCGGTGGCTACAACGCCAACGTCCTGCGGGCCACCGAGGAACTGCTCTCGCTGCTGCGCGAGCAGGGCAAGGAGCCGCAGCTCTACGTCATCGGCGGCAAGGGCGTGAACTACTACAAGTTCCGCGAGCGTCAGCTGGCCGGCAGCTGGACCGGGTTCTCCCAGCAGCCGCGCTACGAGAACGCGGCCGAGGTCGGGCAGACCCTGGTCGACGCCTTCCTGGCCGGTGACGACGACGCGTCCACGGGATCGGGCGAGCCGGTCGACGAGCTCCACATCGTCTACACCGAGTTCCGTTCGATGCTCACCCAGACGCCGGTGGCCAAGCGCATGGCCCCGCTCGAGGTGGAGTACGCCGACGAGGAGGGCGAGGGCGGTCAGGCCGCCACGTCCGACGGCGAGATCACGCCCGCCTACGAGTTCGAGCCGAACCCGGAGGCGCTGCTCGGAGCGCTCCTGCCGAAGTACATCAACACGCGGATCTTCGCGGCGTTGCTGGAATCGGCGGCCTCCGAGCTGGCGGCGCAGCGGAACGCGATGAAGTCGGCGTCGGACAACGCGAGCGAGCTCGTGGAGACCTACACCCGGCTGGCGAACCAGGCCCGCCAGGCCCAGATCACCCAGGAGATCAGCGAAATCGTCGGTGGAGCTGATGCGCTCGCCGCCGTAGGAAGTGATGACTGAGCTATGACTAGCACTGAAACAGCCGTCAAGGGGCGCATCGTCTCGGTGACCGGTCCGGTCGTCGACGTGGAATTCCCGCGCGGCCACATCCCTGAGCTGAACAACGCGCTCAAGGTCGACATCGAGTTCGCCGAACTCCGCAAGACGGTGACCCTCGAGGTCGCGCAGCACCTCGGCGACAACATGGTCCGCACGATCTCGCTCGCGCCGCAGGACGGTCTCGTCCGTGGCGCCGAGGTCACCGACACCGGCGCGGCGATCTCCGTGCCGGTCGGCGACAAGATCAAGGGCCACGTCTACAACGCCCTGGGCGAGTGCCTCGACGAGCCGGGCTACGGCGACGACCTCGAGCGCTGGAGCATCCACCGCAACCCGCCGGCGTTCGACCAGCTCGAGGGCCGCACCCAGGTGCTGCAGACCGGTCTGAAGGTCATCGACCTGCTCACCCCGTACGTGCAGGGTGGCAAGATCGGCCTGTTCGGTGGTGCCGGCGTGGGCAAGACGGTGCTGATCAAGGAGATGATCACCCGTGTCGCCCAGAACTTCGGTGGTACGTCGGTGTTCGCCGGTGTCGGTGAGCGCACCCGTGAGGGCACGGACCTGTTCCTGGAGATGTCCGAGGACGGCGTCATCGACAACACGGCGCTGGTCTTCGGTCAGATGGACGAGCCCCCGGGCACCCGTATGAGGGTGGCGCTGTCCGCTCTCACCATGGCGGAGTACTTCCGCGACGTCCAGAACCAGGACGTGCTGCTGTTCATCGACAACATCTTCCGGTTCACCCAGGCCGGTTCCGAGGTCTCGACCCTGCTGGGTCGGATGCCGTCGGCCGTGGGTTACCAGCCGACGCTGGCCGACGAGATGGGTGTGCTGCAGGAGCGGATCACCTCGACCAAGGGCCGTTCGATCACCTCGATGCAGGCGGTCTACGTGCCGGCGGACGACTACACCGACCCGGCTCCGGCCGCCACGTTCGCCCACCTCGACGCGACCACCGAGCTCTCGCGTGGCGTGTTCCAGAAGGGCATCTTCCCGGCGGTCGACCCGCTGGCCTCGACGTCGACGATCCTGGACCCGGCGATCGTCGGTGACGAGCACTACCGCGTCGCCTCCGAGGTCATCCGGATCCTGCAGAAGTACAAGGAGCTGCAGGACATCATCGCGATCCTCGGTATGGACGAGCTGTCCGAAGAGGACAAGCTGACGGTGCAGCGTGCGCGTCGCATCGAGCGCTTCCTGTCGCAGAACATGCTCGTGGCCGAGGTCTTCACCGGCCAGCCCGGTTCGACCGTGCCGGTCGCCGAGACCGTCGAGGCGTTCGACAAGATCGCCAAGGGCGAGTTCGACCACTACCCGGAGCAGGCGTTCCTGGGTATCGGTGGCCTCGAGGACCTCGAGAAGAAGTACCACGAGATCACCGGTAAGTGATCTCGGTTCAGGAGTGATCCACGGCGACGGGACCGGGCCGCTGCGGCGTCCGGTCCCGTCGCTCCCGCATTCACCCCCGGCAACGACAGCGCGGCGGTTACACTGGCGCCAGCGCTGATGAAGAAGGAGACCCCACGTGGCTGAGATGTCCGTCGAGCTCGTCGCCGTCGAGCGGCGGCTGTGGTCCGGCCAGGCCTCGTTCGTCGTCGCGCAGACCACCGAGGGCGAGATCGGCATCCTGCCGAGCCACGAGCCCATGCTCGGCCAGCTGGTCGAGGGTGGCGTCGTGAAGGTGACGACCACCGACGGTGAGACGATCACCGCGGCGGTGCACGGTGGCTTCCTGTCGGTCACCGCCGAGCGCGTGAGCGTGCTGGCCGAGACCGCCGAACTCGGCGACGAGGTGGACGTCGAGGCGGCCCGTGCGTCGCTGTCCGCCGACGACGAGGTGGAACGCGAGAGAGCAACCGCCAAACTCCGCGCAGCGGGTCAGACGGTCTGACGAGCAGAGACCAGCAGGGGACCGGCATGGAGACAGCGATCATCGTCTCAGCCCTCCTGCTGGTGCTGCTCGCCGTCGCGCTCTGGTACGGCCTGCGCTGGTTCGGGATGCGCCGCCGCGGCGGGGTGAGCGTGGCGCTGCGCTGGGACCCAGACCGGGAGCGTTCGGGCTGGCATCTCGGGATCGCGCGCTACCACGGCGAGGAGTTCCTCTGGTACCGCGTGTGGAGTCTGCGGACCGGCCCGGACCGGACGTTCGCCAGGGAAGGCCTCGAGATCGCCGACCGCCGCGACCCCGTCGGCACCGAGTCCTACGCTGTTCCTTCCGGTTCGACCGTGCTGCGATGTCAGCCCGCGCAGGGCGAACCGATCGAGGTCGCCATGGGCCCGGACGCGCTCACGGGCTTTCTGTCCTGGCTCGAATCCGCTCCGCCCGGCAGGCGGATGCGCCGCGCCTCCTGATCGGAGTCGCCGAACCGGGGCGGTGAGCCGAGGCCCCGTGTCCGATCCCTGAGCCCGCCCCGCGGCGATCGACTCT
>Ga0079224_100001952_pt1 | contig 24511 bp, 24 predicted proteins | sample Stecom2015_FD_80414 | JGI IMG/M metagenome (GOLD analysis project Ga0079224, IMG submission 80414) | Agricultural soil microbial communities from Utah to study Nitrogen management - Steer compost 2015 | ecosystem: Environmental > Terrestrial > Soil > Agricultural land | place: USA: Utah... | reverse complement strand
TACCCCTTGGCGGACACGATGACCACCTCTGTCGCGGTGCACGGCGCGGCGACGGTGCTGACGGTGGACGGCGAGGTGGACCTGGCGACCGCTCCCGCATTGGTAAATGCGATCGACGGGGTGCTCGCGGACAAGCCCGCCCAGCTGATCATCGATCTGACGCAGGTCAGCTTCCTGGCTTCGGCCGGGATCGCCGCGCTCGTCGGCGCGCATCAGCGTGCCGGGACGGACACCGCCATCGCGATCGCCGCGGCCGGTCCCGCCACCAGCAGACAGCTGAAGATGACCAGCCTGGATCAGGTCTTCGCGCTGCATGCGACCTTGGACGCGGCGCTGGCCGCCATCGGCGGCAACTGAGCTCATACGCGAGACGGCGTCCCGGCCTCGGCCGGGACGCCGTCTTCGTCTGTGCGGACGGTCACCCGCAGGGGCGGGGCAGGCCCCGGTCAGACCAGTGCGCGCAGCTGCTCGATGAGACCGACGCGCTCGGCGGGGGTGCCCGCCAGCGGGACCACGTTGAGCACGGTCGCGCCTGCCTCCTTGAAGGCGGCGACGCGTTCCTTGACGAATCCGGCCGGGCCGATCAGCGAGATGTCGCGCACCAGGTCGTCGGGGACCACCTTGGTGGCCTCTTCCTTCCTGCCTGCCAGGTAGAGCTCCTGGATGCGGTCGGCCTCGGCGCCGTAGCCGTAGCGGGTGGCCAGGGTGTGGTAGAAGTTCTTGCCCTTGGCGCCCATGCCGCCGATGTAGAGCGCCAGGTGCGGCTTGACGAACTCCAGCAGCGGGGTCACGTTCTCACCGATGGCCAGCGCCGGTCCGGCGAACACCTCGAGGTCGCCGAGGGCCGGATCACGCTTGGCCTTGCCCGCGGCCAGCGCATCGCCCCAGACCTCCCCGGCCTTCTCCGGCAGGAAGAAGATCGGCTGCCAGCCCTCGGCCACCTCGGCGGCCAGTTCGACGTTCTTCGGGCCGAGCGCGGCCAGCAGGATCGGGATGTTCGGGCGCACCGGGTGATTGATGAGCTTGAGCGCCTTGCCGAGACCGGTGCCACGGTCGGCGGGCAGCGGAATCTGGTAGTGCTTGCCCTGGTATTCCAGGCGCTCGCGCCGCCACACCTTGCGGCAGATCTCCACCAGCTCCCTGGTGCGGCCGATGGGCGCGTCATAGGGCACGCCGTGGAAACCCTCGACGACCTGCGGACCGGAGGCGCCGAGGCCGAGCAGGAAACGGCCGTCGGAGACGAAGTCCAGGCCCGCGGCGGTCATGGCGGTCAGGCTGGGCGTCCTGGTGTAGATCTGCATGATGCCCGAGGCCAGTTCGACCCGTTCGGTCCTGGCCGCGAGATAGCCCAGCGCGCTGACCGCGTCGAAGGAGTACGCCTCGGGCACGAAGACGATGTCGAGGCCGGCCTTCTCCAGGTCGGCGACCTCGGCCGCGACCTCCTTGAAGCCGCCCGAATAGTTGATGCCCAATCCGATCCGCATAGCCACAACATAACCCTGGCAACCGATGAGCCACGCATCGGATGGCACGCGGTGTCGCGTGCGGTGGAGGTCACCGCGCCGAGTAGCGTGATGCCGTAGTCATTCGCCGTCACCGAAAGGCCGAAACTCCGTGTCGCAGCCGACCACCTCGTCCCCGGATAGCACCTCGCCCGCCTCGGCCGGGTCCTTCGGCTCCGCCACCCTCGCCGGCTATCTGTCCGAGCTGGGCGCGAAGGTGCCCGCCCCCGGCGGCGGCGCCGTCGCCGCGCTGCACGCCGCTCAGGGCGCCGCGCTGGTCGCGATGGTGGCCCGCTACACCACCCGCGCCAAGGACGCCGAGCACCGTCCGGTGATCGATCGGATCATCGAGGCCGCCGACGCCGCCCGCGAGCGCGCGCTGGCGCTGGCCGACGCCGACGCCGCCGCCTTCACCGCCGTCGGCGCTGCCTACAAGCTGCCCAAGGGCACCGAGGAGGAGGCCGCGGCGCGCAAGGCCGCCATCGAGGCCGCGCTGATCGAGGCCGCCCGGGTGCCCGCCGCGGTGGTCGACGAGGCCGACGAGGTGCTCTCGCTGGCCGCGGAGCTGCTGCCGATCGGCAACCCGAACGTGGTCACCGACATCGGCGCCGCCGCCGACGCCGCCCGCGCCGCGGCCACCAGCTCGCAGCTCAACATCGAGATCAATGTGGCCTCGCTGCCCGCCGCCGAGGGCGACAAGTTCGCTCCGGCCCTGATGCGCGTCGAGGAGATCGCCGGGCGCGCCGACGCCCTGCACGCCGATGTGCTGCACGCCGTGCGCCTGAACTGAGCCCGCCGCCCCGGCCCGGCCGTGGCCGGGCCGGGCGCAGCTGAGCGCGCTCGCCGACACGCCCGGTTCGACGGTCGGCTATCCCCCGGCACACGACCTCTACGGCCCGCTCGCGGGCGTGATCCGCACCGCCGGTCACAGCAACTTGCGGCGAACCGCGCGGGCGCGAGCTACCGTTGACGGACATGAGTGAGGAGATCAGCGCCTCGCAGGGGGACGACAAAGATCCTGCGCTATTCGTCAGACGCGGCCGTGAGCAAGCGTGGAGCAACTTCCGGGACGCGCGAATCGAGCTGAGCGAGTTGCGCATTCGCACCAACCTCGACGGCTGGCCGACCTGGGTGCACATGATGCCGGGCGGCAAGCTGGAACGAGCCGATCGCAAGCTCGTCCGGTTGCGGGAGAAACTGTCCCGGCACGGGGTCGGCGCCGAGGAGCGGACCTGGGGACCGCTGTCCGGCGGCGAGCTGCCGGGGACGCTGGGCGTGGTGACACTGGAGGCGACCATCGCCCGGCTGCTGGCCCGCTATCGCGCAGTCGCGCCGGGCTGGGCGGCGGAGCTGGCCTCGATCGCGCGGTCGGGACCACAGATCAGGGAGGCCGCCGCCGACGGCGACCGCACTCAGGTGAGGGCGCTGACCGAACGGCTGCTGGCCGCGGTCCGGTTGGCCCCCGACGAGCCGGCCGCCGCCCAGCTGACGAACTTCCTGCCGGGCGAGCTGCGTCCCGCGCCCGCCGATGTGACGACGCTGCGGCGCGCCGGGACCGGCCCGGTCACGGTCGCCTTCGAGGTGCGCACGAGCACGATCGATCTGGAGACCATCACGGTCACCCCCGGCCTGCGCGGCATGGGCCTCGGCACGGCGAATCTGGTGCACCTGTGCCGGACGGCCGACGAGCACCGGCTGCGGATCGTCGGCAGGCTGGTGCCGATCTTCCACGACGACTCGGCGCTGCCGAAGCTGGCGCGATGGTGCCGCAGACACGGCTTCGAAGTGCAGGAACGTGTAGGCGGCCGGATCACCCGAGAACCCGGAAATCCATTCTGACCTGCGTACAGAGGTCAAGATCAGCGGGTTTCGGACAGGACAGGATCTGATGATCATGCGGGCGTAAACTGGTCTATCCCCGGTCCACCAGGTTCGAAAGGGGTGGCCGCCCATGCGGAGCATCCGGCCTGTCCTGCTCGCGATCACCATGATCGCGGCGATGGTTCTCGGTTCCGGCGGCGCGTCCGCGCTGTCGACAGGCACCACGACCAGCGGAGTGCGCGCCACGATCTCCCCCGCCGACGGCGCCACCGTCGGCGTCGCCCACCCGGTCACCGTCGAATTCGCCGACGCGGTCACCGACCGGACACGAGCGGAGCGATCCGTCCACATCAGCGCCGACCCCACGGGCCCGTTGCCCGGCACGTTCACCTGGACGGACGACCGCACGCTCACCTGGACGCCGGAGGGCATGCTGCCCGCCGACTCGCTGATCAGCGTCCGCGCCGGTGACATGCGCACCCAATTCGCGACCAACGCGGGCGTCTACGCCGAGGCCGACATGTCCGCGCACACCTTCACCGTCAGCATCGGCGGCCAGGTCATGCGCACCATGCCCGCCTCGATGGGCAAGCCAGGCTGGGAGACGCCGACGGGCACCTACCCCGTGCTGGAGAAGTTCCGCTCCATCGTGTTCGATTCGCGCACCATCGGCATTCCGCTGAACTCGCCGGAGGGCTACCTCATCGACGGCGAGTACGCCGCCCGGCTCACCTGGGGCGGGGTGTTCGTGCACGCCGCGCCGTGGTCGGTCGACTCGCAGGGCTACGCCAACGTCAGCCACGGCTGCATCAACCTGTCCACCGAGGACGCCGCCTGGTACTACGAGAACGTCGGCATCGGCGACCCGGTGTACATCCACTGGTGAGCCCCGCCCCGGCGCCCGGCGCTGGGGCCGGTCACCGAAGCCCCGCGCGACAATTGTGGCCCCGCGCACCTTTCCGCGCGTCCGTGCCGGTATTTGGCTGATCCCCGCGACCCGGCGGTATCGTGCCCGGGGAGTTGTTTCGAGGCGTGCCGTGTGGCGCATCGGATGAAGGGCGGGGACATGAATCGATGGGATCCGGGCGCGCATCCTCGGGCACCGGAGTCCGTCTCGCCGGGCACGCAGGCACCGGACACGGCGTCGCAGGGGGGCCGCGGCGTCGAGGGTGCGACGCGGACCACCGATCTGTTCCCCGAAGAGGACGTCTTCGCGCGGATGATCGACCGCTCCCCCAAGCGCGGCCCGTGGTTGCGCTGGGCGCCGATCGTGCTCGGTTGCCTGGCCGCGATCGCGCTCGTCGCCGCGGCCACCCTGTTCCTCGGCGAGGACGAGTCCCCCCAGCAGGCCTCTACCACCGAGACCGTGCCGACCGGCGCGGGCGCTGCCGCCCAGTGTCCGGCCGAGCGGGTGGGCAACCGCATCCAGGGCAACGGCTCGGGCGGCACCGACTCCGGGCCCGCGGTGATCTTCGCCTTCCAGTACGCCTACTACGTGCAGCGTTCGGCCGAACTCGCGCGCGCCGCGGTCGCCCCCGAGGCGGCGGTGCCCACCGATGCGGAGATCCAGCGCGGCATCGACTCGGTGCCGGTGGGCACCACCCACTGCGTGACCATCAACCCCGGCGCGTTCGCGGGCCAGTACCGCGTGGTCGTCACCGAGCACCGGCCGGGGCAGTCACCGGTGAGCTACAACCCGCAGCTGGTCACCGTCGCCGAGACGGGCGGGCGCACCCTCATCACGAGCATCGCCGCGGCCTGAGCGGCGCTCCCGGCGACACCGCGGCCCGGCGACGCTCCGCTGCCGGGCCGCTGATCGCGCGTGCCGAGACCGTCGCTCTCAGCCGCGATGCTTCTCGGCGGCCTCCACCACGTGCCGCATGAGCAGCGCGGTCGTGACCGGCCCGACCCCGCCGGGAACCGGGCTCAGGCTCGCGGCCCTGCCCTGGACGGACTGCGCGTCCACGTCTCCGACGATCCCGCCGTCCGGTGACTCGTTGGTGCCCACGTCGATCACGACCGCGCCCTCGCGCACGTGGTCGGCGGTGATCAGCCCGGCCCGGCCCACCGCGGCGACCACGATGTCGGCGGCCGAGGTGACCGACGGCAGGTCGGTGGTGCGCGAATGGCAGACGGTGACGGTGGCGTTCTCGGCCAGCAGCAGCTGGGCCAGCGGCTTGCCGACGACATTGGACCGGCCGACGACCGCGACGTGCCGTCCCGTCAGCTCCACCCGATGGTGCTTCAACAGCTCGACCACGGCCTGGGAGGTGGCCGGCACGAAGCCGTCGAGGCCGGCGGCGAGCAGGCCGAGCGAGAGCGGGCTGACGCCGTCGACATCCTTGTCGGCGGCGATGGCCGGGCTGACGTCGTCGAGGCTCACACCCGCAGGAAGCGGGGTCTGCAACATGATGGCGTCCCACGCCGGGTCGGCGCTGCGTTCGGCGAGTTCGGCGCGGATGCGGTCGGCGCTCGCGTCGGCGCCGAGATCGATGCGCTCGCAGGCGATTCCGAGGCGCTCGGCGGCCTTGCGCAGCGAGTTGACGTACCAGGCGCTGGCCGGGTCGTCGTTGGCCACGATCAGGGCCAGCCGCGGTGCGGTGCCCGCGGCGGTCAGCGCTTCGGCGCGCTGCTTGGTGTCGGCGTTGATGGCGGCGGCGAGTTCCTTGCCGGTCAGCGAAACGGTATCCACGGCTTGACAGCCTAATCCTCGCCTCGGCCCGGTCCGGCCCCGCGTCGGGGCGCGGCGCATCCGGCATGCCCGACAGGTCCGGGCGTGAATTACCCGGGATCGACCGTGACCGGCCGTATGGTGATCTGGCCTGATTCCGCGCTCTCCGAGGCCGAAAGATCCATCCGTAGACCCGTTCACTTTCGTGGAAAGGTGTCGACCGAAGTGAGATTTTCCCGGCAAGGCAAGACCTTCCTGGCGGCAGGTTGTGTCGCCGTCGCGTTGTCCGGTCTGGCGGGAGCTCCCGCTCAGGCGTCCCCCGAGACCGATCAGCTCTACAACTCCGCGCAGCGCCACTTCACCGCAGGCGATCCAGGGGCCGGTCGCGCGGAGCTGCGCAGGCTGATCGACATGGATCCCGCCGATGCCGAAGCGCTCGCGCTGCAGGCCATCTGGTCGCACTACGACAACGACCTGATCGCCATGCACGACGCGATGAACCGGCTGCGGGCGGTGAATCCGGCGATGGCCGCGGGCACCGACAACGTCTTCCGCGCCATCGGCGCCGCGGTCGGCACGCTGCCGAATCCGCTGCCCGCGCTGATCGGGCCGCAGACCGGCATCGTGGTGCTCGGCTACGGCCTGCTGCCCGACGGCGCGCTGCGCCCGGAGTTGGTCAACCGGCTGACCGCGGCGTGGATTCAGGCTGTCGCCGCCCCCTTCTCCCCCATCGTGGTCACCGGAGGCAATCCGCAGAACGGCATCACCGAGGCCGAGGCCATGCGCGACTGGCTGGTCGGCCGCGGCATCCCGGCCTCGCGCATCCACGTGGAGAACCGCGCGGGCTCGACGGTGCAGAACGCGCTGTTCAGCACCTGGCTACTGCGGAACGTGGGGGCCGACAGCGCGGTCGTGGTGACCTCACCGAACCACATCCGCCGCGCGGTGGCCGATTTCATCGTCGCGGGCACCCACGTGGTCGGGGCGATGACCTCGCTCGAACAGCTCGTCTCGCAGCTGCCGCCGCCCGCACGCCCGGCCCAGCGCGGCATCTACCTCGATGCCACCCGTACCTTCCAGTTGAGCACCGCGCGCTGACCGCCGCCGCGGCGATCGGTCCCGGAGTCGCGGAATCCACTGGCCCCGGCGACGGCAGCGGATCGATGATGGACCCATGCATCGTGTTCTCGCCGACCTGACGGCGCGGCTGCGCGCCGCGGGCTGTGTCTTCGCCGAGGAGGAGGCCGCCCTGCTCACCCGGGCAGCGGCGGCCTCCGGCGTGTCGGTGGACGAGTTGGCCGAGCGCCGGATCGCCGGAGCCCCGCTCGAGCACGTGCTCGGCTGGGTGGAGTTCGACGGATTGCGGATCGGGGTGGAGCCGGGCGTGTTCGTGCCGCGTCAGCGCACCGTGTTGCTGGTGGAGACGGCGGTGGCGCTCGCCGCGGACCGAGCGGACCCGGTGCGGGCGGTCGACCTGTGCTGCGGGTGCGGGGCGCTGGGGCTGGCGTTCGCGGTGCGGATGCGCGCGCTGGGCCGCGAGGTGGAACTGGTGGCGGCCGATGTGGACGAGACCGCGGTGCGGTGCGCGCGCGCCAATCTCGCCGGCCACGGCACCGTGGTGGGCGGTGACCTGTTCGCGGCGCTGCCGGAGTCGCTGCGCGGGCGGATCGACATCCTGTTGGCCAATGTCCCCTACGTCCCGACCGATGCGATCGCGGACATGCCGAGCGAGGCGCGCGAGCACGAACCACACGTGGCGCTCGACGGCGGCCCCGACGGGCTGACCGTGTTGCGCCGGGTCGCCGACGCCGCGCCTGCGTGGCTCGCGCCTGGCGGCGCGGCGCTGTGCGAGACCAGCCGGGATCAGGCGGCGGAGGCAGTGGCCGCCTTCACCGAGCGCGGGTTGCCGGCGCGACGGGTGGACTCCGAAGAGCTGTTCGCGACAGCCGTCGTCGGCCGCCGCTGACTCTCGCAGGCCGCCGCGAGCCTGTCGCGGGGCGCGGCCGGCTATCGCTGGCGCAGGGACTTCATCAGGCGCAGGTAGAAGGTCATGACCTTCGCCCACGCCCCCTCGGACATGCCGGGCAGCGGCGCCACCGGCAGCATCCGCTGGGTGGCGACGGTCTGGGTGTCGACGTACTTGAGCAGGCCCTCGGGGCCGTGCCTGCGTCCGGTGCCGGAGATGCCGAGTCCACCCGAGGGCGCGTCGACGCTGCCCCAGGCCGCGATGAAGCCCTCGTTGACGTTCACCGAACCCGCCCGGATGCGGGCGGCGACCCGCCTGCCGCGTTCGGCGTCCTTCGTCCACACCGAGGCGTTCAGACCGTAGGGGGTGTCGTTGGCGGCCTCGACGGCCTCGTCCTCGCTCGCCACCTTGTAGATCGACACGACCGGGCCGAAGGTCTCCTCGCCGTACACCGCCATCTCCGGGGTGACACCGGTCAGCACGGTCGGCTCGTGGAAGAAGGGGCCGAGGTCGGGGCGGGGGCGGCCACCCGCGAGCACGGTGGCGCCCTTGGCGACGGCGTCCTCGATGTGGGCGCGCACGCTGTCGAGCTGACGCTGGAAGGTCAGCGAACCCATGTCGGCGCGGTAGTCCAGCCCACCACCGAGTTCGATGCGCCGCACCGCGGCCACGAACTCGCTCACGAACCGGTCGTGGACGGCCTCGTGCACGTAGATGCGCTCGATGGACTCGCACAGCTGGCCCGCCGAGGCGAAGCAGGCTCGCACCGCGATCTTCGCCGCCCGGCTCACGTCGGCGTCGTCGAGCACGATCAGCGGGTTCTTGCCGCCGAGTTCCAGCGAGTACCCGATGAGCCGCTCACCGGCCTGCCGGGCGATGGTGCGGCCGGTGGCGCTGGAGCCGGTGTAGTCGACATAGTCGGCGCGGTCGATCACCTCGCCACCGATCACCGCGCCGCGGCCGAGCACCGCCTGCCACAGCCCCTCGGGCAGGCCCGCGCGTTCGGCGGCGTCGATCGCCCACAGGGCGGTGAGGGCGGTCTGGTTGTCGGGGCGGGCGATGACGGCGTTGCCCGCGGCCAGGGCGGGCAGCGCGTCGGAGGCCGCCAGCGCCAGCGGGTAGTTCCACGGCGAGATCACCGCGACCACGCCCTTGGGCCGGTGCAGCACGTCGACCCGGGTGAGCACCGGAAGCACGCCGCGCGGCCTTCGTGCCGTGAGCAGCCGATCCGCTTGCGCCGCATAGTATCTCGCGTTCACCGCGACATCGGCGACCTCGTCGAAGGCGTGCGCTCGGGACTTGCCGGTCTCGGTCTGCACGATGTCGAGGATGGTGTCCTGCTCGGCGAGCACGATCTCGTGCAGCCGCCGCAGCACCGCCACCCGCTCGCGCACCGGCCGCCGAGCCCATTCGCGCTGCGCCGCGCGGGCCGTGGCGAAAGCCCGGTCGATGTCCCCGACCGAGGACTGCGGCAGGTCGGCGATCTTGGCGCCGGTGGCGGGGGCGAACACCTCGACGGTGCCCGCCCCGCCCGCGACGGCGCGGTCGAGCAGCGGTTTCACCAGGTCGGCGGACAGGGCGGCGGGCGGGGGCACGGTCGTCATCGGCGCTGTCTCCGGTGTGCTCGAGGTCTGGGAAGGTTCAGCCTTTAACTGAACACTGATGTTAGATTAATGACGCAGCGCACACCGATGTCAAGCTTGCGGTGGTGGCGCACCACGGTCACCGCCGTCGTCCTGTGAGGTTGCACCATGCCCAGCTCGTCCGACACCGCCGAGATCGAGGCCGCCGAGCCCGAGGCGGAACCGCGCCCGTCCAGCTCGGCAGCCGACGACGCGGCCGAGATCACCGGCGATCGGGGCGACGACGCGAGCGCCGGGACCACACCCGCCGGGATCACACCGAGGACGGCCCGCCGCGGCCGACCGCCGCAGAGCCGACGGCAGGCGGAGCAGGTGCGCACTCGCATCGTCCGGGCGGCCGCGGAGGCCTTCAGCCGACACGGTTCTCGCGGCATCACCGTCGCCCGCATCCTCGAGCAGGCGGGTCTGGCCCGGCCGACGTTCTACCGCTACTTCGGCAACACCGAGGAACCGTTGCACGTGCTGTTGACCGAGTCCAACGAGCGCCTGACCGGCGGCATCCGGGCCGCCCTGCGCGCCTGTTCGGAGCCGGTCCCGCTGGCCATCGGCCTGATCGACGCCTATCTGGGCTGGGCGCGCGGCCACGGTCGCATGCTCGGCCCGTTGTTCGCCGAGTTCCACGACCCGAACTCGATCGTCTCCGGCTACCGCGAGCGCGCCCTCGACGACATCCGTGCCGCCGTCCGGGAGAAGTTCGCCGAGCTGGACCGGCCCGCCCCCGCGCCGCTGGAACTCGACGCGGCGCTGCACCTGTGCGAGTACCTCGTCTTCCGCATCTCCGCCGACGGCGAACCCACCCCCGAGGTCGTGGCGGACGCGCGGCTCACCATGATCCGGTTCCTCGTCCTCGTCCTCGGCACGCGCGCCGATATGGCGGCCGCGCTGCCGGTCGGCGGCTCGTTCCCCACCGGACCTACCGGAGTCGGAAGTTCGGCTACGTCGTCGACCCGTCGACCTGACACCGCCAACCACAGTCGAGCCGTTCGCTGACAGGTTTCCGCTCCGGCGCTGGATGGTCTGGCCATCGGCGCCGAGGTCGGAGCCCGGCGCGGCCGGCGAACGTCGGCTACCGGTTGTTCTCCGGGAAGGGGGTGAGAGTGACCAGGCCGTCGGAGGCGGTGGCGACGGTGCTGCCGTCCGGGCTGTAGGCGGCGACGTCGACCTGCCCGGCGGGGCCTTCCGCGAGCCTGCCCTCGACCACCGGGCCGTCGGCGGTGTCGCGAACCACCACGGCGCCCTCGAAATAGCCGGTGGCGATGAGGGACTTGCCGTCGGGGGCGAAGGTGATGCCGAAGACGGCGTCGGGGAAACCGAGTTCGCCGAGCAATCTGCCGCTGGCAGCCTCCCACAGGCGCAGGGCGCCGTCGAAGTCGCCGGTGGCCATGACGGCGCCGTCCGGGGAGAAGGCGATGGCGTTGACGTTGCCGGTGTGCCCGTGTTCGAGGCGACGGACCTGGCGGAAGGTGGTGGTGTCCCAGACGAGCAGGTAGTCATCGGTGCCCGCGGTCGCGAGCCGGTCGGCGGCCGGGTTGAACGCGACGGCGAGGACGTTGCCCCGGTGGCCGGTCAGGGTGGAACCGACCTGCCTGCCGGTGGAGGTCCTGCCGACGACCACGTCCCCGGGCGCGGTGCCGGTGGCGATCAGGTCGCCGGTGCGGTCGAAGGCCACCGTGTAATCGTTGTCGCCGCTGATCAGCTCGCCCAGTGAGGCGCCGGTGCCCGGGTCCCACAGGGTGACCCGACCGTAGTCGCCCTCGCAGTCGCACAGCACCGCCAGTACGTCCCCGTCGGGACTGAACCCGATCTCGGACACCCCGCCGGACAGCGGGATCGCCGGGTGGACCATCTCGCCCGTGCCCGGGTCGTAGAAGTTCACCTCCCCGTCGCCCGCCACCGCCAGCGTCCCGTCGGCCGGGTCGAAGGCGATCGCCTCGCCCGGGACCGCGAAGACGCCGCTCCCCGACGAATCCGCCGCCCCGCCCTCGGACCCGAGCAGCAGCCACGCGCCTGCACCCGCGCCCACCAGCGCGACGACCACGGCGATCACCGCCGCGGGCAGGATCCAGCCGGCGTGACGGCCCGCTGCCGCGACCTGGCCGGAGGCGCCGATCGCGGGCCCGGGCCGGTACTGCGGGACGGCTGCGCCCGTCGCCTCCCCCTCGTCGGGAAGCCACAGCTGCCACCCCTCGGGGATCGGCCACGCGGGGTCGGGCACCCATCCCGGCTCGGGCTGCCGGCCGGGCGGTGGGGCGGGCCAGCCGGGCGGTGGGTTGAACCGCATCCGCGTTACCTCCTACAGACATGGGCCGACCGCGGGTCGGGAGCGCAGCAGCACTGGCAACCCGGCCATTTCGGGCAGACCTGTCCGCGACGGTCACCATACCGTCGCGATCGGTCGGTTTCTGTCGGTGGAACGACCGACGCCGCGGCGGAGACGAGGGGTATGCGCCGCCCGGAGCGCGTGTGACGCGCACCCCTATGCTGTCCGCGGCGGACGACGGCGCTCCAGGGCGCGTCGGCCGGTCAATCCCTGCAGTCACGACAGATTTTCGGAGGACACCCCATGCGCGTGCTCGTCACCGGCGCCAATCGCGGAATCGGAGCCGCGATCGCCGGCCACCTCGTCGCCGAAGGGCATACCGTCTGGGGTACGCACCGGGGGTCGACGGTGCCCGAGGGTGTGCGCGGCGTGGAGTGCGATGTCACCGACGACGCCTCGGTCGACGCCGCGTTCACCCACATCGAGAAGACCGACGGCCCGATCGAGGCCGTGATCGCCAACGCGGGCATCACCGACGACACCCTCATCATGCGCATGGACACCGCGCAGTTCAGCCGCGTCATCGACACCAACCTGACCGGCGTGTTCCGGGTGATCAAGCGCGCGACCCGCAACATGGTCCGCAACCGGCTCGGCCGCATCGTCATCATCGGCTCGGCCTCGGGCCTGGCCGGCATGCCCGGTCAGGTGAACTACACCGCCGCCAAGGCGGGCGTGGTGGGCATCGCGCGCTCGCTGGCGCGTGAGCTGGGTTCGCGCAACATCACCGCCAATGTGATCGCGCCCGGCTTCACCGAGACCGACATGGCGGCCGGGGTCAACGAGAAGGTCACCGAGATCGCGTTGCAGGCCATCCCGCTCGGTCGTTTCGGCAAGCCGGAGGAGGTCGCGGCCACCGCGGCGTTCCTGCTCACCCCCGGCGCGTCCTACATCACCGGCACCGTCATCAATGTGGACGGCGGCATCGGCATGGGTCACTGACCCGCACCGGCCCGGCGCAACACGGCACCGAAATTCTAGAACCTGTTCTAGTGTGGAGTCATGGTGAGCCGGGACCGGACCGGTCCCCCGACCGGGAGAGAGTGAACGTGCCTGTTGCCCTGACCGCCGACCAAGCGGCCCTGGCGGAGAGCGTCGGCGGTTTCGCCGCGCGCCACGCCACCCGCGAGTACACCCGGAAGAACAGCGAGGGGCTGCGCGGCGGCGAACTGCCGTCGTTCTGGGACGAACTCGTCGCCACCGGCCTCAACGGCGTGCACCTGCCGGAGAGCGTCGGCGGCCAGGGCGGCTCGCTCGACGAGGTCGCCGTGGTGATCGCCGAGTTCGGCAAGGCGCTGCTGCCGGGCCCGCTGCTGCCCAGCGTGGTCGCAGGCGCCGTGGTGTCGGGCGCGCACACCGACGAGCCGGCCGAGGCGGCCCTGCGGCGCTTCGCCGCGGGCGCCACCGGCGCGATCGTCACCCCCGACCACGGCGTCACCCTCGACGGGCAGGCGCTGACCGGCACGACCGGCCTGGTACTCGGCGCCCGGGCCGCGCAGATCCTCGTCGTCGCGGCGGGCGGCCGCTGGTTCCTCGTCGACACCGACACCAAGGGCGTCACCGTGACAGCCGAGCCCGCCGCCGACCTCGGCCGCGACCTCGGCAGGATCACCTTCGACAACGCCGCCCCGGACGCCGAACTGACCGGCATCGACAGCGAACGCGCCACCGACCTGCTGGTCGCCTTCCTCGCGGCCGAGGCGGCGGGCGTGATCCGCTGGTGCTCGGACACCGCCACCGAATACATCAAGGCCCGCAAGCAGTTCGGCCGCCCGATCGGCGCCTTCCAGGCCGTCCAGCACCGGGCCGCGCAGCTGCTCATCACCAGCGAACTGGCCACCGCCGCCGCATGGGACGCGGTGCGCGGCATCGACGACGAGCCCGACCAGCGCGCGCACGCGGTGGCCGCCGCCGCGCTGACCACCCTCGGCAATGCCGTGCACGCGGCCGTGGAGTGCCTGGCCCTGCACGGCGCGATCGGCTTCACCTGGGAGCACGACCTGCACCTGTACTGGCGGCGCGCCATGACCCTGGCCGGGCTGGCCGGCCCCGGGGAGATCTGGGAGCGCAGGCTCGGCGAGGTCGCCCTGCGCGGCCCGCGCAATTTCGCGGTGCCGCTGCCGGAGACCGACCCGGCCTTCCGCGACTGGGTGTCGGGCATCCTGGATCAGGCCGCCGCCCTGGACAATCCGACCCCGAGCACGCTCGGCGACGCCGACATGATCGCCATCGGCCCGCGCCGCACCCTGCTGGCCGAGCACGGCCTGGTCTCCCCGCCCATGCCCGAGCCCTACGGCATCGAGGCGGGTCCGCTCGAGCAGCTGATCCTGCAGGACGAGTTCGACCGGCACGGCCTGGCGCAGCCGTCCATGGGCATCGGCCAGTGGGTGGTGCCGATCGTGTTGCAGCGCGGCACGCCCGAGCAGCTGGAGCGCCTGGCCTGGCCCGCGCTGCGCGGCGAAGAGATCTGGTGCCAGCTGTTCAGCGAGCCGGAGGCGGGCTCGGACGTGGCTTCGCTGAGCCTGCGCGCCACCCGCGTGGACGGCGGCTGGCGGCTCAACGGGCAGAAGATCTGGACCACGCTGGCGCACCGCTCGCACTGGGGCCTGCTGCTGGCCCGCACCGACCCGGAGGCCGAACGCCATCGCGGGCTCACGGTCTTCCTGGTGGACATGCACGGCGAGGGCGTGACCGTGCGGCCGATCACCCAGTCCAGCGGCGACGCCGAGTTCAACGAGGTGTTCTTCGACGACGCCTTCGTGCCCGACGAGATGGTGCTCGGCGAGCCGGGCCAGGGCTGGCAGCTCACCCTGGAGACGCTGGCCCAGGAGCGGCTGTTCATCGGCGGTGTGCGCGATCCGGGGCACAACGCCCGCATCGTCGGGATCATCGAGCGCGGCGAGTACGCGGGCAGCCGGGAGCAGGCGCTGCGCACGCTCGGCCGGATCAGCGCGCGCGGCGCGGCGATCTCGGCGATGAACCTGCGCGAGACCATCCGCAGGCTCGACGGTCAGCCGGTCGGGCCGGGCACCAGCATCGCCAAGGCCGCGGCCGCCATGCTGCACACCGACGCCGCGGCGGCCGCGCTCGAACTGATCGGCCCGGCCGCCGCGCTGAGCGAGACGGTCAACGAGGTGGTGCACCACGAGCTCGACATCCCCACCTGGGTGATCGGCGGCGGGACCCTGGAGATCCAGCTGAACACGATCGCCACCCTGGTGATGGGATTGCCGCGCAAGTAGTGACCCGACCGGTCAGCGCCCGCTGGTCGAGCGGATCAGCGGGCGCACCACGGTGTCGCGCGCCGCGAGCAGACGCTGTTCGAGACGGCCGAGCAGCGAGTGCAACTCGGTGTCGCGGGTGAGGCGGTCGTCGAGGACGACGTTGACCGCGCCGCGCAGCAGCGCGTACGCCTCCCACTGCTTGGGCGCCATGGTGCGCGGGGAGCGCCGGATGATGCCGTCGGCGATGGAGACGGCGGCCTCGCGCGCGGTGATGCGCTGATTCAGCGGCCAGGGCAGCATCTCGCCGACCTCGCGGCCGAGCTCGTCGTCGTCCAGGGTGCCCCGGGTCATGGCGGTCTCCACCACACCCAGGTAGGCCACGCCCGCGCTGGCGCCGTGCGCGGCCAGCTCCACCCGCAGCGCCCGGCCGAACTGCTCCACCGCCGCCTTGCTGGTCATATAGGGCGAACCGGCCATGCCTGGCGCGAAGGCCGCGGCCGAGGACACGACCACGACATGCCCGCCCGCGTCGATGACGTCGTCGAGCGCGGGGTGCACCGTGTTGAACACACCGGTCAGGTTGACCGCGATGACCTTGTCGAAGTCGGCCGGGTCCATCAGCCGGATGGTGGCGGGCGGCGGCACGATGCCCGCGTTGGCGACCACCACGTCGATGCGCCCGAACTCCTCGCGCACCCGCTCGACGGCGGCCTTCATGCCCGCCCGGTCGGTGACGTCGGCGGTCACCGCGAAGCCGCGGATACGCAGATCGCGGGCGGTGGCCGCGGCGGCGTCGGCGTCGATGTCGACCACGGCCACGTGCGCGCCGCGCGCGGCGAGCAGCCTGGCCAGTTCCCGGCCGATGCCGGTGCCGGCGCCGGTGACGACGGCGACGCGGTCCTGCAGGTCGAACAGCGGCTGGTCGGAGACGCCGGTGAACGGCACCGAGGCGAGCAGTCCGCGCAGATCCGGCATTTTCATCGGGTCCTCATCTCGTACGATTCGGCGTCGAAACGTCTGGTCCGGCGAGCGTATTCGAAGCTCCAGCTCGGGTACAGGCCGGAGTTCGCGCCGTCGGCGGTGGCGTAGTAGGTGTTGCAGCCGCCGGTGAGCCAGACCGTGTCGGTGCTGCGCGCGTTGACGTCCTCGAGGAACCTGCGCTGCACCTCCGGTCGCACCGCCACCCGTGCGACGCCCTTGTCGCGCATGGTCGTGATCGCGTCGACGATGTAGCGGGCCTGCGCCTCGATCATGAACACGGCCGACTGGTTGCCCACCACGCCGAACGGGCCGAGCGTGGTGAAGAAGTTCGGGAAACCGGCCATCGAGGTGCCGAGGTAGCTGCTGGGCGCCTCGCGGTAGATGTCGGCGGCCGAGCGGCCGTCGAGAGCGTGGATGCGCTCGAACACCTTGGCGGGCATGCCGAATCCGGTGCCCCAGATCAGGGTGTCGACCGGATGCTCCACCCCGTCGGCGTCCACGATCGAGTGCTCCCTGATCTCCGCGATGCCCGCCGTGACCACCTCCACATTGGGCTGGGTGAGCGCCGGGAAGTAGGCGTCGGAGAAGATGGCGCGCTTGCAGCCGATCACGTAGTCGGGGGTGAGGATCTTGCGCAGCCGCGGGTCGCGCACCTGCCGCAGCAGTTGCAGCTTGGCCAGTGTCTCGAAGGGATGGCGGAACCGCTTGTCCACGAAGCCGACCAGGCCGAAGCTCTCGATGCCGGTGTAGAACGCACCGCGCACCGCCTTGCCCAGAGCGGGGACATTGCGCAGCAGGGCACGTTCGACCGCGGTCGTGCGGCGGTCCAGGCGCGAGACGATCCACGGCGCCGAACGCTGGAAGACCGTCAGCGTGCCAACCTTCGGCTGGATCTCCGGGATGAACTGGACCGCGGAAGCGCCGGTGCCGATCACCGCGACCCGCTCACCGGTCAGATCGTGCTCGTGATCCCAGTGCAGCGAATGGAACTGGGTGCCCGCGAACGTCTCCCGTCCGGGCAGGTTCGGAATGTTGGCCTCGCTGAACGGACCGACCGCCGAGATCAGCACGTCGGCGGTGTAGTCACCCCTGCCGGTGGCCACCCGCCAGCGGTTCGTTTCCTCGTCGAACCGCGCGTCGGCGACCTCGACGTCGAAACGCATGTGCGGCACGATGCCGAAGTCGCCCGCGACCTTCTCGAGATAGGCCAGGATCTCCGGCTGGGTGCCGTAGGTGCGCGACCAATCGGGGTTCGGCGCGAAGGAATACGAATACAGATGCGAGGGCACGTCGCAGGCGCAGCCGGGATAGGTGTTGGCGCGCCAGGTGCCGCCAAGGCCGGACGCGCGTTCCAGGATGACGAAATCGGTGATGCCCTTGGCGCGCAGCTCCACGCCGAGCGCGATGCCTGCGAAGCCCGCGCCGATGATGACCACGGGGAAGTGCTCGGCGGCTGCCCCGGCGTCGGTGTTCTCGGTCGCCATGGGGGCGACTCCTTTCGAAAAAAGTTCGGTGTGGCTCACAGGTCCAGCACGAGGTCGCCGCCGTCGGATCGGGAGACGCAGGTCAGCATGGACGTGTCGCGTTCGATCGGAGCCAGCGTGCGGTCACGGTGCCGCACGCGCCCGGACAGCACCCCCACCTTGCAGCTGCCGCAGAAGCCCTGCCTGCAGGAGTACGCGACGCCCGGCCGCACACGCTGGATCGCCGCCAGCGCGGATTCCTCGGCGCCCACCCGCACCGAGATGCCACTGCGGGCCAGGGTCACGGTGAACTCCTCGCCGCCCAGCACCGGCGGCGGCGAGAATCGCTCGGTGTGCAGGGAGACACGCACGTCCTCGCCCACCGCACGGGTGGCGGCGGCCAGCATCGGCGGCGGGCCGCACACGTAGATCGCGGTGCCGGGCACGGCCGAGGCGACGAGCGCCGCCATGTCCGGGACGCCGAACTCGTCGTCGGGCCGGATCTCCACGTCGGCGCCGGGGATGGCGGCCAGCTCGTCGAGGAACGGCATGGTGGCCCGGGAACGGCCGGTGTAGACCAGGCGCGCGAAGCGGTGCTCGGCGCGCGCCGCCCGCAGCATCGGCAGGATCGGGGTGATGCCGATGCCGCCAGCGACGAACAGATACCGGGGTGCGGCCACGTAGTCGAAGGCGTTGCGGGGGCCGCGGATTCGCACCCGGTCACCCACCGTCAGCTCGTGCGCCTCCACCGATCCTCCGCCGCCGTCGGCGATGCGCCGCACCGCGATCCGGTAGCCACGCCGGTCGGCCGGGTCGCCGTTGAGCGAGTACTGGCGCTGACGGCCGGAGGGCAGGAACAGATCCAGGTGCGCGCCGGGCGACCAGGCGGGCAGTTCGATGCCGTTGGGGTGGCGCAGGGTCAGGCTGCGCACGTCCTCGGCCTCGTCGACGATCTCCTCGACCAGCATCGGCATCTCGAAGCCGCCGCGACGGACCGGCTGCGGGCGCGAGAGCAGCGGCGCGGCAGGGCTTTTCACGAACACACTCTTGTAGGCGTCGAACGCGCCGACCAGCAGCCGCAGCGCGGCGTTCGGCTCGTAGCCCACCGTGCCCACCCCGCTCACGCGTGCCCACCCCGGGCCGCCGGGGAGGTGGCCAGGTAGCGCAGCGCGTTGTCCATCGGGCCGAGCTGCGAGGGGTGGAAGCCGGGGCGCAGGTAGCGCGGGATCTCGGTGAAGAAGGTGGTGAAGCTGGGCACCACGCCCCGCACGGTGGCACTGGCCAGCTGCAACGGCCACCAGCGGCCCTTGGCGGGCGAGGGGTCCTTGGCGAACAGGTAGCCGCCGGTCGCGGCGAACAGCGCGAGCAGGCCCATGCTGGCGATGATCGCGTGCCTGGCCTTGCGCGCGTAGCTGCCGTCGACGTGCATGTAGGCGTCGTAGACCACGCAGCGGTGCTCGACCTCCTCCGCGCCGTGCCAGCGGATGAGATCGAGCATGGCCGGGTGCATGCCCTTCTCCTCCAGCACGTCGTTGGTGAGCAGCCATTCGCCGATCACCGCGGTGTAGTGCTCCATGCCGGCGAACAGCGCCAGCCGCTCGCACAGCCATTCGTGTCTGGCGCGGCCGCTCAGCCCGTGGTCGCCGAGCATGCGATCGACCAGCCAGCCGACCAGGTCGACCAGCGGGCCCACCTCGAGCCCCAGCTTCTCCAGCTGGATACGGGCCTGCTCGTGGGAGGTGGCGTGCATGGCCTCCTGGCCGATGAAGCCGCGAACCTCCTCGGCGAGCCGCTCGTCGTCGATCAGCGGCAGCGCCTCCGAGAGCGCCTGGGCCATGGCGCGCTCGCCCTCGGGCAGCAGCAGGTGCATGACGTTGATGATGTGCGTGGCCATCACCTCGCCGGGAATGTAGTGCAGTGGCACGGAAGAGAAGTCGAAGTCGACGTCCCTGGCGTGGATCGCATGTGCCTGCTCGGTGTAGGAGGCAGTGCCCACCGGATGACCCATCGGTTCTTCCTCACGGCTCGACGTTGAACGAGAGACCTTGACGATATTTGTTGACATCAGGCAATGTCAACAGCACCTGATGTCAACTTCTCCGTGTGAGAGGATGGGAAGCATGGTGGCCGAATCCGACGCACTCGCCGGTATGCGCAACTGGCGGGGTCTCGCCCCCGCCGACCGAATCGCCGCCCGCCGCGCCCAGCTCATCGAGGCAGCCACCGACATGATGGCGACCTCGGGCTCGGCGCAACTGTCCATGCGCGGGGTGTGCAGGCAGGCCGGTCTGACCGAGCGCTACTTCTACGAGAACTTCCCCAACCTCGACGCCCTGATGGTCACCGTGCTCGACACCGTGGTGATCGGCGCGCGCGACCGCCTGCTGGACGCGCTGACCGAGGCGCCCACCGAGCGCGAGGCCATGTTCCACCACGTCGTGGCGGCCTTCACCGACTTCCTGCTGGAGGACCGCAGACGCGGGCCGATCATGTTCATGGAATCCCAGGCCAACCCGGTCCTGAAGAAACGCGGCGACGAACTGATCGCCCTGTTCACCCAGCCGATCGCGTTCACCATCGGCAGCGGCGACTACCGCGAGCCACTGCCCGACCATCTCGACGCCTCGCTCAACGCCAACGCCATCTTCGGCTCCCTGGCCTACCTGTACCGCCCATGGCTGGACGGCACCTTCGACGTCCCGCGCGAACGCTTCGACCAGCACGCGGTCCGGGTGCTCACCGCCATCGCCACCGTCCGCTCCTCCGATGTGCCCCGCTCGTCCGACGCGCCCCGCTCCTCCGATGTGCCCCGCTCGTCCGATGTGACCGACGAGTCCTGACCCGTTTGCCCTCGGTCGCGTGTGGCACACGAGGGGCATGACTGCCGACAACGCACCCACCGGCCATGCCCCCTCCCACGTGGCCGCCGACGACCTGCGCCGTCTCCTCGACGCCGTCCCTGGCAGCTGCCTGCTGCTGTCCGAGGGCCGCGTCCAGGTCCACAACGGTCCCGCCGACGACACCGAAGGCCTGGTCGTGGTCACCCGCGCCGATCTGGCCGCCCACCTCGGCGACCGCCCCGACGACAACGAACTGACCACCGAGGCCGCGCTCCTCGACGACAAGATCCGCCTGCTCGGGGCCTGACACCGCGCCCCCACCGGGCATGCGCACGACACCCGCGCCGCGTCGGCCGAGCCGGGCGGCGCGCTTTGTGCTCCCGACCTCAGTGCGAGTAGTCCCGGAACGTCATGACGCCCCCGACCATGACGATCGCCACCGTGAGGATGTACACGGTGACGCGGAGCCACACCGGCCCGTAATAACTGACCGCCATCGAGGCACCGAGAGCCGCGAGGATCATCACCACCCCGTAGAAGGGCGTGTACTGCTCCTTGTCGACCATGCCTCCAGTGTCCTCCGCCGACTGCGAACGCGCCGGTCGCGCGGGCAGGCCGACCACACCGCCTTATTCCGTTGCCCGGAGCCGGGGCGATTTGCCACCATCGCGACATGAACGCCGAGCCCCAGCGAGCACTCGCCCCCGGCGTCGCGCCCCCGCGACGCATCGACCTGGGCGATCTCGTCGTGCGCCAGTGGCGGCCGGAGGATCTCGTCCCCCGTTTCGAGGCGGTCGCCGCCTCCTACGAGCACCTGCACCCGTGGGCGGAATGGCTGCCCGAACCCCCGCCCCTGGAACAGCAGCGCGCCTTCGGCGACGCCGTCGCGTCGAGCTGGCCCGGACCCGACGGCGGCTGCCACTACGGCATCTTCGACGCCGGGGGCTCCGTCGTCGGCGCGACCGGCTTCCACGACCGCCTCGGCCCGCACGCCCTGGAGATCGGCTACTGGTGCCACGTGCGCCACACCGGCCGCGGCATCATCACCCGCACCACCGAGGCGCTGACCCGCGCCGCGCTGGCGCTCCCCGATATCGAGCGCGTCGAAATCCATTGCGACGAGGCCAATGTCCGCAGCGCCGCGATCCCCCGCAGGCTCGGCTACCGGCTCGACCGGGTCGAGGAACGCCAGGTGCGCGCCCCCGCCGAGTCGGGCCGCACCATGATCTGGGTCATCGACGGCCCACTCGCCCGGTGAGACCCAGCGCGACGATCTGACGCAGCCCGTGCTCGAACCCGCACACCGCGACCGAGGCGGGCGTCATCGACATCCGAATCCCCTCGGAGACAGGCAGTTCCATCCACCGTGCCAGTACCGCGCGGGAGAAGTGCCCGTGCCCGACGAACACCACATCGCGCTCGCCCATCCGCTCCAGAGCCAGCGCCACGGCGCGGTCGGCCCGCGCGCCGACCGCGCCCACGCTCTCCCCGCCCGGGCAGCCGTGCGTCCACACCAGCCAGTCCGGCACGGACTCCCGGATCCGCGGCGTGGTGAGCCCCTCGTACGCGCCGTAATCCCACTCGGCCAGCAACTCCGACACCTCGGCGATCGCCAGGCCGGCCAGTTCGGCCGTCTCCACCGCCCGCCGCCGCGGACTGCTCACCACCAACGGATCGCGCACCCCCACGCCCGACAGCACCGAGGCCACCGACCGGGCCTGCTCACGCCCGGCCGCGGTCAGCTCCAGTTCGGTACGCCCGGTGTGCCTGCCCGCGGCCGACCACTCGGTCTCGCCGTGCCGGAGCAGGATCAGTCGGTGCTGGTCGGCGCTCACCCGGCCGATTCTGCCGCACCGAACACCTCATCAGGGGTAACCCCACCGGCCGATCACCCGAGATCAGCACGCGGAGAAATACCCCTGCATCGCGCTGGGCGCACCGTCGGCCCGCGCCTGGGTCCAGCACCGGTCGTGCGGGAAGACCACGTAGGTGGTCCACCTGGAGTCGACGAGCCGCACGATGCGCTGGCTGTCACCGGGCACGTCCCAGGCGATGACCGCCCAGGACCCGTGGCACTCCCCCACCTCGGCGAGCGCGTCGGCGAGGTCACCGGTGACGTCCAGATCGCGGACGATGGTCTCGGTGGTGCAGCTCGGGGCGGGTTCCGGGTCCTCGAAGCGCAGCAGTCCGGTGACGACCCGGCCGCCCTCGGGCAGGAACAGGGTGTGCATCCCCTCCGGGACCGGCACCGTGCCGGGCGGCGGCTCCATGCCGAAGCGGTAGCAGCCGACCGGCACGGTCCAGGTGATCTCGCCGTCGGCGTCGGTGGTGTCGGACCACCGCTCGACCTCCGCGGCGCCCTCCGCCAGATCGCCGGAGGCCGGGTCGCAGGGGGCGTAGCGGGCCAGGTGCACCGGCACGTTCGGCACCGCATCACCACTGAGGGTGGTGGTGTGCAGGATGACGGTGCCGAGGCCGTGCTCGCCGGGGGCGGTGGTCGCCCCCGGCGGCGCCGGGCTGGTCGTCGCGTCCGGTGCAGGCGAGCCGCCGGGGTCGGCGGGCGGCGGCGCGTCGGAGGGGCGCGGCGCCGAGGTCGTCGGCGTGGCCGAGGCGTCCGTCCTCGGTGTCCCGGTGTCCGTGCTGCCACACGCGGCGAGCGCGGCCACCGCGCAGAATGTGAGCACGGCCTGTAGGTGTCGTCGAGTTCGCATCGCTCCGCCTCGTGTCGTGATGGTCCGTTGCCCGATGTATCGGCAACTGCCCGAGCCCATTACCGATGCAAGCCCCCTGACACTCGAGGTCTTGCGGCACCGGGAAGCACGCAGCGGCGCCCGGCGAATGCCGCGACCAGCGCCGTCGCCGTCAGCGCCGCCGCCGCCCCGACCGGAGCCGACACGCCGAACCCGAGCGCCAACCCGGCCGCGCCAAGCGCCGGACCGGCGGCCGCGCCGACGTTCAACGCCGCCGTCGCATACGAACCGCCCATCGTCGGTGCCCCCGTCGCCGCGTACAGCACCAGCGCCACCACCGTGCCGCCCACGGCGAACGCCGAAATCCCCTGCGCGAGGGCGAGAACGAACAGGGCGGCGGGCGAACCCGCGAACACCATGAGCGCCAGCCACCCCGCCAGCAGCAACGGCCCGCCGACGGCGAGCACGACACCGGGTTGCCGATCGGACATCCGCCCCGCGATCGTCACGCCGAGGAACGACCCGACTCCGAAGAGCACCAGCACCACGGAGACCCACACCTCGCCCAGTCCCGCCGACTCGGTCACCAGTGGCGCCACGAAGGTGAAGGCCGCGAACGTCCCGCCGTTGACCAGCGCGCCCACCGCCATGGCCAGCGCGAGCCCCGGCTCCCGCAGTTGTCGCAGTTCCGCCGCGAGCGCGGGCACACCACCGTCACCGGCGGCCGTGTTCGCCACACCCCGCAGAATCCCGACAGCGGCGGGCACACACAGCAGACCGACGGCCCAGAACGTCGCGCGCCACCCGAGCGCGGCGCCAACCAGAGCCCCGGCGGGCACACCCCCGACCATGGCGAGCGTCGTCCCCGAGAGCAGGACCGCCACCGCCCGCCCCTTGCGGTCCTCCGCGACCAGGTTCGTCGCGGTCGCGAGCGCCACCGCCAGAAAGCCGGCATTCGCCAGCGCGGCCACCACGCGGCCGACCAGCACCACCGCGAACACCGACGTGACCGCGGAGATCACATGACATCCCGCGAACACCAGCAGGCAGACGAGCAACGTGCGCCGAGGCGGCCACCGCCGCGCGAATGCCGCCATCAACGGCGCGCCGACCACCATGCCGAGCGCGAACGCGGTGGTCAGCAGGCCCGCGGCGCCGACGGACACCGCGAGGTCGGCGGCGATGGCGGGCAGCAGGCCCGCCAGCATGAATTCCGAGGTGCCCATGACGAAAACCGCCAGGGCGAGCAGATAGAGAGCGAAAGGCATCGAGTACTCCGAGGTGAGAGGACGACGAAGGTCTTCGCGTCACCACGGCCGGCTCCGCACGAGCCACACCCCGCCCACACGGGCCGGGGTCGACATGTTGTCCAGGGCTCAGGGGCCGACGG
>Ga0079224_100001951_pt1 | contig 24514 bp, 43 predicted proteins | sample Stecom2015_FD_80414 | JGI IMG/M metagenome (GOLD analysis project Ga0079224, IMG submission 80414) | Agricultural soil microbial communities from Utah to study Nitrogen management - Steer compost 2015 | ecosystem: Environmental > Terrestrial > Soil > Agricultural land | place: USA: Utah... | reverse complement strand
GGCGCTGGTTGAGGTCGGCGAAGATCACGCTGGAGTCGCTGGCGAAGCGTTGCCAGTAGTCGATAAAGCTGGTGGCCTCGGTGATGTATACCTGCTCGCGGATGCGGAGCGGCGCGGGCAGGTGCTCTTCAAGGCTCTGGACGACCATGTCCTTGTGGGTAGCGACGATGAAGGTGTCCGCGTCGGCCGGCGGGGCGATGGGCTGCGCCTGGCTGGCCATGGCGGCGCCGATGATGTCTTTGGCCCACGTGTTGGCATTATCCATTGTTGACGCTCCTTACTTCGGTGGCTGTGTCTTCGACCTTGCGCAGTCCGGTGATTTCGATCTGGCGCGGGTCTTGACGGGTGAGGTTGCGCTCGGGCGTGACAAAGAAGAGCGACTTGCCGCGCGGCAGCTGCGGGACTTTCTTTTTGAGGTCGCTGGCGATGGTGATCTGGCCTTGGCCCTCGGGGTTGTAGTTGAGGGTGATGGTGATCTGGCCTTTTTTGCCGGTCTCCATTACCGCTTCGACGACTTGTTGTTGCGCATCGGCGAGCTCGTCCAGCAGGTGGCCGAATTCGATTTCGCGCAGGGTGTCGACAAATGGACGAGTGCCCATGGTGTTACTCCTGTGTGGTTGGTTGGTTGGTAAAACGAATTTGCCAAAGCCCGTCACCGCACCGTTCTACCGTGCCGCATTTTTCCAGCGCAACCAGGTGCTCCTCCGCGGTTTTTTCGAGCATCAGCTTGCCGAAGCGGATCTGGTAGGCGATGACCAGGTCCTCGGTGGTGAAGGGTGCGCCGATGTCGGCGGCGGCCTGGTGGGCGCGCTGGTCGGCGGCGGAGAGGTGGCGGATGCCGTCGCGCTCGGCGAGGGCGCGCATGTATCGGCGCAGGCCCTCGGTGCGGGTGGCGGCGCGGATGTATTTCAAAAACAGGTTGCACTCGTGCTGGCAGCCCTGCCGCGTCGGGCAGGTGTCGCAGGGACTGGGGGCTGCGCTGTCGAGCGTCCAGTAGCAGTCGTCGATGCTGCTGTGGCGGCCGCTGCCGGTGATTTTTGCGGGTGCGTTCATAGGTCGAGGGCCTCGTGGGCGCCGATGGCGTGCTCGGCTTCGGTGATCAGCTTGATCTGGTCGTCGTAATCGCGCCGGTCGCGGCGGTTGATGCGGTAGAGGGTGATGGCATCAAGCCGCGCCTGCAGCAGGGCCGCGTGGATCGCATCGGCCTGTGCGCTGGTGATCTGCCGCGAGGCGCTTGGCGTCGCTGGCGGTAGGTAGTGCCTGGGCGATACAGCGCCAGGCGCTGGTGCCGCTGGCGTACAGGTAGTCGCGGGCGTTGAGGTGCCATAGGGTGTAGAGCCCGGTGCCGTCGAGCTTGTCGCGGCTGATGCGGTAGCGCCCGCAACTGGACTGGATGGTGTGCTTGCACTCACGGTCTTGCTCCTCGCCCCGGGGGCCTGATTTGTAGATGAGCGGCTTCCACTGCACGGTTACGCCGCGGCGCTCTCGACCATGGCCTCGGCGAGCCAGGCGATGCCGTCGTCGGTGAGGCGGATGGCGGCGGTGTGGCGCGTGCGGTGCTCGCCCGCGATGACCACGTTGCGCTGGCTGTAGTGGTTGGCCAGGCGGCCCTGGTGGGCCCGGGGGTTGATCAGTTCGTATCCCCATTCGGTGCGGCGGGCGATGCCTTGGTCCACCAGCCAGCTGAGCAGCTGGTGCTCGGTGGTGTGGACCCAGTGGCGATCCCGCAGGAGGGCGACGGCTTGGCGTGTGCAATGGCTGGGCATGTCAGGCTCCTATGGCCATGCCGGCGCAGTAGGCCAGCAGTGAGCCGGCGGCCAGCAGGGTGGTGATGGTGAGGGCGAGGGCGATGTCGTCGCTCATTGGGTGGCCTCCACGGCGGCGAGCAGGTAGGCCAGGGCCAGGCAGAGGGAGCCGATGGCTACGCCGCTGATGGCCTGGCGGTAGAGGCCACGGGCGAGCAGGGCCAGGCCGATGATGGTGAGGGCGATGGTCATGCTGCTGCCTCCTGTGCTTTGGCCTGCTCGGTGATGGCAACCAGGAGAACGGCAATGGCCCTGGGCGCAAGGCTCTCAACTCGCTCGGCCCAGTCGTCGCTGAATGTGCTGTGGCGGACCTCGGCATCCAGCAGGCGCAGCTGGTCGTATAGGTTGTCGCTGAGGGTGACGGTGAGGGTTTTCATCCCGGAGGCTCCTTGCCGGTGTGGTTGAATTTGCGCTTGCCGGTGTTCATGCTTTGGGTCTTTCTCTTCCCCGGTGCTGTCATGGACGCTGGCTTGATCGACTTTCTGGTGTTGGCTTCCGCCCTTGTTGGGGCTATCGCCGGCGTGGCTGGGGTGCTGATGGCTTGGCGGCGTGACAGGGTTCGGCTGTCCGTCTCCGTCAGCCGTGGCGGGCTGGTGTTCGGCCACCTGTTGACAGATACCCTGGACGGGTCGCAGCTGGTGATTACGGTTACCAACCAGGGCCTTGTGCCCGTCACCGTGCGGTGGATACGGATCCGCTATCGATTCAGCCGCCAGTTTCACCAGCTTCTGCCGGACTGCCGCTTCGCCACCCTGCCGCATCGCCTTGAGCCACGGGCTTCCGCCACGTTTCTGGCACCGGCTGCACTCGCGCACGTCAAGACACTGCATCGCTTCGAGTGTGTGCAGGTCGGCACAGAGTGCGGCGCCCAGGCTGAGTGTGCCGGTGGGGCCTTCCGCGAATTTGTAAACCAGCACGCACCGGCAAGTCGGCTTCGCCGAAAACAGCGGCGCGCACTCCGTGAGGGTAAAGGCCCGGCGAAGGGCGGCGAGTAGGCCGGCCATCACGCCGCCCTCGGCCCGTTGCCGGGGCCATCGTCGTTGCGGGGCTTGCCCCGGAAGGGCCGGCTGATGATGTGGCCGCCCAGGGCGCGCTGGATGTTGACGGCGCGTTCGGCGGCCTGGCGGCGGCCTTCGGCGCCCGGGGCGGTGGGGAAGATGATGATCTTGGCCATGTCAGTTGCTCCGCTGGGGTTGTTCGGCGGCGGGGTTGTAGTCCCGCCCATTGATGTGGGTGTAGTGGGCCGCCCGGGGGCTTTGGGCCCGGGGCTCGATCTCGGCCAGGCCGTAGGCGGTGCCGATGATGGCAATGGCGAGGTACAAGCCGAGCATGAAGAGGGTTCCGGCTTCGTCGGCGTCGTGGCGGTTCATGCGGCGATCCCCCAGGTGTTGAGGCCGGCCATTCCGCCATCCTGCCCGGGCTTGCGGGTGCTGGCGGGGCGGGCGAGGGTGGCCACGGTGCGGGCGCCGCTGGGTGGGCGCGGGCGCTGTGGCTGGGTGCCGTAGGTGCCGATGCTGGTGAGGATGGCGAGCGCCAGCACGGCGACCTCGATGTGCTTGCGGACCACCAGCTCGGCGATTACTTGTGCCCGTTCCCGCTGCCCAAAGGGCAGGTGCAGGCGGTGGGCGATGCCGTCCCACCGGTCGCCTATCGACCGGGGGCTGACGCCCTCTTCCCGGGCCTGGGCCTTGTCGGACACCAGGCGGCGCTCCAGGGCCAGGCGGATGGTGCGGCGCTGGGCTGGGGTGTAGTTGCCGTGGATTTTTATGGTGGGCATGGTTGCCTTTCCGTGTACCGTTTCGAAAATAGTACACCAAAAGTGTATATCGTCAACACGCAAAGTGTATTTTTTTGTTATCCTGTGCTGGTGCCTGATTGGCAGGCGCACAAAAAAGCCCGCATGGGGCGGGCAGGAGAATGGCAATGGCTATTGTTGGGCGAGATATTGGTGTTGCGTTGTGCAAGGCCCTGGGGCTGCCAAGCAGCGTGACACGGTTGGATATTAAGGTGCCTGCGGATGCGCCTGTTGAGGTGGTGTGCCGCTTTTATCCCAGCAAGGATGGGATGGAGCGCTTGGTTGAGCTACTGCAGCGCTATGAGGTGCAACCCAGGGGGGAAGCCAGATTGGTGGCGGCCTGCGGCCAGGCGGACCCGGCGTGGCGAATACTGCCCAGGGATATGTGGCAGCTCCAGCGGCAGGGCGATGATGTGCTGGCCGGTGTGTTTGTTGGGCCGGACAACAGTCGGCGGTGGATCAGGGCGCCCTTGTCATCGCTTCCTGACAGTTTCATCGGTTTGGACGATCTGGAAAAGGCCGGCATCTTCATCAATAACGTTGACGCTATGGCCGGTTGACGTTCTGTACTCTCGAATGGTTGGCAGCTCGGTTGGGCTGCCGCTGAGTGGCCGGTGGGTGCGGTAGTGCTGATAAAGGATGATGGTGTGCTGGGTGCCGTTATCGCTGCTGGCGATGAATCGGTTTATCTCGCGGATCATGGTGGCGGCCTCCTGGCTGCTTGGTTTTTAGTGTGGCCCGCATGGGGCGGGCCTTGGAGGTAAGTGTGATGACTGAGCGTCAGTTAGATGTTGTGCTGCGGTATATCCGGTTCGGGCGGGATGGGGTGCGCCCGTATGATCTCTTGTGCTTGGGGCTGGACCCGTGCAATCGCCTTGAGGATGGCACGGACCCGGTTATCCGCAACCGTTGCGCTGACCTGGTGGAAGAGGCTATAGCACGGCATCCAGCAGCAGCTTGTCCAGCTGCTGTGGCGTGAGCGCGCCGGAATCGACAAGCCCCTCGATCAACAGCCCAAGCAGTTTTGCCGTTCGGTTCTCGGTGAGTGCGGGCTTGTCTGTGACGGTGTAGAAAACGCGCTCGTGGATGCTCAGGCCGGCGTCGGCGTGGGTGTGTTCTCGTAACAGCTCTTCGAGTGTTGGCATGGGGCCTCCTGGCTACATATTGCGGGCGGGGTCGTTATCGATGGGGCCTTTGCCCTTGAGCGGCGGCAGGCCCGCCTGCTGCCGCTGGGTGACCACCTGCAGCTCGAGGGCTTTTCGGATCCTTTCCAGCTGGCGCCGGCTGGCGTGGGCTTGGTTGTAGATGCCCCAGACGAGAAAGGGCAACAGTACGCTGGCGATTACCCAGAAGATAATGAAGATGGCGCCAAATCCGCCGATTCCGCCGAGCCCGAGATTGCTATCCATGGTTGTCTCCTTGATGTGGGTGGTGGGTGTCAGGCCAGGCTGCCCTGCTGTAGCCAGTGCTGCTCGCCGATGATGCGGATGGGGGCGCCATGGGCCCTCATCTCGAGGGCCTTCTCGATCTTGCGGCCGTAGGCGCTGTGGGCCCAGCTGTCGGTGGCGTAGATGCCGAGCACCAGGTAGTCGGTTTTTTTGGTGAGGCCGCCGGCGGTGCCGCCGAGGTTGGCGACGGCTGTTTCGCAGTCTGCCCGGGTGCCGTAGGCGAAGGTGCCGGTGAAGCAGAACTGGTGCCCTGGGAACGCCACGGGCGGCGGGGGCTGGTCGAGGGGCAGGGTGGATGCTTTGTTGATCTCACCGAGGATGCTGTCGCCACCGGTGAAGCGGTGGAGAGTGTCGAACAGCTCGGCGGCTTCGTCGGCGTCGAGGTGGCCATCGTGGAGCATATGTGATACGCGGTGGAGCAGGGTGGCGACAACGGGGTTTTGGCTGATGTGGGCGTTGGCGGCGAGCCAGGTTTGCAGGTATTCCGCCTCCTGTTGGTTGATCTTGCCGTCGGCCACCAGGCCCCGGGCGATACCGATCAGTTCATTGGCCAGGCGGTCGTCGATGCGGGCCCGGTTGAAGATGCGGTGGATTTCCATGATGCCTCCTTGCGAGTGTTATCCGGTGTCTCTCATTTCTCCGGCGGGGTAGGGACGTTCCTCCTCAGCAACGCGGGCGATGACTTTTTTGCCTCGCTCGTCCGTGGCTCGGAAGTTGTCCAGTAGAGCTTGCTCGTCTGGCCTTAGCACGTTGTCTGTGTCATCAAGGCATAGCAGCCATCCGGCGCTGCACTGAAGTATCCGCGACAGCTGTTTTGCGATCTCGGGATGGATGGCTCGGTATCCGCGTTCGTAGTTGCTGATCTTGGAGACGGTGTAGGCCCGGCCCTTGAAGTCCAGGCCCGCTGCGTCCGCCAGCTGATCGATAGTCTCGAAGCCTGCCCTGAGTCTCGCCTCCCTGAGTCGCCGTCCAGATTCTTTTTTGATGTCCATACACAGATTGTGTATTGACCATGAGTGAAAGTCTTGCACGGAAAGTGTTGCGGAAAATGCACTTAACGTGTAATTTTGGGATATGGACAAAATCATCACCCTTCAGCAATTCATCGAGGAGCTCGGCGACGACAAGGCCGCCGAGGTTCTTGGCGTCAAGGTTCGCACTGTCGCAAGCTGGCGGCGGGGGGAACGGTGGCCCCGTTCTCGTGCGATTTCGGCGCTGATTGAACGCTCTGGCGGGCGTCTCTCTGCGTACTCGTTTGTGTGCCAGGGCCAGGCCGCATGACGCCCCCGCTCGCCATCAGCCAGCAGGCACAGTCAGCTATGACGGGCATGGGCCCGGTGGTGGCGTCGTCCATTGTGTCCCCCGACAAAAGTGATTCGACACCCTCAGTCTATCCAAGGCTGGGGGTTTTTTCCGCCCGCCGGTTCGCGGTGGCTTTTTATACAGTGGTTTTAGGTCTGCGCCAGCTTCAGAGGCCCGAGTACCGCCAGTCGACGGAGATAGTCGGCCATGTTGTCGTCGCTGTGAGTGGGGACGCATCCGTCGTTGTAGAGATAGATGCAGTTTGGGTCTGGGTTTGGGTTGCAAGAAATCTTGTCCGCAACCCGTGCTGTGAGGCCCTGGATATTCATTGCTATGGGGTAGTCGCCGTAGTTGTGGAGTCCGCCAAGGAATCCGAGAGGCTTGTACTCGCGGTTGAGTATCACCCATGTGTTGTCAGGTTGCTTCTGCAGGCAGTAGGGCATGGCGGCGTGCATGACGGTGAAGAGTGCCATTGTTCAACTCCTTTTGAGGGTCGGTTATGAAAAAGATTGTGATCGTATACGGGCGGCAGCGCACGGGCAAGACGACGCTGGCAACGGCTCTGGCGAACAGCATGGGCGCCCGCCTGGTGGATGAGTGGCGCGGTGCGCCGCTGATGCCCGGTGATGTGGCCGTGACCAACATTGTGCCGCCGCCAGCCGTGGTGGGGGCCTTGTATGTGCGTGTGGAGGGTGTGATGCCCGCCCTGGCGGTTGCGTGATTCGGGGCGCTGGCCTCCTTGGCCGGCCCGCGGTGGCCGGTGCTTGCGCCCGATCCCTAGCCTGCACGCCCCCGGGATATTCAGCGGGCAGGGGTGGGTAAACCGCCGCCGGCGCGTGAGTGAAGAGGCGGTAATCGGGCGAGCCGCTGACAGCCGGGAAAGACCGGCACTTTTTGCCAGAACAACAAAGGAGCAGGGCATGGCGGACAACGCTGATATTGCACAGGTTGAGATCGAGCGCCAGGAGGCGCGGCTGTTGACGCAGCGGGCGCGGACGGCGCCGGTGGGGGAGGTGAGCGCCAGCGAGTGCCAGGAGTGCGGGCTGGAGATACCCAGTGCCCGGCAGGTGGCGATACCGGGGACCCAGCATTGCGCTGAGTGCGCGGGGCTGATTGAGCGGGGGGCGGTGCGGTGAGTGAGTATCGTGACCCTTACGACTTGAGTCCCGATTACCAGCCAGGGACCGCCTTGGTTGGCGAGCGAGATCCGCATGGGCTTGCCCCGGGTGTGCCGGGGGCGAAGCTGGATGCCGGAAAGCCCAGGGCCGGGCTTGTGCTGGGGGACTTTTCCCGCGCGCTGGCGGCGGTGGTGGAGGTTGGCACCCATGGGGCTGCGAAGTACAGCGACCGGGGCTGGCTGGCGGTGCCGGATGGCGAGGGGCGGTACACCGACGCGCTGTATCGGCACCTGTTGGCGGATGCGATGGGGGATGCGCTGGACGGCGACAGTTGCCTGCCGCACCTGGCCCACGCCGCCTGGAATGTGCTCGCGGTGCTGGAGCTCCGACTGAGAGCTGCGGGCGAATAACAACGAGAGGTCGGGGGACCGATGGACGTATTCAATCAGCTGGCCCAGGCGGGCCTTGAAATTGACGGGGCCCTGGAATACGGGCGCCTGGTGCGTTGCCGTGCGGACGGCGACCGGGGCCGGAAATCCAGCGGCTGGTATGTGCTCCATGAGCTGCGCCTGGACAACGGCGCTGTCGTGACAGTGGGCCGCTACGGCAACTGGAAGCGCTACGGGCCGGAGTCGATGGCGGTGACGTTTGACGGGGCTGGCTTGTCGGCGGCGGAGCGGGAGCGCCTTGCCCGGGAGCAGGACCGGCTGCGTGCTGATGCGGAGGCGGAGCGCCAGGCGCGGGCGGCGGATGCTGCCCGGCGGGCGACGGCGATCTGGCCGAAGCTGCCGGAGGTGGGCGCGTCGGGGTATCTCGACCGCAAGAAGGTGCGCGCCTATGGGGTGCGGTTTTCGCGCGGGTCCATTGTGGTGCCGGTGCGGGATGCCGGCGGGGCCCTGGTGGGCCTGCAGTTTATCGCGCCGGATGGCGGCAAGAAATTTTTGACGGGCACGCCGAAGCGCGGGTGCTGGCATTTGATTGGCGAGCCTCCCGCGCCCACCGACGAGCGGGGCTTGCTGTGGATCGCCGAGGGCTACGCGACGGCGGCGACGGTGCATGAGGCCACGGGCTGCCCGGTGGCGGTGGCGTTTGACGCGGGGAACCTGCAGCCGGTGGCGCAGGCGCTGCGGGGGCTGTACCCGGCGGTGCGAATTGCAATTGCCGCCGACAACGATGCGGCCACCCCGGGCAATCCGGGTGTGACGAAGGCCCGGGAGGCTGCCCTGGCGGTTGGCGGGGTGGTGGTGGTGCCGGATTTGTCGACGGTGGCGGCATGAGCGGGCCGTCTGATTTCAACGACCTGCATGTGGCCCTGGGCATTGATGCGGTGCGGGATCAGCTGCGGGCGGGGTTGGTGGCGGCCAATGAGCCTCCCGCGCCCTCTGCTGATGATCTGGCGCCGCCCTGGGGGGGTGATGATCTGCCTCCCCCGGCCCCACCGGACCTGGATGGCCGGGTGACGCTGGCCGAGGCCCTCGAGCGCTTTGTGCTGGCGATGCCGGACGGGAAGGTGTGGGATGCCCACGATAAGAAGCTGCTGAAAAAGACGGCGGCGAAGGACTTTCTGGGGAAAAAGCTGTTTGAGGAGTGGTTGAACCACGATGGGCGCCGATCGGTTCATCAAGACTTGGTGAAGCCCCTCGCGGCCTCGGCCGCCGGCCAGGGGGGCGGGGGGTTGGCCAGGGCGTTGTCGCGGTATGTGTATCTGTACCCGACGGATGCGGCATGGGATCGGGAAAAGCGCCAGCGGGTGCCGCTGTCGGCGCTGCGCCACGCGATTGCGGATTGCTTTGATGACTGGATCAAGCACCCGGGGCGGGCGGAGCTGGACATCGAGAACTTGGTGTTTGACCCGACGCAGCAGGTTGACCTGGACACCCATATCAACACCTTTCGCGGCCTGCCGCTGTCGCCCCGGCGGGACGATAGCCGGTGCGTGTGGCAGCTGGCGTTGCTGGACCATTTGTGCAACGGCGAGGCCGCGGTGGTGGAGTGGCTGGTGCGCTGGCTGGCGTATCCGCTCCAGCATGTGGGGGCGAAGATGGCGAGCGCGGTGTTGATGCACTCGAGCCAGCAGGGGTCGGGCAAGTCGCTGTTCTGGGAGGAGGTGATCAAGCCCATGTACGGCGAGTATGGCTCGACCCTGGGGCAGCACCAGCTCGAAAGCCAGTACACGGCGTGGCGAAGCCAGTTGCTGTTCGCGCTGTTCGAGGAGGTGTTGAGCCGGGATCAAAAGTACAGCCACACGGGCACGCTGAAGCACATGATCACCGGGAAGACGCAGCGGATTGAGCAAAAGTTCCTCACCGGCTGGGAGGAGTCGAACCACATGAATTCGGTGTTCTTGAGCAATGAGCTGCAGCCGTGGCCGCTGGAGCCCACGGACCGGCGGATGCTGGTGGTGTGGCCGGAGAAGAAGCTGCCGGATTCGCTCAAGGCGAACGTGCTGGCGGAGCTGGCGTCGGGCGGGCGTGAGGCGCTGCTGGCGTATCTGTTGGCGGTGGATACGACAGGGTTCTCGACGCACTCTGAGCCGCCTGTCACCGAGGCGAAGCAGCGGATTATCGACTTCGGCCGGCCTGGGTGGGAGGTGTTCTACCTGGAGTGGCGTGATGGCTACCTGGATGCGCCGTATATGCCGTGCTTGGCTGAGGATCTGTTCGCGCTGTACCGGGCGTGGGCGGATAAGCGCCGGGAGAATGTCGTCAGCATGACGAAGTTCGGCGGGTTTGTCGGCGTGCAGGAGGGGGTGAAGCGGCGACGGGATGTGCACTACAACGACGGGTACCGATCGAGGAAGGGCACGTTCTTCATTCCCCGCGCCCCTGCTGACCCTTGGCGCGCGCGCGAGGGTGAGAGTCAGCAGGCTTGGCTTGGGCGTTGTGCTGTGGAATTTGCCAAGTTGGCGAAGGGGGACGCGTGATTGCCGGAGGTCTGCCGATAGTTGGTTGCCAAGTGTCGGCAATGCAAGCTATTGAAAATAATGGATTTGCCGGGGTGCCGACAGTGCCGAGGGTTTATCGCGCGCGCACGGGCGTAAATAAATGCGGGGATTCTTCGTGTGATGAAAAAAAATCTCTCACACGCGAGGCGCACAAGTGTCGGCAGTGTCGGCACTCCGGCAAATGGATAAATATCAAGGGTTTATATTGCCGATAGTTGGGCTTTAAGTGTCGGCATAGTGTCGGCATTGGGTTTTGATAGGGTGGAGGGCATCAAATGGCGGTTACTGTGACGAAGATCGAGGACGATGTGATGATCATGGCGTGGGGGCAGTGGGCGCGGCCGCGCATCGAGCGGATGCTGGGGGCTGGCCGCCCTGGTTGGGCGGAGCTGGTGCCGCGTGGCTCTGGGTGGGGGGATGATGCGCCGCCCCGGTATCCATACCCGAGGGCGTCGGATGAGTATTGCGAGGCGCTTGACCGGATGATCGCGGCGATGGGGCCGGACGTGGTGCGGGTGATGGTGGCACTGTATTGCTTTCGGCGGAGCCTGAATGCGGTCTCCCGGGCCAGCGGGATGAGCAAGCAGCGGGTGATGCAACTGCGGGACTGCGCGCTCAATCAGCTGTACGGCGCGCTGTATTTGAAAAATGTGGGGGAGAGTGCTTGACAGTGGTCTACCGGTCGACCAGAATTTACGTGTAAAGTTTTGAAACCCGACGATAGATGAAGCCCGGCCACCGCGCCGGGTTTTTTTATGCCCGATTTTGGCCTCGGCCATGACTGTGTTGTCCTCCCCCGACAGCCCCCGCCTCTGGCCGCGCAATGCGGTTACGCGGGGTTTTTTATGACCGCCGGCAGGCTCAAGGATTATGCGGATGCCCGAGAAGATTGCGATGGTGCTTGACTGGCTGTCGGGCTTGCCCGGGCCGCTGCAGGCGTTTGTGGCGGCGGTGATCATCGCGCCGCTGCGCATTATCTACGATCAGACGGAGACGAACCGGATGCGGATCGCCCTCGAGTCGCTGCTCTGTGGGTGCATTGCCTATGGCATTGCGAGCGGCGCGGAGTATTTCAGCGTTCCCCGTGGCGTAGCGGTGTTTATCGGTTCGGCGGTTGGGTTTGCTGGCGTGGTGAAGTTCCGCGAGTTGGTGCTGGATTATGTGGTGGGGCGGGTGAAGCGATGACCCTGGGCGATGCGGACAAGCTGATCACAGCGGGTCTGCTGTGGCTGCCTGAGCGGTTCGATACGCCCCAGGCCCGGGCGATGCTGATGGCCATTGGGCTGCAGGAGTCGCGGTTTATGCACCGGCGACAGATCGGCGGGCCCGCGAATGGTTACTGGCAGTTCGAGATGGGCGGCGGTGTGCGCGGGGTGATGACGCACCCGGCCACCAGCGGGATTGCCCGCGATGTGCTGACCCGCCTGGATTATCCGGTGACGGTGGAGGCGGCGTATAACGCGCTGCCGGATAACGATGTGCTGGCCTTGGTGTTCGCCCGGCTGTTGCTGTTTACGGTGCCGAGCGCGTTGCCTGAGTCGTCTGGCGATGGCTGGAAGCAATACCTGTGGGCGTGGCGCCCTGGCCAGCCGCACGCGAATACTTGGCCCGGGTACTTTGAGCGGGCGCGGAGGTTTTATGGGTTCGATGCGTAAGCTGTCTGCCGCGTGGCGGGTGTTCAGGGCCGGCGAGGTGGTGGCCGACCCGGCGGCGTGGAAGCGCGGCCAGGTAACCAGCAACGCGGTGGCCGCCCTGCTGGTGGCGCTGGTGTATGCGGCGGAGGCGTTCGGCTATGAGATCCCCGTCACGGGTGAGGCGATTGATGCTATGGCTGTTGGTCTGTTCGCCCTGGTTAATGTCGTGTTCACCGTGGTCAGCACCGAAAAGGTGGGACTGCCAACCAAGCCTGGCGCCGGTGATCGCCCGTGATGATTCCACTCCTGCTGGCCTGCGCCTTGATGGCGCTGTGGCGAGCGTAACGTGTAGGTATTGACCATGAAGTTTCTGACGATTCTCAAAGCCATCATTACCCTGCTACCCGTGGTTATCGAGGCCATCAAGGCGGTGGAAGAGGCGATCCCCGGCCAGGGCAAGGGTGAGGCCAAGCTGGCTGCCATCCGCGCCATCCTCGAAGGCGCCTACGCCGCCGCACAAGACATCGGGCTGACCTTTTCTGAGCTGTGGCCAGCGCTTGAAAAGACCATCGGCGGGCTGGTGGGTGCGTTCAACTCGGCCGGCGTTTTTCGGAAGTGACGGGTGAGTTGCGAGGGTTGCCGGCGGCGGCGCGAACGGATGGCCAGGCTGGTGGAGGTGTCGCGTGAGCGATTGCGGGCGATGCTGTTGCGAAAGTCTGGCGGCGAGCTTGGCGAGGCTGGTGGTGCTTCAAGAGCGCCAGGTTCTGCTGTTGGAGATGATCGTGGAGGCATCGGAGGAGACCGATGATGGCGACCTTGGCGATGATCCTGGTCGTTATCTGGATGGGAGCCCCGTGTAGTGGCGGGCCGCCCCGCTCGCTGGTGTGGCGCTTGCAAAGCTGTGCACCAGGGCGATTGCCCTAATCGTCAGGCGTGGGTTAAGGCCCCGCATGTCGCTAGATCGGGTCGGGGCGGGAGGCCCTGGCGTCGGCTTCGTGAGCGGATTTTTCGCCGCGATGAATTTCTGTGCCAGTCTTGCCTTAAGGTCGGGACTGTGACCGTGGTGGCATTATCCGGGCCGCTGGCCGGGATCTGCGACCACATCGTGCCGGTTTCGCAAGGCGGATCGGACGATGACGGCAATCTCCAAACGCTGTGCCGCCGGTGCAGCGACATCAAGACACAAGCGGAGTCGAGACAGGGGAGGGGTGGGTAAAACTTCAGGCCATCGCCCCGGACACCGCGCCCCCAATCGTTTATTTATGAGCGCTGAAAAAAATGGGGGGGGGTTAAAAGCCGGAGGGCGTTATGACCATTTCCCACTTTCCATCGGTGATCAGCCTCGAAGACCGGCGCCGTGATCAAGCCGCTGCCGAGGTCGCACAAAAGCCCGACCTGTTCCAGGGCATACCGTGCGAAGCGCCGACGATGCCCCAGTGGCTGTCCGACGACGCGAAAAAACACTGGCGCTATATGGTCAAGCACCTCAAGGACTACGGCCTGCTCTCGCGGCTTGACCAGGGCACGCTGGCCAACCTCTGCACCTACTACGCGAGGGCGAAAGAGGCCGAGGAGCAGCTGCAGGTCCATGGTGAGTTCCAGACAACGCCGAATGGCTATGTGCAAGTCAGCCCGTATTCGGTGGCCTACTCCCGTTACAGCAAGGCATACAACGCCCTTGCCAGGCAGTTCGGCATGACGCCGGTTGCCCGTAAAGGGGTCAGCATCGATAACCCGCAGCAGGCCAGGCTCAATCTTGACTGATGGGCCTACCAGCAGAAATCACAGCCCCGCCGGAAGTCGGCAGGGAGTGGCTCGACCGTGCCTACCAGTACGCCGCCGATGTCAAATCCGGGCGCCAGGTGGCGGGGCGCTACGTCAAGCTCGCCGTTGATCGGTTCTACGACGACCTCGAGCACGGCCACAAGCGGGGCATTTATTTTGATGAGCGAAGCGCCGCCCGGTTCTTCCGGTTCGTTGCCCGCTACTGCCGGCACTACCAGGGCGAGCTGGCTGGCAAGCCGATTGATTTCTCCCCGCACCAGTGCTTCATCGAGGCCAACGTCTACGGCTGGTTGCGGGCGGACGGCACGCGCCGGTTCCGATCGACTTACGAAGAGGTGGCCCGCAAGGACGGCAAAACAACGCGCCTCAGCGCCGCCGGTCTGTACGGTCTGGTTGGCGAGCAGGAGCCCGGCGCCAAGGTCTACAGCGCGGCCACGCAAAAAGATCAGGCGCGGGAGCTTTTCACCAGCGCCCAGGCGATGGTTCGGCAAAGCCCTGGCCTTCGGCAGTTCCTGGAAGCGCGGGAACACGACATCCGTAGCCGCGAAGGGCACTGCGTCTTCAAGCCGCTTGCCTCTAAAACGGACAGCCTCGACGGCCTCAATGTTTACCTCGGGCTGGTGGACGAGATTCACGCCCACCCCACCAGCGCCGTCTGGGACGTGCTGGAATCGGCAAAGGGCGCCCGCCGCCAGCCGTTGATGCGGGGCATCACCACGGCCGGCTTCAATCGCAAGGGCTTCGGCTACGAACAGCGCGGCTACGCCGTCAAGGTGCTGGAACGCGCCGTAGAGGATGACAGCTTTTTCGCCATCATCTACACCCTGGACACCGAAGACATGGAGCGCTGGGACGACGAGCGGGTCTGGATCAAAGCCAACCCCAACCTCGGCGTCAGCGTCAAGCTGGACGACCTGCGGGACCAGTGCCGCAAGGCCAAAGAGATGCCCAGCGCCAAGGTCGAGTTCCTCACCAAGCGCCTCAACATCTGGACCTATGCCGAGTCCCTCTGGATGGGCATGGACAAGTGGCACCAGTGCCGCGTCGATTTCGACAGTCTCGCGCCCTGGACGCCCGGCACCCGCAGCGACCTCGACGGCGCCGAGTGCCACGGCGGCCTCGACTTGGCCAGCGTCGAGGATATGTGCGCCTTCCGCCTGGTGTTCCCCGGCCCTGACGGCGCCCGCCGCACCATTGGCCGCGCCTACCTGCCCCAGGCTGCCCTGGAGCGCCGGTTGCGCAAGGGCGACAAGACCCTGGAGCAGTTCCGCGACAGCGGCCACCTGGTGGTGCTGCCCGGCGAAACCATCGATTACGACTGGATCAAGGCCGACATCCTCGCCGCCTGCGAGCGCTTTGACGTGCGCGGCATCGCCTTTGACCGCTGGAACAGCTCCCAGCTGGTCAACGACCTGATGGCCGAGGGCGTGCCCATGGTCAAGTTTGGGCAGGGCTTCGGCTCCATGTCCGCGCCCATGAAGGAGCTGATGCGGCTGGTGCTCACCGGGAAGCTGGAGCACAACGACCCGCTGCTCACCTGGGCAGTGAGCAACGTGGTGGCCGACACCAACCCGGCCGGCGACATCAAGCCCGACAAGAGCAAGGTTTCCGAAAAAATTGACCCCGCCGTCGCCCTTATCATGGCCATTGCCCTGGCCATGGGAAGCGATGAAGGCGATCTCCGCGACTTCTTGATGGACCCGATAATCTGATGAAACCACGCCAGCACAAGCCGGGGAAGATACGGGCCGCCATCCTCTCCTGGTTCGGCCTCTCCGGCACCTACAGCGACGGCGCCACCGCGGCCAACTCCGCCTCGGGGATTGTGGTCACTCCGGAAAAGATGCTGTCCATCTCCGCCGTGTGGGCCTGCGCCCGGCTGATCTCCGAGACCATCGCCACCCTGCCCCTGTCGATGTACGAAAAGACCAGCACCGGCAAGCGGGTGGCCAGCCAGCACCCGCTGCACATGATCATCCACGACCAGCCCAATGCCGACACCACCGCCGCCGTCCACTGGGAATCCACCGTCGCCGCCATGCTGCTCCGTGGTGCGGCCCGGGCGGAAAAGCTCATGGTGGGAAACCGCCTGGTTGGCCTTGCCTTCCTCGCGCCCGACCGCCTGAACTGCGAGCGGGGCAGCAATGGCACCCGCATCTGGCGGTACACCGAGGAAACCGGCCGCCAGCGGCAGATCCCCGACAGCCGCATCTGGACCATCCCCGGGTTCAGCCTTGACGGCAAGAATGGCGTTTCGGTCATCCAGTACGGCGCCAACGTGTTTGGCGCGGCCCTCGCGGCGGATGCAGCCGCCAGCAGCACCTTTGAAAAGGGCCTGATGCCAACCACGTATTTCAAATATCCCAAGGTGCTGAAGAAGGAGCAGCGGGACGACGCCCGCACCGCCATCAAGGCGATCTCCGGCGCCGTCAACGCCGGCGACCCAGCGATTCTCGAAGCCGATATGGACGTGGGCACCATCGGCATCAACCCCAACGACGCCCAGCTACTCGAAAGCCGCGGCTTCTCCGTCGAGGAGGTCTGCCGCTGGTTCCGCGTCCCGCCCTTTATGGTTGGCCATGCGGAAAAGACCACCAGCTGGGGCACCGGCATCGAGCAGCAGATGATCGGCTTCCTCACCTTCACCCTGGGGCCATGGCTGCGCCGCATCGAGCAGTCCATCAGCAAGGACTTGCTGAGCCCGGCGGAGCGGCTGCGCTACTACCCCAAGTTCTCCGTCGAGGGCCTGCTGCGCGCCGACAGCGCCGGGCGCTCGGCGTTCTACAGCGCCATGGTCAACAACGGCATCCTCACCCGGGACGAAGTGCGGGAACTGGAAGACCGCGAGCCCATGGGCGGCAATGCCGCCGTGCTGACCGTGCAAACCGCCCTGGCGCCGCTGGACATGCTGGGCAATGCCACCACCGACCAGCAAGCCCGCGCCGCCCTGGCCAACTGGCTGCGTGACGACAACGGAGAAACACAATGACCATCAAGCACCTCCCCGCCGCCCCGGCCAATCGCCTCGACGTGCAAAGCCGCCTGTCCCCCAAGGCCCTCAGCCGCTGGGACGCCGGCATCCAGGCCGCCGCCGAGGACGATCGCACCATCTCCGTCCTGGACGTGATCGGCCAGGACTGGTGGACCGGCGAGGGCGTCACCAGCAAGCGCATTGCCGGCGCCCTGCGCAGCCTCGGCAAGGGCCCCGTCACCGTCAACATCAACAGCCCCGGTGGCGACATGTTCGAGGGCCTGGCCATTTACAACCTGCTTCGGGAGCACCCGGGCGAAGTCACCGTCAAGGTGCTGGGCCTCGCCGCCTCTGCCGCCTCCATCATCGCCATGGCGGGCGACGAGGTGCAGGTGCCCCGGGCCGGCTTTCTGATGATCCACAACGCCTGGGTGATCGCCGCCGGCAACCGCAACGAACTCCGTGGCGTGGCCGACTACCTCGAGCCCTTCGACGCCGCCATGGCCGACATCTACGCCGCCCGCACTGGCGACAGCCTGGACGACATGGCCGCCCTGATGGACGCCGAGACTTGGATCGGCGGCAGCGATGCCGTGGCCCGGGGCTTTGCCGACGCCCTGCTGCCCTCCGACCAGATCGGCGAGGGTGGCGAGCGGGCCAGCGCCGCCAGCGTGCGCCGCATCGAGGCCGCCCTGCGGGCCTCCGGCTTGCCCCGATCCGAGGCGATGAAGCTGATCTCTGATTTCAAGTCCAGCCTGCGCGACGCGGCTGGCAACGGCGAGGGCGATCCCGCCGGCAACCCGCGCGATGCGGTAGCAACCCTGGGGCCACTGCCCCGCCTTCAATCCCCTTTCTCACCGTTGAGGTAACACCCATGTCCCAGATCGAACAGGAATACAAGCAGGTCCAGGCGGATCTCAAAAAGGTCGGTGACGACCTGAAAGCCTACGCCGAGCAGGCCCAGGCCGATATCAAGCGCCACCAGTCCATGAGCGAAGAGACCAAGGCCAAGGTCGACGAGCTGTTGGTCAAGCAGGGCGAGCTGCAAGCCAACCTCCAAGCCGTCGAGCAAGTCATCGCCCGGCTGGAATCCGGCGGTGGCCACAGCGCCCGCCCCAAAACCATGGGCCAGATCGTCACCGAGTCGGACGAGTTCCAGGCCCGCGCCGCCACCCTGGCCCGCTCCAAGGGCTCGTTCACCGTGCCGGTTCAGGCGGCCCTCACCTCCGACGCCGCCAGCGCTGGTGACCTCATCGAGCCCACCCGCGTTCCTGGCGTGGTTGCCACCCCTGAGCGCCGGCTGTTCATCCGCGACCTGCTCAACTGGGGTCGCACTGGCTCCAACGCGGTGGAGTACGTCAAGGAGACCGGCTTCACCAACGGCGCCGATGTTGTGTCGGAGAACCCCAGCGACGGCAAGCCGGAATCCTCCCTGGTGTTCGACCTGGCCTCTGCCCACGTCGCCACCATCGCCCACTGGCTCCAGGCGTCCAAGCAGGTGCTGTCCGACGCGGCCATGCTGCAAAGCTACATCGACGGTCGCCTGCGCTACGGCCTCAAGCTCAAGGAAGAGGCGCAGCTGCTCAAGGGCTCCGGCGTTGGCCTCAACATCAACGGCATCTACACCCAGGCGTCGAGCTACGCGAACCCGGGCGTATCGGTGGATCAGGACACCATCATCGACCGCCTGCGGCTGGCGATGCTCCAGGTGCAACTGGCCGAGTACACCGCCGACGGCATCGTGCTCAGCCCGATCGACTGGGCCGCCATCGAGCTGACCAAGGACACCCAGGGCCGCTACATCTTCGCCAACCCTGTCCAGCTGGCTGGCCCTGTGCTGTGGGGCCTGCCGGTGGTGGCCACTCAGTCGATGGACGCGGGTGACTTCCTCACCGGCGCCTTCCGCATGGGTGCCCAGGGCTGGGACCGCGAAGATGCCACCGTCACCGTCAGCACCGAGGACCGCGACAACTTCATCAAGAACATGGTCACCATCCTCTGTGAAGAGCGTGTTGCCCTCACCGTGTACCGCCCCGAGGCGTTTGTGAAGGGCGACTTCACCATCACCTCCTCCGGCGCCTGAGCCTGACCGGGGGGCTTCGGCCCCCCGGCTTTTAAGGAGCACTCCATGCCCCTAGTGGAAGCACTGCAGAGTTTCGAGCACGGCGGCGCCCGCCGCCGGTTCAACCGTTTTACCGTCTCCGAGCCCGTGGCCCGAGACCTGGCTACCCGTGGCCTCGTTCGCATCATCGACGATCGCCCTCCGCAGGCCGCTGGCACTCCGTTGTCTGCATCGCCAGCGGCCCCAGCCTCACCGCGGACGACTGCGAAAAAGCCCGGGCGTGGCGCAGCCAAGGCCGCGGGCGAGCCGTTGTTGTAACCAACACCACCTTTCAGCTCTGCCCCTGGGCCGACGCGCTCTACGCCATGGACAGGGCGTGGTGGAACAAATACCGAGCCCAGGTGGCCGCCGGCTTCCGGGGCGAATGCCTCACCAGCGCCCAGAACGTGCCTGGTGCAAAAACCGTGATCTTTCGCCAGGGCGGCAACTCCGGCGCCGGGGCCATGTCCCTGGCGGAGCACTTCGGCGCCCGGCGCATCATCCTTCTGGGCTACGACTGCCAGTACACCGGCGGCAAAGCCCACTGGCATGGCAACCACCCCAAGGGGCTGGGCAATGCCGCCAGCCTGCCCAAGTGGCAGGCCCAATTCGCCGAGATGGCGGGCCACCTGGCCCACTGCCACATCATCAACTGCAGCCGCCACACGGCGCTGCCATTCTGGCCGCGCCAACGGCTTGAGGATGCCCTATGTCACTGATCGAGCTGGAAACCGCCAAGGGGTTTCTGGACGTGATCCACACCGAGGACGACGCCAAGCTCCAGCTGCTGCTGGATGGCGCCGAGGACGAAGCCCGGCACTACCTCGACCGCGACACCCTCGAGGAGCTCGCCGACGGCGCCAGCTCCGACGGCGTGCCCGACCTGCCCGCCAGCCTTGTGGTTGGCATCCTGCTGCTGTTGCAGGCCAACTACCAGGCCGACCCGGATCAGGCCGCCGCCCTGCGGGTAGCGGCGGAGATCAAGCTGGCGCCCTTCCGCGCCAACCTGGGGGCCTGAATGCTCGCCTACCGACTGCGTCATCGCGTGGCCATCCAAGAGCCCCAGCAAGTGCAAGACACCGTCACCGGCGAGATCACCACCACCTGGGTTGATGTGATCCTCGACGATGGCACCGTGCTGGACGCGGTGCCCGCCGAGGTGCTCACCGGCCCCGGCCGCGAGCTGCTGGCCGCCGGTGCCAAACAGGCGGAGACCGCCGCCCGCATCAACCTGCGCTGGTTCCCGGGCCTCATGCCCACCATGCGCGTGCTGTGGGATGGCCGGGTGTACAACATCACCAGCATCGAAACCGACGCCACCGGCCGCCGTGAGTGGCGCCTGCGCTGTTCCGATGGCCTGACGGACGGCCGCTGATGCCTATCCTCATCGAGGGCATGAAGGGCCTTGGCGACAACATCTACCAGCGGGCCTACATCAAGGCCATTGGCCGCGAGCTTTGCCTCGAAACCCCCTGGCCCGAGCTGTATGCCGACCTGCCCTTTGTGCGCTGCGTCAAGCCCGAGACCACGCTGCGCACCCAGGCCAAGAACATCGCCCGGCAGGGGCAATGGCACCCGCGCCCCACGGGGGCGGTGCGCCGCCGGGTGGCCTACAGCACCGATGGCATCTACCGGGGCATGAAGCGAGCGCTTGGGGTTATCCCCGCGAGCATGGACCTGCCCGCCTTTGGCCCGAGCTCGGTGGCCGGGCGGTATGTGGTGGTCCGCCCGGTGACTGTGCGGGCCGAGTGGCGAGCGGACGCCCGCAACCCGCTGCCCGCCTATGTGGCCGCCGCGGCTGCCGCCGCCCGCGCCGCCGGCTACACCCTGGTATCGGTGGCCGACCTCTCGCCGGGTGAGGAGTGGGCCCTGGCGCCGCTGCCCCCGGCAGACATCGTCTACCACCGGGGCGAATTGTCGGTGACGCAGCTGCTCGCCCTTGTCCAGGGGGCCGCCGCCGTGATCGGCGGCATTGGCTGGATCGTGCCCGCCTGCATCGCCGCCCGGGTGCCTGCCCTGGTGATTTGCGGCGGGCAAGGGGGCTACAACGCCCCGGACAAAATCACCCACCACACCATGGACCTGTCGCGCATCACCTTCGCGGTGCCCGACAGGTTCTGCCACTGCACCCAGCGCAATCACAACTGCGACAAGCGGATTTCGAACTATGACCGGATCGTTGCCAACTGGCTTGGAAGACTGCCTGCTGTGGAGCCCTGAGCGGGGTATGGGGTTTCACACCCGCCCGCCGATGGCCTACACCGAGAGCTACTGGGCGGAGTACCTCGCCCGGGATGCCAGCCCCATGGGCGAGGCGCTCACCCGCGCCCGGGTGGATTTTGTGCGGGCCTGCTACACCGGGCCGGTAATCGACATCGGCATCGGCGGCGGCGGCTTTGTGCGCGCCCTCGGCGCCGGCGGCTTTGGCTTTGACGTGAACCCCGAGGCCAATGACTGGCTGAGGTATCGGCTCTCCTACCTCGACCCCTATCGCCACGACAACGTGCTGGCCATCACCTGCTGGGACAGCCTCGAGCATATCCCTGACCCCGGCGCCCTGGTGGCCAGGGCCAGGGAGTGGGTGTTCGTGTCGATGCCCATCTACGGCGACCTCGACGACCTGCTGGCCAGCAAGCACTACAAGCCCGGCGAGCACCTCTGGTACTGGACCGACGCGGGCCTCGTCAGCTGGTTCGAAGGCCACGGCTTTGAGCTGGTGGCGGATGACGACTTCGAGACCCGGCTGGGCCGGGAGGGCATCGGCTCCTACGCCTTCCGGCGGGTGGCCAGCCGATGACGCCGCCTGTCTTCGCCACCGCCTTTGCCAGCGCCGCCGTCAAGGCCGCGCTCGGCACCAGCCCGTGCCGGGTGTTCCCCTTTGGCGAAGCGCCCCAGGGCGTGATGCTGCCCTATGCCGTGTGGCAGGTGGTGGGCGGCGGCCCCGAGAACTACCTCGGTCAGGTGCCGGACCTCGACGAATTCACCACCCAGGTCGACGTGTACGCCGCCACCGCCACGGCGGCACGCACCGCCGCCAAGGCCCTGCGGGATGCCTTCGAGCCGGTGGCCCATGTGACCCGGTGGGGCGGCGAATCCCGCGACGGCGAAACGGGCCACTACCGCTACAGCTTCGACGTGGAATGGATGGTGGGGCGATGAAAGACGGCGTGGAGTATTCCCTGACGGGCGTGGATGAGATCACCAAAAAGCTCAAGGCCCTGTCGGTGGACATGCGCCTCAAGGGTGGCCGCGCGGCTTTGCGAAAAGCGGGCAACGTGGTGCTTGCCCAGGCCCGGGCCAATGCGGCATCGGTGAACGACCCCAAAACCCCGGAAGAGATCGCCAAGAATTTGGTGATGCGCTGGAGCCCCCGGGCATTCAAGCGCACCGGGGACCTGATGTTTCGCGTTGGCATCCTCGGCGGTGCCCGCCGCCCCGTCGACGCCAAGGCCGCGCGGAAAACCGAGCGGCGCCGCAAGCGCCTCGGCCAGGCATCCCTTGAACAGCTCGGCGAGATCAAGGGCGCCGGGGCCGGCAACCCGGGGGGCCACACCTACTACTGGCGGTTTTTGGAATTCGGCACCGAGAAAAACCCGCCCCAGCCCTTTATGCGGCCGGTCATGGCCCAGGTGGGCACGGCCCCTGTTGACGTGTTCGCGAAGGAGTACAGCAAAGCGCTGGACCGCGCCATCAAGCGCCAGCAGAAAGCGGCGAGCCCGCCGCGCTAAACCAGCGATAACCACCAAAACCCGGCCCCCGCGCCGGGTTTTTTCATTTCCTGCGCAAGGAAAACGCCCGCCCGGGCAACACCACCAACCTCCATGGAGATACGACCAATGGCGATCAAAACCCAAGGCACCAACCTCTACACCATCGACCCGGACGACGGCACCCTCATCACCGTGGGCTGCGTCACCAGCATCGACGGCATCGACACCAGCATCGACCAGATCGAGACAACCTGCCTCGGCGACAGCGCCCGCAGCTATTTGGCGGGCCTTGCCACCCCTGGCACGGCGTCTTTCGGCATCAACGTGGACACCGCCGATGAGAGCCACGTGCGCCTGCACCAGCTCAAGGTGGCCGGTACCACTTTGCCCTGGGCGGTGGGATTTTCCGACGGCACCGACGCGCCGACGGTAAACACCAACAGCGATGGCAGCTACGAGTTTGTTCTGCCCGCCACCCGGTCCTGGATCGAGCTCGAAGGCTTTATGAACTCCTACCCGTTCAGCTTCGCGCAGAACGCCGTGGTGCAGTCCACCGTGGGCATTCAGGTATCCGGCGAGCCGGTGCTGGTGCCCAAGGTCTGAGCTGAATAACCCCTCGAATAACTGCTACCACACCTGATGGCCGCGCCCGCGCGGCCTTTTTTTTCGGAGAGACCAATGATCAACGACCTGCTCAGCAGCATCGGCGCCTTTGTAGGGCCGGAAGGCTTTGAAAAAACCGCATTCGAATGGGCGCCCGCCGAGGGCGCGGACCCGGTGAAATTCGACATCTCGGTGAAGAAAGAAGCCACCGTCGCCGACTTCGAGTTTATCAACATGCAGGATCAAGGCGCGGATGACCGCAGCGTGATGGCCCGCACCATCCACCGCATGGTGCGCATTCACGCCGTGAACGGCGAGAAGGCCGACGTCGATCAGCTGCCACTGGCCGACTGCGCCCGGCTCAAGCCCGGCCTGCTGCTGGCGTTTTTCGGCGCCATTGGCACCGTGAGGAAAAGCGGGGGAAAGGTGGTGCCGAAGACGCGACGCAAGGCGGCCTGAGCCCCGAGGACGACTTCTGGTGCGAGATGGTGCTGGCCGGCATTGGCGGGCGAACCATCGCCGAGGCCAAGGCCGCCATCACCCTGCGGGAGGCCGCGGTGTGGATGGCCTACCGCCGCCAGCGTGGGCTGCTCAACCTCGGCCTGCGGGTGGAGGAGAACTTCGCCCACATGCAGGCGCTGCTCGAAAGCTTTTTTACGGGCAAGGCCGCGAGCCCCGACAAGTACATGCCCCACGTTGTCCTCAAGCCCGCCGCCGGCGAAGAGCCCGAGGCGGACATCGCCGCCGTCTTCGGCTTGCTTAAAACCGTCGCCGCCACCAACAACGCCGCGCCAAAGCGCCCGCAAAAGTAACCGGAAGGATCACCCATGGCCGTTAAATCTCTTGGGCAGCTGACCATTGACCTGATCGCCAAGGTGGGCGGTTTTGTCGAGGGCATGGACAAGGCCGAGCGGGCTGCCAACAAGCGTGCCCAGGAGATCGACAAGGCCCTGGCGAAAATGGCCAAGGGTGCCGAGAAGCACCTCAACGCCGCCGCCAAGGCCGTGGGCGCCATTGGCGTGGCGGCGGTGGCCGGTGGCGCGGCACTGGTAAAAAGCGCCGCCGATTCCGCCCGGGAAATCACCACACTCTCGCAAGTGGCCAACACCAGCGCGGAGGACTTCCAGCGCTGGGCGGTGGGCGCCAAAACGGTGGGCATCGAGCAGACCAAGCTCGCCGACATCCTCAAGGACATGAACGACCGGGTGGGGGATTTTCTCTCCACCGGCGGCGGCCCGATGAAGGATTTTTTCGAGAACATCGCGCCCCAGGTGGGGGTCACCGCCGATCAGTTTCGC
>Ga0079224_100001950_pt1 | contig 24522 bp, 21 predicted proteins | sample Stecom2015_FD_80414 | JGI IMG/M metagenome (GOLD analysis project Ga0079224, IMG submission 80414) | Agricultural soil microbial communities from Utah to study Nitrogen management - Steer compost 2015 | ecosystem: Environmental > Terrestrial > Soil > Agricultural land | place: USA: Utah... | reverse complement strand
GGTTCCGTGAGTTCCCTGTGGCTCGCCCTGGACGCACAAGAGCGACAGGCGGCCCCGGACGCAGCCTCATCCCATAATCGCCCCGCTCACGGCGCCGGCACGTCCCGCACCAGCCGCCGCCACCGCCCGCCGTCGCGCAGGTACAGAACCCCGTCGTGATAGTGCATGGCGGTGACCCCTGCAAAGCGTGCGGCGCGCCCCGCGCCATCGACACTACCCGTCGCCGTCAGGTGCCCGGCGATGCGGTCGATCTGGGTAGTGCCCTTCGGATGCGCGAAGACGGCCGTCCGGGTGGCGAGAAAGACGGTGGCTGGCGCCTCGGCCACCGCGGTCACGGGCTGCCACTGGGTTTCACAACCGTCGAGTTCGACCACCTTGAGGCTGGCCGGCGTCATGAGGTCGGACAGCAGCGCCACCTTCGTGCTGCCGGACACCGGATCGGTCCAGGCGAGGACGATGCCGCCCTTCGTCATCAGGTTGGCCACGACCTGGCCAGGGGCCGCGTTGCCCAGCGCAAGGTCGATGTGCGGGGGCGGCCCATGCGCCGCCCGGGCCTGCCGACCCGAGACGGGAACGTGACGGATGCGCAGTGCGTTCGCCTGTTCGGGATGTGGCCGGATGATGACGAGGCTCGAATGGATGCCGTTGGTCACGCCGGACCATGTCGCCCCCGCCAGGGCGCCGGGCTCCGCGGCAAGCAGCTTGCGGGCGATCGCGCCCGTCTCCCGCTCGTGCCGCGGCCACTGGGCCGGACGTTCCTGCAGCGTCGTGACGCGCCCCTGCCGGGAGGCCTGCCGGACGGTCCAGGTTCCCGAGACATCCGCGGGCGTCGGTGCGGGTCCGCGCTGGAGCGTCCAGGTGATCTCGCCCGCGGGCATCGGAGCCGTCTCGAAGACGATGAACGACGCGTTCTGGATCACGGGCCGGACCGGCTCGCCGCCCCATAGCAGGACGGCATCGGCGGGCATCCCCCGGCCCCGGAAATGCACGACCTGGCCACCGGCCGAGTCGACGCAGGGCGCCGCGCCGCCGTCGGTGAGCGTGCCTCGGGCGAGGATCGCCTTGCGAAGCGTCGCCGGGCGCCCGCCGGAAGGGTGCGAGACGACGACGTCCCACACGCCGGTGTCCGGCGCGAGGACGAAGGTGCCGCTCCTGCCGTCGTCGTCCGCATCGAGCACGGCGGACTGGCCGCCGACTTCGACCACCAGGCCATCGACGAGATGCCGGCCCGAGAGGGTGAACGTCGTTTCGCCGGCGGCGGCCTCGACGACGCCCGGTGTCACACGCTCGACGACATGGGGCCTCGCGCCGGCGGTCTCGCCGTGCGCGGTGGCGGTCGTCACGAGGAAGAACAGGACCAGGGCGAGTGCGCCCCGGCGCTGGCTGGAGAAGGTCATCAGGGAAGAACTCCCGGCGTTGTCCGGATTGTGCCCTGCGCGCAGGGTGACGGCGGGCAGCTGCGGCCCGGTTCCGGTGCGTTCATCGTCCATCCCGGAATGCAACTAACGAGCCCTGGACGCCAGCCCGCCGGCTCGCCCGGGCTTGACGCCGCCCCGTCCGGCTGGTCCAATCGCGGCACCCTTCCAGGGGAGTAGCCGGCGCCCGCCAGAGCGAGCGCCGCGGCATCGTCACTACGGTGAGGTCGTGCTGGCAAGCGCCCGCCACCCGGTGCCGCGAAACCCGGGCGCAAGCCCGTGAACCGGCAAGACCGACAAGGGACCTCCAGCAATCCGTCGTCCGGCGCCTGCCACGCCGGTCATGAGGTCTCCGATGCTATCGGTCGGCACACCCCTTCTCTGGTCCTTGTTCACCCTGTTCGTCGTCGCGGCGCTCGCCGTGGATTTCCTCGTCCTCAATCGAGGCGGCCAGCGCGCCGTCTCCATCCGTGCGGCCGCCATCTGGTCACTCGTCTGGGTGGCCGTATCGCTCGTCTTCGTCGGCTGGCTCTGGTGGTACCTCGGCGGCATGGGGAACGACCCTGCTGCCCGGACGCTTGCCGACACGAAGGCGCTCGAGTTCGTCACGGGCTATCTCGTGGAGAAGGCGCTCGCGGTGGACAACATATTCGTCTTCCTGCTGCTGTTCACCTACTTCGCGGTGCCGGCCGAGCTGCAGCGCCGCGTGCTGATGATCGGCATCCTCGGCGCGCTCGTGCTGCGCGCGGTGATGATCCTCGTCGGCGCCTGGCTGGTGTCCCAGTTCCACTGGGTCATGTACGTGTTCGGCGCCTTCCTCGTGTTCACCGGCGTCAAGATGTGGTGGGCCATCGGCCAGGAGCCGGACCTCGATTCCAACCCGTTGCTGCGCTGGGTCAGGGGCCGCTTCAGCATCGCGCCCGACTTCGACGGCGAGAAGTTCTTCACCGTGCGGGACGGGGTGCGCATGGCGACGCCCCTGCTGGTCGTGATCGTCCTGATCGGATTCGTGGACGTCGTGTTCGCGGTCGATTCGATCCCGGCGATCTTCGCGATCACGACGGATCCGTTCATCGTGCTCGCCTCCAACGTGTTCGCGGTCCTGGGCCTGCGGGCGATGTACTTCCTGCTCGCGGGCATGCACGAGCGCTTCCACCTCCTCTCCTACGGGCTGGCGGTCGTGCTGGTGCTCATCGGGGCGAAGATGCTGCTGGTCGATCTCTACAAGATCCCGGTCGCCTGGTCGCTCGGCGTCACGGTCGCGGTCCTGGCGACGACGATGCTGCTGTCCCTCCTCGTGCCGGCACGACCGGGCGAGACGACGAGCGCCTATCCGTTCCGGGGTCGGAAGCGCGACTCGACGACGCAATCGGAATGACGAGCGGCCGCGGCGCCGGGCACCGCGCGGCGTTCAGCCGGCGAGCGCCTCGGCGAGCGCCTCGTCGTAGGCTTGCGGGCGCTCGAACTGCACCCAGTGTCCCGCACCGGGGATGAGCCGCAGCCAGCGGAAACCGGGCGCTCTCGCGAGTTCGGGCTCGATGCGGTCCTGCAGGCCGCGATAGAGGACGTCCTCCTCGCCCCAGATGCCGAACACCGGGCAACGAACGTCCGGCAGCGTGCGCCGCACGATGTCGGTGCGCGAGATCCGTCGCGATCGCATCCGGTCGCGCGGAAGGTTCGCGACGTGCAGCGCCAGGGCCAGGTCGTCGATCGACTCCGGCTGCGCCAGCATCAGGGCCGCCAGGTTGAAACGGTGGGTATGGTCGAGCTCGGGGCCCGGCGGCAGGTGCACCCACGGCTTGAGCGACGGCTTCCAGCCCGGATTGATGCCTAAGGCGGGCGCTCCCGAGAGGACGAGGCGGCGCACTCGTCGCGGCCATTGCGCGGCGATGAAGGTGGCCACCATGCTGCCGAAGGAGAAGCCCACCATGTCCACGGGGGCGTCGCCGAGCAGCTCGCGCAGCGCCGACTCGATCGGCTCGGGCAACGCGTCGGCATCCTCGCCCGATGGCGGCCGGGCCGATTCGCCCGAGCCCGGCAGGTCCGGGATCCATACCTGGCGGCCGGCCGCGACGAGCGCGGCGATGTTCCTGACCCAGTGGTTCCAGCTGCCGGAACCCCCATGCAGCAGGACGACCGGCTCGCCCTCGCCCCATCGACGCCAGACCATCGTGCCCTCGCCGCAGGGCAGTTCATGGCGCCGCGCGGCGGCGTCGATCCGTTCGGCGTCGGCGAGCGTGCACACGCTCGAGGGAAGGCGGAGGCTGGGGTTCATGGGCGCCATCATAACGGCCCCGCCGGGCCGACGCCGCCTCGAGGGACGGCGCCGGGAGGGCCTTGCCTACTTCGACTGCGCGACTTCCTGCGAGCGCTGGTACTCCGGCTGCACGAACCCGGCGAAGTGTTTCTCCGTCACCTCGAGGAACTCACGCGAGCGGTAGGCGTCGGCGATGTCCTTGACCCAGGGCTTGTCCCTGTCGGCCGTGCGGACCGCGACCAGATTCTGGTAGTCGGGGCTGGTCTGCTCGAGGGCCAGGGCGCTGGTGAGCGGGAGGCCGGACGCGATCGCGAAGTTGCCGTTCACGAAGCTGAAGTCGGTGTCGTCCAGCGATCGTGGCAGCTGGGCGGCCTCCAGCGGAATCAGCCTGATGCCCTTGATGTTCTCCGCCACGTCCCGCTCCGATGCGGTAACCGGATCGAAGTCGGCCTTCAGCCTGATCCAGCCGAAGTCCTGCAGCATCACCAGGGCGCGCGCGGCATTGGTCGGGTCGTTGGGCAGGGCGACCGTCGCGCCCTGCGATACCGCGTCCAGGCTCTCGTGCTTCTTGCTGTAGACCGCGATCGGCGCGGTGGGCACCTTGATCACTTCGCTGAGCTCCAGCCTGTTGTCCCTGGCGAACTTGCGCAGGTAGATGACATGCTGGAACGCGTTGGCGTCGAGCGCCCCCTGGGCGAGCGCGAAGTTCGGCTGGACGTAGTCGTTGAACTCGACGACCCGAACCTTGTAGCCCTTCTTCTCGAGCAAGGGCTTGATACCGATCTTCACCTGGTCGGCGTACGGACCGGCCGTCGCACCGATGACGAGTTCGGTCTTTGCCTGCGCGACGACGGGGGCGGCGAGCGCCGAGGCCAGCGTGATGGCGGCTGCAAGGAGGGAACGGCGGGCGATCTTCATTGTCGGTACTGTCCTGAATCGAAGGGAGGAGTGGCCGCGACTACGACCGTGGATGCGGGCCGCGCTCAGCGCTTGTCGAGGCGGCGGGCGACGTGGTTGCCAAGGAACTGGATCAGCTGCACGAGGACGACGAGGATGGCGACGGTGAGCACCATCACGTCGGTCTGGAAGCGGTAGTAGCCGTAGCGGATTGCCAGGTCGCCGATCCCGCCACCGCCCACGACACCCGCGATCGCGGAGTAGGACAGGAAGCTGATCGCGAGCACCGTGAGGGCGAGCACCAACCCCGATCGCGATTCGCGCACCAGCACCCGCCAGATGATCTGCAGTTCCGACGCACCCATGGCGTGCGCCGCCTCGATGACTCCGCGAGGCACGTCGCGCAGGCACTGCTCGACCAGGCGTGCCAGGTAGGGTATCGCCGCGATGGCGAGTGGCACCGACGCGGCAAGCGGCCCGATCGAGGTGCCGGCCACGACACGGGTAAAGGGCACCAGTGCCACGAGCAGGATGATGAACGGGAAGGATCGCACGGTGTTGACGATCCAGTTCAGCACGGCGAAGAGCGGCCGGTTCTCGAGCGACTGTCCGGGCCCCAGCAGGAAGATCAGCACGCCGAGCGGGCCGCCGACCAGGATCGCGGCGGAAAGGCCGATGCCCAGCATGAGGAAGGTCTGGCCGATGGCGAGCCAGAGCTCGGGAAGTACCGCCTGGATGTTGGGGGGTATGAGTTCCATCATGTCCTGTATCCGGTCGCAGGGAGAAACGGCTGTCGCGCCGACCCGATCAGCCGGCCCGGGCGCCGGCGAGAGCCTCGTGATCGGCTTCGCGGGGCCCGGCAAGGCTCGCCAGCTCCCTGCCGAGTGCGGTCCGTCGCGCCACCCCCGTCTCGGCCACCGCGAACTGCTCGGCCACGGCGCCGTCCTCGATCACGGCGACATGCCGGCACAGGCGCCGCACCACCGCGAGTTCATGCGTGACGATGACGATCGTCACCCCGAACGTTTCGTTGATCTCCTTCAGCGTGTCGAGCACGCTTCTCGTGGTCTCGGGATCGAGCGCGGACGTCGGCTCGTCGCACAGGAGCACCGCGGGCCTCGGGGCGAGGGCGCGGGCAATGGCCACCCGCTGCTTCTGGCCGCCCGAGAGCTGCGCGGGATAGCTGTCCGCCTTGTCGGCGAGGCCCACGACCCCCAGGCATTCGCGCACCCGTGCGGCGAGCTGCGCGCGACCGTAGCCGCGCTGGATGCGCAAGGGGAACGCGACGTTGTCGAACACGGTCGCGTTCTGAAGGAGGTTGAACTGCTGGAAGATCATGCCGATCGACCGGCGGGCGACGCGCAACCGGCGCTTGTCCAGCGACGTCAGCTCGAGACCGTCCAGGATCACGGCACCCGCGTCCGGCCGCTCGAGCAGGTTCATCATCCGCAGGAGGGTGGACTTGCCGGCGCCGCTCTTTCCTACCAGGCCGAGGATGTCGCCGCGCCGGACCTGGAGCGACACGTCACGGACGGCATGGTGCGCGCCGCCGCCCGGCAGCGCGAACGACTTGGATACGTGTTCGAGGCGCAGCAGCGGCTGCGCGGCCCGGATTTCCAGGGTCTGGATCTGGCCCATCTTGTCGGTCGAGGAGGAGGCGGCATGCCGCCGAGGTCCCGAAGTGTAGGAACTCCGACCGATCGGGGGAACGAATCGATTGGCCTATCGATATAACCCCCCGGCATTTGGGGGTTGGGCCGAGCCCGGAATTGCCTAGCGCGGTGCCGCTGCGCCCGGGCCGCCATGTCTGCCAGACCGGGGATCCTGCTGATGCTGCCCGTGCGCCAGGCGGCGCGCGACGCCCGCACCGCCCGGAAGCCGCAATCCCTCACGAACCGCTTCGGCGCGCACCGGGGTCGCGGCGCCTGCGCGGCAGCAGCATCCCGACCTGCTCGCGATAGACACGGTACCGGTCCCCGAACTGGGCGACGAGGTCGCGTTCCTCGAACCAGATGCCCACGAGGATGTAGCCGGTCGTCGCGATCGCGAACAGCAGGTGTCCTGCGGTCATGTGCGGCGTCGCCCAGAACGCGAGCAGGAAGCCGGCGTAGATGGGATGACGGACGTACCGGTAGAAGAAGGGCGTACGGAACTCGGGCGCGGGCAGCGGACGGTCCCGCAGTCGGGCCCAGACCTGCTGCAGCCCGAACAGCTCGAAGTGGCTGATGAGGAAGGTGCTGGCCAGCACCACGCCCCAGCCGACCCATGCGAGCGCGCCCAGTGTCGCGGCGAGCCCGCGGTCGCTCACCGACCAGACGACCGGCTCGGCGATGGGACGCCATTGCCACAGCAGCAAGGCGAGGGCGCCGGTCGCCGCGAGCACGAACGTGCTGCGCTCGATCGCGGGCGACATGAAGCCTGCCTGCCAGCGCTTGAACGAACGCCTCGCCATGACGGAGTGCTGCACGGCGAACAGGCCCAGCAGAGCCAGGTTGGTCACGACGGCCGCACCGAGCGGCGATGCCGGGCGACTCCCCCCGCCGTCGATGGTCGTGGCGACCGGCATGTTCATCACGAAGGCTATCGCCCACAGGAAGGTCACCAGGAAGAGTACGTAGGCGCACACGCCGTACGCCATGGTCAGGACTCTCGTCATGGCTGTCTCCTCGACAGTGTCAGCGACCGATCCACCAGCGGTTGTCGAGGACCTCGGCAATCCGCCTCGCCGCGCGCGCCGCCCCATCGGTCTCGACGGGCCGGTATCGCACCGGTTCGTCCATGGCGGCGAGCGCCTTCTCCGCCAGGGCTTCGGGGGTCAGCGACTCGTAGTCCACCGACCGGTCCGCCCCGTAGTTTCGAAGCCTGTTGCGAACGTGCACGCACTGCTCGAAATGACGCCGCAGTGGAAACGAGAGGAAGGGCCTGCGCGCGGCGACGAGCTCCATGCAGGTGCTGAGGCCCCCTTGCACGAGGGCGAGGTCGCAGCACGAAAGATGCTCGAACAGCTTGTGCATGTAGGGCCGCACCTCGAGGCCGTCGATGCGGGGGAAGGCATCGACGGGTACCCGCGGCCCGGCCACGAGGACCATGCGCAGCTCCGGCGCCGCTCGCTTCATGATGGCGAACGACCGGGCGATGGACTGCAGCAGATGCCGGCCCACGCCGGTACCGCCCACCGACGCGACGATGATCCGCTCGTCGGTCCGGTATCCCAGCCTCGCCCGCGTCCGCTCGACGTCGGCGAGGCCGGCCGGATCGAACGGCAGCGCATAGCCGGCATAGCTGAAGTTCCGGTCGGTCCAGTCGCGGATGCGCGGCAAGCCCGGCCCGAAGGGCAGCTCCGTCACGTCCTCGCGATTCCCGACGAATATCGAGGCGTCGCGCAAATAGGGAAAGCGCGCCACATGCTCGATGTCGTCGGCATTGCGGTCCGCGCAGAGCAGGATCTCCCGTTCATCGTCGCCCATCGGCAGGCAGCCGACGAAGTCGGTCAGGAACACGAAGGGCTGGCGCTTGAGCTCCGGGTTCTCGTGATAGAAGTAATCCACCTCCCAGGCCTCGTCGCCGATGACGATGTCGTAGTGCTCCTGCTCCAGCAGGTCGTCGAAGACCATGAAGTTGCGCACCATGATCTCGTCCATCGATCGCAGCGCGAAGAACGCATGCAGGTCGTGCTCGCCGGCGACATGCTCGAAGTGGCCGCTTTCGCTGGCGAGCCGCCGGGTCGCCGGATGCAGCCGCTCTCCCTCCGATTCGAGATAGCGGCGCGCGGGGTCGGTGGTGAACCAGTCGATCTGGAGGTCGGGCTCCAGCTTGCGCAGCTCGCGCGCGATCGCGAGGTCGCGTTGTACATGGCCAAGGCCGATGGGGCTCGACACAAACAGGGCCTTGCGGTGGCGGCTCGCCGCGCGTGTCCATGTCGCGCGTCGCGGTTGCCCCGCCACGAAATCGCGCAGGCGGCGATTGAACATCACCGGGTCGCGCACGGCGGGCACATGGCCGCCGCCCTCGACGGTGAGCATGCGCGAGCCCGGCACCAGTTCGTGAATGGCGAGGCCCTTGGCATACGGGACCCGGCGGTCCTCGCTGCCGTGTATCACCAGCGTCGGGCAGCGCACCTGGCGAGCGAGTTCACGTACGTCGTGCCCGATCCAACCCGCGCGCGCATTCGCAATGACTTCTGCGCGCGTCGCCCAGCCGTAGCGCACCGCATCCTCGAACGGCTTGGTCGAGTGCGGCTCGGTGAAGAGCGATGAAACGAACTGCTCGATGTACGCCGGCCAGTCCGACCGCATCCGGTCGAGCTCGGCTCGCAGGTGCCGGGCCTGCTCGTCATCGGCGACGATCGTCTCGGCGAAGCCGCCCGCCACCACGACATGCGTGACCCGGTCGGGCTGCTCCGCCACCAGGCGCAGGACGGTCATGGCGGCCGCCGAGATGCCCACGAGGGCCACGCGGTCGACGCCGACGGCATCGAGCACCGCGCGGAAATCGGCATGGTAGTGATCGAAGCCGTAGGCGCCGGGGTCGGTGGGCCGGTCGGAGCGGCCGTTGCCGCGGGCATCGGTGGTGACCACGCGGAAGTGCCCGGCCAGGTAGGGCACGGTCGCCTTCAACAGCTGGGAGTGGACCATCTGGAAGGGCGGGGCGAACGCGATCCAGGGCCCGGAGTCGCCCCAGACGGCGTACCAGCACCTCACGCCATCGCGCTCGACATGGCCCTCGCGCGACGGCCGGATCGTCTCGAACGGGCCGAATGCATCCTCCGGCAGGCGACCGGGCTCCGGCAGCTCGCCGGCGATCGCGCGCAAGCGCTCGGGCAGCCGCGGGCTCATCGCGACTTCTTCCTCTTCCCGCGAGGGGGCCGCGCCCCCGCATCGACCGAGCGGAGCAGCTGTTCGACCGCATCGAGGGCGAGGCGATGGCGCTGCGCCTCGCCCTTCACTCCCATCAGGTCGATGACCTCCATGCCCAGCCAGAAGTCCGCGATCCAGCAGCCGATCACTTCGGCGTTGAACGGCGGCGGCAGCACGATGCCGTCGCGCTCGAGCGCAGCAAGCGCATCGCGCACCACGTCGCGCACGAGGTTCTTCCAGGCGAGCAGGCGCGGCGCGAAGCGCTCGCGAAGACCCGGGTTCGACAGGCTTGCCGCCCACAGCTCGTACTGCACCCGGACGAACCCGGAGGCGAGGTCGCTCTCGTAGAAGCGGCGGGCCTGCGCCCACTTCTCCGCGAAGCTGCCCGGTCCCTGGTACATCGCGGCCTGGCGGGCCAGGAGGCGGCGGTTGGCCGCGTCGAGCACCTCGATCACCAGCTGGTCCTTGGACCCGAAGTGATAGTTGATGAGGGCGTGGTTGACGCCCGCGTCGCGCGCGATCTGTCGCACGCTGAGCGCGGCGTAGCCTTCCGCGGCCAGGCGCCGGAAGGCCGCATCCAGGATCTTCGCCCGGGTCTCGCCGGCATCGTCCTCGGCGAGCAGGCGGGCGCCTCGGGTCGCATCCGGCACGCCGGCCAGGGTTTCGGCGGAGTTTTCGGCCATTTTTTGACCAACTGGATTAAACAGTTGTTTAATCCCGCTCCCGGTGTGGCGACGCTGTCAAGCACCGATGAAGGGAACGGCAGTCGTTCCCCGCGCCCCGCTCATGCGCCGGCCGCATCAGGTCATGGCAATTGCTTCGTTCCCTGACCGGAGAGCCTGGCGCATGATATTGGGCTGTCTTTTCCTCCGAGGAGTCCCGACATGAAGCTGGAGACGATCGCCGTCCACGGCGGTTACACCCCCGACCCGACCACCCGCGCCGTCGCGGTGCCGATCTACCAGACCGTCTCCTACGCTTTCGACGACACGCAGCACGGAGCCGACCTGTTCGACCTCAAGGTTCCGGGCAACATCTACACGCGGATCATGAACCCGACCCAGGATGTGCTCGAGAAGCGGCTCGCCGCGCTCGAGGGCGGGGTCGGCGCGCTCGCGCTCGCCTCCGGGCAGGCCGCGGTGCTCTACTCGCTCCAGACCATCACCGAGGCGGGCGACAACTTCGTCACCGCCGGCACGCTCTACGGCGGCACCTACAACCTGTTCGCGCACACCCTGCCCCAGTTCGGCATCGAGGCCCGGTTCGCGGACGGTCGCGATCCCGCCAGCTTCGAGCCGCTGATCGACGAGCGAACCAAGGCGATCTACGCGGAAACGATCGGCAACCCGCTCGGCAACATCACCGACATCGAGAAGCTGGCCGAGATCGCCCACCGCCACGGCATCCCGCTCATCGTGGACAACACGGTCGCGACGCCCTACCTGCTGCGTCCGTTCGAGCACGGCGCCGACATCGTGGTGCATTCGCTCACCAAGTACCTCGGCGGACATGGCAACTCCCTCGGCGGGGCGATCGTCGACTCCGGCAAGTTCCCCTGGGCGAAGCACAAGGAGCGCTTCAAGCGCCTGAACGAGCCCGACGTGTCCTACCACGGCGTCGTCTATACCGAGGCGCTCGGCGAGGCCGCCTATATCGGGCGGGCCCGGGTGGTGCCGCTGCGCAATACCGGGTCGGCGATCAGCCCGTTCAATGCCTTCCTGATCCTCCAGGGAATCGAGACGCTCGGCCTGCGCATGGAGCGCATCACCGAGAACACGATGGCGATCGCCCAGTTCCTGACGAAGCATCCGAAGGTGCGCTGGGTCAACTACGCGGGTCTCGAGAACCATCCCGACCACGCCCTGGCGCGGAAATACCTGGGCGGCCGGCCCTCCGGCATCCTGACCTTCGGCGTGGAGGGCGGCCGCGAGGGCGGGGCCCGCTTCCAGGACGCGCTGCAGCTCGTCCTGCGCCTGGTGAACATCGGCGATGCGCGCACGCTCGCCTGCCATCCGGCCTCGACCACGCACCGGCAGCTCTCGCCCGAGGAACTCGAGAAGGCCGGCGTCACCGAGGATACCGTCCGCCTCTCGGTCGGGATCGAGCACGTCGACGACATCATCGCCGACCTGTCGCAGGCGCTCGACAAGGCCTGATCGGTCCCGGGCCGGCGCGGGCCCGACCGCGCCGCCGGTCGGGCACGACGGCGGTCACCTCGATCCCGACCTTCTCGCGACGGGATCGAGGAGCGCACGGACCGGCACTGCGGGTTATCCGCAGGCGGCGGCCGCTGGCGCATGCGGGGCCGCCGGTCGTCGATCGGGTGGATGAGCCCGCGGGCCACGCGTGAAACACTCGCGTGCGCCGTGGACATCCGAGACCCGATGAGATCGATCCTGCTGACCGCGCTCGCCTGCTGGGCCACCGGGATCGCGGCCGTCGTCCTGACGGCCGATTCGAGCCAGATCGCCGCCATCTTCCCGCCCGCCGGCATCGCCATGGCGGCGGCGCTCGCCGTCGGCCCTCGCGCGCTGGTCGGCGCGCATCTCGGGATCATGGCGATGATGCTGTCCTCCGGGCCGGTCCTCTCCGCCGGACTGGGCACGGCGCTCGCGACCGGCGTCGCGGCGGGATTCGTCACGGCAGGCCAGGCGGCGCTGGGCGCGGCCCTCGTCCGCAAAGTCCTGCCGAAGGGCACCCCGCCCCCGTCCGAACCGAAGCGCATCGTGTGCCTGCTGGTGCTGGCGGGCCCGGTGACCTGCCTCGCCAGCACCGTGGTGAGCATGGGCGTGCTGCTCACGAGCGGCCACCTGCCGTCCGATCTCCTCGTCGCGACGGGCTACCGGCTCTGGGTCGCCGACACCCTCGGCGTGACCGTCTTCCTGCCCGCCACGCTGGCCGCCGTGGCGCGACCGCGCGACCAGTGGCGCCCGCTGCTGACGACCGCCGCCCTGCCCATGCTGCTGGCGGGCGCCGTGATCGCCACGGCAATGACCCGCCAGGAGGCGGTCGAGCGCGAGACGGCCGAGCGCGAGTTCGTTCGCAAGAGCTCGGAGGCCGCGCGCGGTTTCCTCGACCAGATAGAGCAAGCCCAGCTGATCCTGGACGCGACCCACGGGTACGTCAGCGCGAGCGAGGAAGTCACCCGGGCCGAGTTCCGCCTCTTCACGGCGCCGCTGCTCGCGAGGGCACCGGCGATCCGCGCCCTCGGCGTGTCCTGGCGCGTGACCCCGGCCGACCGCGACGAATTCCTGCGCCGGCACCGCGAGATGCACGGGGACGACTTCGAGATCCTTGCCCGCGGCGAGGACAACACCCTCGCCCCCGCGCCGCCGTTCCAGGAGGCGATGGTGATCTCGCTCATCGAGCCGCTGGAACTGAACCAGCGGGCGCTCGGCGTCGATACCCTGCCGATCCGCGGGGCGGGCGAATCGATCCGTCGCGCCCTGCGATCGGGTTTCCAGACATCGACCCCGGGCTTCGTGCTGACCCAGAGCGTGGACGACAACGTCGGCGTGGTGATCTACAAGAAGCTCGACGAGCGCGGCCTCCCGTCGGCCGGGGCGGGCGCCTCGGTGGTGACGCGCCCGGTGGGCGTCACGTTCGTGGCGCTGGAGATGGACGCGCTTGCCCGGGCGAGCTTCGAGGGCCTGGGACCGGGGTTCCTGCACTGCATCCTGGACATCACCGACGCGGCGCCGAGCTTCCTCGCCGGGGACGGCGGCTGCCCCGACGGAATGTCGCAGTCCGTCCCCGCCATCGCGCCGAAGGCTCGCTGGGAGGGAGAGTTCCCCATGGGGGGCCGCAGGTTCGCGCTCTACCTGGAGGCGAGCGGGACCGACGCCTCGGTCGCCGCCGGCACCGCCCGGGCGGCGGCGATGTTCGCCGCACTGACGCTTGCCGCCTTCCTGCTGTCGCTCGCCGGTCGCAGCGCCGAGGTCGCGCGGCTCGTGGAGCGCCGCACGAGCGAGCTCGCCGGGGAGATGAAGATCCGCCGGCGCATCACCGCCGCGCTCGCCCGCAGCGAGCAACGTCTGCGCACCCTGCTCGGCAGCACGCCGGCCGGCATCGTCGAGATGACGCCCGACCAGCGGATCGTGCAGGCGAATCCCTGGTTCCACCAGCTCGTCGGGCTGCGCGAGCCGGCGCTGGTCGGTCGCTCGCTCGTCGAGCTCGTCCATCCGGAGGAACGCGATGCCGAGGCGCGTGCCCTCTCCACGCTGGCCGAACGCCCGCTCGAGCAGTTCCAGCGCCGGTTCCGGCTGCTTCGGGAAGACGGCAGCGCGATCAGCGTCGATGCGGTCACGAGCCCGATCCGCGATGCGCGCGGCCAGGTCGTCCGCATGGTGGCGGTCATCCAGGACCTGTCGGAGATGGAGAAGCGCGCCCGAGCGGAGATGGCGCGCGAGAAGGCCGAAGCCGCGAGTCGCGCCAAGACCGAGTTCGTCGCCCGCATGAGCCACGAGCTGCGCACGCCGCTCAATGCCCTCCTCGGCTTCGCGCAGCTCCTCGCCAACCGGCCGGACGATCCCCTGAGCGACGAACAGGCGGAGGCCGTGCGCATCATCGAGCAGTCGGGCTGGCACCTGCTCGACATGATCAACGACCTGCTCGAGCTCGCCCGCATCGAGTCCGGCAATGTCAGGGTCGAGATCGACCGGGTCGATCTCGACGTGATCGTCGCCGAGAGCCTGCACCTGGTCGGCTCCCTGGGCACCGAGCAAGGCATACGCGTCGCGACGCACATCGATCCGTCGGCCCGTCACGTCAGGGCCGATCCGACGCGCCTGCGGCAGGTGCTCGTCAACCTGCTCAGCAATGCGATCAAGTACAACCGGCCGGGCGGCAAGGTGAGCATCGAGTCCGAAGCGCGGGCGGATGCGGGAACGGTCGCGCTGCGGGTGCGCGACACGGGCATGGGCCTGACCGCGGACCAGCTCGCCCACCTCTTCGAGCCCTTCAACCGGCTGGGCCGCGACGACACCATTCCGGGAACCGGCATCGGGCTGGCGATCGCGCGCAACCTCGTGGAGCTGATGGACGGGACGCTCGAGGCGAGCGGCGCGCCCGGCGAGGGCTGCTGCTTCTCCGTCGTCCTTCCGCTCGCCGAGCCGCCCGCGGTCCGGCCGATGGCGCCGCTCGGACGCGCGACGGCGGTCTAGCCTAGCGCGCCGGTCCCGCGAGCGGCCCGAGATAGACGCGCGCGAGCGTTTCGTAGAGCGGCGGCGTCATCGCCTTCGACACGCTGCTCGCGATCACGGCGGTCGCCATCAGCGAGATGATCATGGCGTGCCCGTCCGTCATCTCCATCATGATGACGAACGACGTGATCGGCGCCTGGGTCACGGCGGCGAGATAACCGACCATCGCCAGCGCGATGAGGGCCGACAGGGCCACGTCGGGAAAGGCGAGGCTCACGAGCTGCCCCACGCCGGCGCCGATGGACAGGGTCGGGGCGAATATGCCGCCCGGCATGCCGACCAGGTAGCTGACCAGGAGCGCGATGGCCTTCAACGGCGCATAGAGGAGGCTGACCGATCCCTCCTCGGAAAGCAGCGCCTGGGCTTCGCGATAACCGCTGCCGAACGTGATCCCGCCACTGGCGATCCCCATCACGGCGAGCACCACGCCGCAGGCGAGCGCGAAGCGGTACGGGTGCTGGATACGCAGCGTCCTCAGGCGCGCCGGCAGCCAGCGTCCGACATTGAGCATCATCCAGCCGAACACGCCGCCCAAGATGCCCGCCACCACCGCTGTGCACAGCACGGCGAGCACGAGGTCCGGCGGATACTCCTGCGGCACGTGGATGCGGCCGAAATAGGTGTAGTCGCCCGCCAGGGCGAGCGCCACGACGCCCGCGAACAGGATCGCCGTCACCAGCGTCCCGCTGGTGCGCTGCTCGAAGTTCTTGTTGATCTCCTCGAAGGCGAAGATCACGCCGGCCAGCGGCGTGTTGAAGGCGGCGGCGAGCCCCGCGGCCCCGCCCGCCACGATGAACTGCCGGTCGATCCGGCTGGAGCTGCGCGGGTAGGCGCGGCGCATCGTGTACATCACCGCGGCGCCGATGTGCACCGACGGCCCCTCGCGGCCGATCGTGTAGCCGCCCAGCATCCCGAGCGTCGATGCCGCGATCTTGCCGACCATCACCCGCAGCGAGAGCAGCGCGTCGCGCCGCGAGGACTCCGAGGACTTCACCGTGGCGATGACCTGCGGGATCCCGCTGCCCTCGGATCCCGGGAAGTAGCGGCGGGTGAGCCATACCGCCGCCACGCCGACCGCCGGCGTGATCAGCAGCGGCAGCCACATCGAGTACGAGACCGCCAGGTTGAAGAGCGCGAAGGCGCCGTCGATCAGCTTCGCGTACGCGACGGCGACGAGCCCGACAAGGATCGCGCCGACCCAGAAGACACCGTAGGTGAGCCAGAGGCGACGGGTGGTGACGCGCGCCCGGCGGACGAGCCGGGTGAAGTCGAGCGCCATCGGGGGAAACGTTCCGTGTCAGCGGGCGGCAGGCGCGGCGCGGTCGCGCATGCGCCGGCCGATGGCATCCACGCGCCGGGAGAGCGCCGCGGCGCGTATGCGCAGCTCGTCGAGGTCGGCGCTGCGCGCGAGCGGCGATTCGCCCGACTCGATGAAACCCCCGAGCTGGCGATGCAGGCGTTCCCCCGCATCGGCCACGAGACCGCGAGCGGCGCGCGCGCCCTCGGCCAGGCGTCGCGCCGCGATGTCGCCGACGAAGCGGCTGAGATCCTCCTCGCCGTCCCAGCGCACCGACTGGAGGAGTTCGGCCAGCGTGGCGGCCAGCGCCACGTCGCCCTCGATCCTCAGGTGACCGGCGATCCCGCGCACGCCGTCGCGCAGCCAGTCGAAACCGGCCTGCGGGGACGGACGCAGCGTCATCTGGACGCCGGGATCACCCGGCTCGGCGGGTGCCAGCCTGCCATCGGCATCGATGGCGAGCCAGAGGTCGGGGACGAGCCGCCAGCCTCCGCTCGGCTCGACGCCCAGCCTTATCCGGCGCTCGCCGAACGCGCGCAGGCGCTCGCGCGCGGCCGGATGCTGGTCGAGCACGTGGTTGAGCGCCCGGACCAGCGCCGGCAGCGCCAGCCGGGCAAGGCGTGCGCCGGGCGACGACCCTTCGTTCATTCGACTTGCTGGATGCCGGCGAGGACCCAGCCCCCCGAACCGTCCGTCGGCTTGACGAGGTTCCACACCTCGACGAAGGGCTCGGCCGGACCGTCGGCCCGCTCGCGCACCATGCCCGAGTAGCGGACGGAAGCGATGTACTCGGTCGGCGTGGTCTCGATGCCGAGCAGCTCCGCATCGAGCTGGACCACGTCGGTGCGCTGCGCCGCCCCGCGCGACTCTTCGATCTGCAGCTTAAGTTCGGCGAAGACCTCGGGCGTGGTGAACTCGCGCAAGTCCTTCAGGTCGCCGGCATCGAACACCGCCTGGAGGCGGACGAACTGCACCTTCGCCTGGTGCACGAAGGCATCGACATCGAAGTCGTCCGGCACCCCGATCGGCCCGGGGTCGCGTTCGACGACCGGCGCCGCCGCGCCGCCCGGGGCCGCCATCGGATGACGAGCCAGGTTCTCGCGCATCGTCGGGCCACCGGCCGGCTGCAGCGAGGGCCGGCGCTGCGACGCGACCAGGCGGCGGTACAGCATCAGGCCGAGGGCGAGCATCAGGCCGACCAGGATGATCGTGCCGAACTCCTCGGACAGGCCGAGGCTGCTCGCGAGCCACGCGAGGCCGAGGCCCGCCGCGAGGCCGCCCAGCGGCCCCAGCCAGCGGCTCCCGCCGGCGGCGGCATTGGCCGGCGGCCGCTGGCGAGCAGCCTGGCCCGCCGGCGGCTGCGCCGGGGCGCTGCGCTGGCGCACGATGTCGGACTGCTTGCCGAAGGAACGCCCGCCGCCGAGACGGCGCGCATCCGCATCGGGAACCGCCATCACGAAGGCGGTCAGGCCGGCGGCCAGCATCATGAGGAATCGTTGCCAGTGCTTCATGGATTCTGTCTCCGTGAGGTCTGTTCGGGGGCATCGCCGGCCGCTAGACCGCGATCCCCTCGTGCAGCGCGACGACTCCCGCGCTGAGGTTGAAGTACCGGACGCGGGCGAGCCCCGCGTCGATCATCATCTCCTTCAGGGTTTCCTGGTCCGGATGCATGCGGATGGATTCGGCGAGGTAGCGATAGCTGTCCGCATCGCCCGCCACCAGCTTGCCGAGCCGGGGCAGGACCGAGAAGGAATAGATGTCGTAGGCGCGCTCGAGCGGGCGCCACACCCGCGAGAACTCGAGCACGAGCAGCTTGCCGCCGGGTCGCAGCACCCTGCGCATTTCGGCGAGCGCGCGATCCTTGTGGGTCATGTTGCGCAGGCCGAAGGCGACGGTGACCCGGTCGAAATAGCGGTCCGGGAACGGCAGCGCCTCCGCGTCGCACTGGACGGCCGGCTGGATGTAGCCCGCGTCGAGCATGCGGTCACGGCCGACCGCCAGCATCGAGGCATTGATGTCGGTGAGCCAGACCTCGCCTCGCGGACCGACGCGGCGGGCAAAGGCCTTGGCGAGATCGGCGGTACCGCCGGCCACGTCGAGCACCTTCATGCCCGGGCGCACGCCGGCCTGGCCGACGGTGAAGGCCTTCCAGGCGCGGTGCAGGCCGACCGACATCAGGTCGTTCATCAGGTCGTAGCGCTGCGCGACCGAATGGAAGACGCCGGCCACCTTGCCCGCCTTCTCCTCGGCGGCTACCCGCCTGTAGCCGAAATCGGTGGTCTCGTGCCGGCTCATCGCTGGGGCCTGGAAACCGAACGCGCCCGCAGGGGCGCCGCCCCCGGCCGGGCGACCGCCGGGCCGGGCCCGCCCGCCTCGCCGGGCGCCGCGTCGCGGCTCTGGCCGGCCGCCTCGAGCCGGGCGAGGTACTCCGACCAGAGCCGGTCGTGGTTGGTCGCGAGGCTGTAGAGATAGTCCCAGGAGTAGATGCCCGAGACGTGGCCGTCGTCGAACCTTGGCTGGATCGCGTAGTGGCCGACGGGCTCGATCGACACGATGCCGACATCGCGCTTGCCGACCTGCAGCGTTTCCTGGCCCTTGCCGTGGCCGCGGACCTCCGCCGACGGCGAGTGCACGCGCAGGAACTCGAAGGACAGCCTGAACGAGCGACCGTCCTCGTAGGCGAGCTCGAGCACGCGCGAGTCCTGGTGCACGACGACCCGGGTGGGAATCGGCGCTCCTGCACTCATGTCGGACGATCTCCCTGCACGGCGCTTCCATACATCCGGGCATGGTAGCCGATTTCAACCGGCTCACGACCGCCGCGGCGATCGGTCGCATCGACCGTTCGCCCGGGCAGCGCAGGGCCGCCCGCGACGGCGTTCAGGCAGCGTCGAAGCGCAGGGAAAAGCGCTCGTGCCCGCGACCGCGATCGAGCAGCTCGCCCACCCGCGCGCGCAGGTCCTCGTCACCGCGCCGCAGCCAGACGGTCTCGCCGCTCACCACCGCATCCGTGGCCGCGACCAGCGCCGATTCGCCGGCGGACTCGAGCAGGAAGGCATCCACGTGGTCGGCATGGCGCTGGCCGCGGATGCCCACGGGCTGTGCCCTGCCGGTCATGACGGCGAGCCTGAGGCGATGGCCCGTGCGCTGGTCCTTCGCGCCCGGTGCCGGTATGACCTGGCGAACGGCCACGACGCGGGCAAGGAGGAGATGCTCGGCGCCGGCCTGGGCGTCGGAGGCGTCGATCACGATCGCGACGAGTTCGCCATGGCGCGCCGGCGGCGTCATGGCCTGGCGATCGACGAGCCAGGTCCCGGCGTCCTGGGCGACCCGACGCGCCTTCTCGCATTCGCCGGCCAGCGCGAGCAGCGCCTCGTCGCCCTCGCGCCCCTTGCCGAGCGCGAGGCGCAGGATCGTGTTCTGTTCCCAGCGGCCGTAGGCGTAGGGATTGTGGCCGCGACCGGCCGCGGCCGCCATCTCGGCGCGGGAGCGATGGAAGGTCGGCATGCCCACCCGCAGGCGGATCGGTGCCGGCTGGCCGATCGGGTAGATGCCGCCCCGGTTGCGCGCGCTCCAGGCAAAGCCCAACTCGTCGAGCAGGTGCGAAAGGGACGCGCGGTCCATGCCCGGCGCGGCGCGCCCGGCGGCCCGGGCGCTTGCCAGCCAGCCCTCCCGGCGTTCCGCGAGCTTCGCCTGGATCCTGTGCGTGTCCAGGCGCACCGACAGCCGGGGCCCGAGCCAGAGCGTGGGGCCGTAGGGATTTTCGGCAAGCTCGAGGCCCGAATCGAAGCGATAGCCCACTCGGGTCGCCCACCGGCGTGCGAGCCGGTCCACGAGGCCCGCGTGGGCCGCCGGGCGTCCCTCCAGGCCGACGGCCTTCAGCAGGAGCGGATAGGTGATCGCCGCCCGCGCATTGACCGGCCTGGCGATCGCCATGGGGTCGGGCAGCGGCTCGTCCAGGAATGTGGTCCGGCGCATGTGCCGGGCGAGGTCCGAGAACTCGAACCAGTCGATGGGATCGATCTCGATGCGGGCGAGCTGCGCGAAGGCGAGCCGCCGGGACATCGCGTCGAGCGCGCGCGCGAGCGGCATGACCTGGCGCAGCTCGTTCCGCGCGCCGGGGATGACGGCGCGGGTATCCAGGCCATCCGTCTCGTCGATGCGTGCGTGCAGGCTGCGGTATGCGCGATGCAGGCGATCGAGGGCGGTGGCGACCTCGCGCCAATCGGTGATGCTGGCCTGGGTGAAGGGCAGCGGGGCATTGCGCAGCCGGGAGGCGTGCCGCTCGGCGTCGACGAGCAGGCTTGCGCGCGCGAGCTCGAGCATCTCGAAGGCAACGTCCACGGCGAAGTTGCCGTCCGAGATCCGCGCGACGAGGGCCGTAACCGCCTCGAGGCGCTCGCCCGACTCCTGGGGCAGCCGCCCGAGCCACTTGTGGCAGGCGGCTGGGCCGTCGATGCCGCCCGTCTCGAATGCTGCTCCGGATGCCATCTGGATAATCCTGCATGAAGGGCGGGCGGCCCGATACAGCGCGTCCCGCTTCCGAGGATCCGGTAATAGACATGAAACCCGGCCGTCAGTAAATGAACGGCCGGCGATCGGCGACGAGCGGTCGAGCGTGCCCGACCGGCGCGGCAACCCGCCACGCCCTAGCGCCCGCCTGCGTCCCCCGGGCGGGCCAGGGCCTCGCGCAGCGCGTCGCGGTAGGCCGGCAGTCGTCGCGCCACCGCCTCGCGGCGCGGGCGCGCGGCGGCGACCCGATCGGGCTCGGCCGCCGCCCAGACCGCCATGGGGAAATGCGGGTCGTCCGGCCATCGGGCAACCAGATGCCAGTGCAGGTGCGGCACCTGGTTGCCGAGGCTCGCGAGGTTCACCTTCGCGGGCGCCAGCACCGCGCGCATCACCCTCTCGACCGTGACGAGCACGTCGAGCAGCCGCGCGCGATCGGCCTCGGCAAGGTCGCTCAGCTCGGCCACGTGCGCATGCCAGACCACGCGCGTGAATCCGGGATAGAGCGGCTCGTCGGCGAGGATCACGCGCAGGCGGTCGTCCTGCCAGACGAGTTCCCCGCCCGGCTCCTCGCAGAGCGGGCAGGCGGATTCAGGCTGCATCGTCGCTCCCGGCCGGGACGGTGCCGGCCCTTGCGGCCTCGTCGAGCAGCCACAGGCGCAGCGCATCGATCCGCGCGTTGCCGCCCCTCGAGGTCTCCACGAGATAGTACTGCCGGGACAGGGCCTGGCGCTGCCCGAAGGGAGCCACGAGTTCGCCCCGCTCGATACTGCGCTCGAGCAGGGGCAGGCGCGCGAGCGCCACGCCGGCGCCGTCGATCGCGGCCTGGATCATCTGGGAGTAGTTCGAGAACGACAGGATGCCCGCCGGCCGCAGGGTCGGTACCCCGAGCGCGACGAACCAGGGGGCCCAGTCGAGCCAGGAAAATTCCGAGCGGACCGTGGCGAGGGCCAGCAGGACATGTCGCTCGAGATCCGCCGGCTCGCGCAGCGGCCGCCCGGGATCCTCCAGCAGGCGGGGACTGCACACGGGAATGACCGACTCGTCGAAGAGCGCGATCGCCCCGGCGGGGGCCGCCCCCGGCGCACAGAAGCGGATCGCGAGGTCGATCCGGTGTGCCCGCGCGTCCAGGACCGCATCGTCCGCCACGATGCGCACGTCGATGTCCGGGTGGCGCTGGCGGAAGGACGCCAGGCGCGGCACCAGCCAGAGCGACGCGAAGGACATCGTGGTCGTGACCGTGACCGGCTCGCGGGCGCTGCGCGAGGCGATCTCGCGGGCGGCCGAATCGACGAGCCCCAGGGCCTCGCTTACCGCCCGCGCGAAGATCCGCCCATCCTCCGTGAGCTCGAGGCGACGGTTCATCCGCACGAACAGCGGCGCCCCCAGCGCATCCTCGAGCGCCTTGATCTGGCGGCTGATCGCCGACTGGGTCAGGGCGAGCTCGTCGCCGGCCTTCGTGAACGAGAGATGGCGGGCCGCCGCCTCGAAGCCCCGCACCATGTCGAGCGACGGCAGGCGACGCAAGGGGTGGACCGGATTCGGATGATTCTGGTTCATGCGACAAATGAGGATTCAGCGTTTGTTCCGGCGATCGTATTACCGGAACATTTCACTCGTCGAGCGGAAGCGCGCAAGGCGCGCCTGCACCGCAACGCAAGCTCCTCCATGAACCTCGCGCATACGAAGGAGAACAACATGATCCTGCGCCCTCCCTATGGCCCGGTCTTTCTCATGCCCGGGCAGGCGATCCGGCTCCCCGGGGTCGGCCCCCTCACCCTGCGGGTCCGCAGCGGTTCCGTCTGGATGACCCAGGCGGGCCGCCCCGAGGACCTTATCCTCGACGCGGACGACAGCCGCTGCGTCGGTCCCGATGCGGACGTGGTCGTGAGCGCCTTCAAGCCGGCGCGCCTGGACCTGCTCGAGGCTAAGGGCGGCTGCGCCGAGGAGCCGGCGGCCCGGCGGGATTCGCGCCTGCCCGGCCAGCCCGCGGCCGCCTGATGCCGCGTCGCGGGGTCGACGGATGCCGGCGCGCCGGGCCCGGCGCCGGCGGCCGCCGGCGCCGCGACGCTCAGAACTTGGTGTAGCCGCCGTCGATCAGCAGCTGCTCGCCGGTGTAGTACGACGAGGCCGGGCTGGCGAGGTACACCGCCGCGCCCCCGAAGTCGTCGATCGAACCCCAGCGCCGGACCGGGATCCGCGGCATCACGTTGTTGTGGAACTTCTCGTTGGCGAAGGAGCGCGCGGTCATGTCGGTCTCGATCCATCCGGGCAGGATGGAGTTGACCCGGATGCGATGGCGCGCAAGCTCGACCGCGAGCGCCCGCACATAGGCCGTCACCGCGCCCTTCGAGGCACCGTAGTGGCTGTTGCGCGCCGCTCCCTCGACCGCAGCGGTGCTCGCGGTGGCCACCAGCGCCCCCCCTTCCCCACGCTCGATCATGTGCCGGGCGGCCGCCCGGAACGTCAGGAACACGCCCTCGACGTTGATGCGCTGCACCCGACGGAACTCCTCGAGCGTCATGTCCACCATGAAGGTGCCCTTCGACGAAACGCCGGCATTGGCGAAGCAGGAATCGACCTTGCCGAGCGCGGAGAGCGTGTCGGCGAAGGTGCGCTCGACCGCGGCCTCGTCGCCGACGTCGCAGGTGAAGGCATCGACCTTCAGGCCCTCGGCGACGAGGGCTTCGCGGGCCCTGGCCGTCTTGTCGGGGTTCGAGCCCCAGATCGCCACGTGGGCGCCGGCCTGGGCGAGGGCCCGCGCCATCCCGAGGCCGATCCCGCCGTTGCCTCCGGTCACCAGGGCGCTGTGCCCCGTCAGGTCGAATGGCTTGTACATGCTTTCCGTCTCCTTGCTCGTGATGGTGGTCGTGGAACGCACCGGGGCCTCGTCGGGCCGCCGGCTCAGACGAGGACTCGTTCGATGCCGCCGTCGTTGGCCTGCCTGACGTACTCGGGCAGCCAGTTCTCGCCCAGCAGGTGTCGCGCCATCTCGACGACGATGTAATCGGCCTGGGTGCCGTTCTCCTCGTCGTAGCGCGCGAGTCCCTGCAGGCACGACGGGCAGGAGGTGAGCACCTTGACCGGCCCGTCGAATCCCTCCGCGGCGGGCTCGCCCCGGATCGCGGCGACGCCGCGACGAAGCTCCTGCGCCTTGCGAAAGCGCACCTGCGTCGAGATGTCCGGCCGACTGACGGCCAGCGTGCCCGACTCGCCGCAGCACCGGTCGTTGAGCGCGACCGGGCCGTTCGCCTCGCTGTTCATCAGCTCGTTGACGACCGCGAGCGGCTGGTACTTCTTCATCGGGGTGTGGCAGGGGTCGTGGTACATGTAGCGCACGCCGGTCACCCCCTCGAGCTTCAGCCCCTTCTCCATCAGGTACTCGTGGATGTCGATGATCCGGCAGCCCGGGAAGATCCGGTCGAACTCGTAGGTCGAGATCTGGTCGTAGCAGGTCCCGCAGGACACCACGACGGTCCTGATGTCCAGATAGTTCAGCGTGGTGGCGACCCGGTGGAACAGCACCCGGTTGTCGGTGATCATCTTCTCGGCCTTGTCGAACTGGCCGGAACCGCGCTGCGGGTAGCCGCAGCAGAGATAGCCCGGCGGCAGCACGGTCTGGACCCCGACGTGCCAGAGCATCGCCTGCGTCGCCAGGCCCACCTGGGAGAAGAGCCGCTCGGACCCGCAGCCCGGGAAGTAGAACACGGCCTCGCTGTCCGCGCTCGTACGGCGGGGATCCCGGATGATCGGGACGTAGCGGTTGTCCTCGATGTCGAGCAGCGCGCGGGCGGTCTTGTTGGGCAGCCCGCCGGGCAGCTTGCGGTTGACGAAGTGGATCACCTGCTCGCGCACGGGGGCCTTGCCCACCGTGGCGGGCGGCTTGCGGTTCTGCGCCCGGGCGAAGCGCTTGAGCAGGTCGTTCGCCATGCGCTGCGCCTTGTAGCCCACGCCCACCATCGCCGCGCGGGTCGCCTTGATCGTGTCCGGGTCGGTCGCGTTCAGGAAGAACATGGCCGCCGCGTTGCCCGCGTTGAACTTCTTGCGGCCCATCTGGCGCAACAGGTTGCGCATGTTCATCGACACGTCG
>Ga0079224_100001949_pt1 | contig 24523 bp, 25 predicted proteins | sample Stecom2015_FD_80414 | JGI IMG/M metagenome (GOLD analysis project Ga0079224, IMG submission 80414) | Agricultural soil microbial communities from Utah to study Nitrogen management - Steer compost 2015 | ecosystem: Environmental > Terrestrial > Soil > Agricultural land | place: USA: Utah... | reverse complement strand
TTGCCGCAATGGGGGCTGACGTGGTTAAATCAAGTGCAGTGCTTCTATCAACATTTGTGCTTGGTTGACAGTGAAGTGCTCCGAAATCCCCCACTGCGGCAAGCGGCAAAACGTTAGGTGCAAGCGTAATGACCGACCATCAGACAAACCAAACATTTAGAGCAATAATTTGTTCTTGCAACAATGCGGACAAGCCGAACACCGTTTTAAGAAGTAGGCAAATTTTAAATTATCAAAATATGAGCAAACAGTTTTTGTTTTCAATCTTAACAGCGGGAGTTTTGGCTACTTCCTGCAATCAAGTTACTGAAAAAGCCAAAGAAGAAACCCAAAACGTTTTAAACCAAACCAGTAAGGACGTTCAAAAAGTTATTGACGACCTAGGACTTGTTTACGTAGAAGAAGGGGCCCAAAACATCATCACTTATGAAGAAGTAAACGCTGCACAACAAGCGTGGTGCGATGCTTTGGTTAAAATTGGCAAACTTAAAGAAGAAGATGGCGATTACAAAGGATTTGCAGAACAGATTCTTACTAAATTATATGAAACTGTTGATGTAATAGGGCAGAAAAGAGAAAAATCGCATAAATCATAAACCGTTATGGATCCTTACAAGATACAAATTATAGAAAGCTTAATCGTTACTGTAATATTATTGATTTCTAAGTTTACGTTAAGATATTTTGTGAATCTCAAAATATTGAACTCATATTTTAAAAACACCGAAAAAAAGGATGTCCTAAAAATAATCAATCTCTTATTATTCGTGACATTTAGTATAATACTGGTGGCCATTTGGAGTGTAAAGCAGGAAAATATATTAGTTGTTGCAAGTTCACTCTTTACCGTCTTAGGTGTTGCACTCTTTGCAGAAATGTCTATTCTTTCGAATGTCACCGCCTGTTTAATACTCTTTTTCCAACATCCCATAAAAGTTGGGGATACTATTGGAATTACACATGAAGGCAAGGATATTGAAGGCGAATTGATTGAGATTACGTACTTCTTTGCATTCATAAAAACTCCTAATAGCGGCACTTTAACAATACCTAATGCTTTGTTTCTAAAAAGTTCATTTCAAATACTTGAAAAATCTTCAAAATCAGAGTATTAACATGCCAAAATAACACGCACTAATGAATTCTACAATTACCTCGAACAAAGGAACGCCAGCACCTAACAGCACCTACCCAAAAGGCGGGGTTTCGTGTTCCACAGACAGTTTTGTGGTTAATCAAACATTAGTTTTTCAAATCAATTTTTGTGGTAAAAGGCCCGCCCTTCGGGTAGCTGCAAAACGTTACCTGCCATTTTTGGGGACAGTGCGAACTTCAAACATTTGAGCATTAACGACCAGACAAAAAATAAAAATGTATCTATTCATTGACACCGAGACGACAGGACTTCCGAAGAGTTGGAAAGCACCCGTTGGACAACTTGACAACTGGCCACGAATTGTGGAACTCGGTTGGATTTTGGCGGACAAAAACGGAAAAGAGCTGGAAGCAAAAACCGTAATACTAAAACCTGACGGTTTTAGTATTCCTGATGATGCCGCAGCCATTCACGGTATTACGACAGAGCAAGCTAACGCTGAAGGCGTTGACAGAGTTGAAGTTTTCAAGCAACTTGCGACACTCCTAACACAAGCACAAGTTTTGGTTGCTCACAACATTGAGTTTGACAAAAAAGTTGTTCACTCAGAGTTTATGCGTTACAGCATTAAATCAAACATCCACAAAATTGACAATCTCTGCACTAAAGAACTTACAACCGACTACTGCAAGCTTCCAGGGCGGTATGGCTTTAAGTGGCCAACGCTTGGAGAACTTTACGAAAAGGTTTATGGAAAAGAACTCTTAGATAGTCATTCGGCTCTTGGCGATGTGAAGGCGTGCAAGGATTGTTTCTTTGAGTTAGTTGACAGAGGAGCAATAAAACAGTTCGGAACTAAAGTCCTTATGAATACTGTAACTGACTTGGACGATGATGACTTGATTGAAGTTGACGACATTGAAGAAGAAATAAACTACAATGGAAATTGGCAATATTTCACCCGTGTTAGACATCTTGGTTTGAAGGAACACAAGTTTCTAAAAGCATCTGACGAATGGGTGCTTGATGAAAAAATTGAAAGGCAAAAAGAACGCTTTGAAGCAAAATGGGAGAAAGCTAAACTCAAACTACAAGGCGACTTTTACAAACAATCAAACATACTTGAAGCAGAAGAACGAACTAATGAAGCATTAGAACTTCTCAAGGAAGTGGAAACGATTTTAGAACAAACCATTTCAGTTAATGATGCTGTAAACTGGGACGAGCTAAAAAACAACCGACCTTTTAAAGAGCAGTCACCAGAGCAATCACTTCAAAGTAAATTAGACAGCGTAACAAAACCTATTGAACCGACTGAAAAGAAAGTGCCTCGTATGCCTGAAAGCACAGACACAGCGTTTCAGCCGAATTACAACTTTTTTGAAAACTACTTTTTCAAATCGCTAAAAGAGAAAAAGACAGAGCGTTTTCGCCAGCAGTATTTACAAGCGTTAGAGAATTGGAAAAGTGAAAAGGCACAGATTGAGAAGCAAAATGAAAGCAACAAAACTAAATACAGTCAAGAACTTGACAGCTACAACAAAACATTAGCTGATATAAAAGCCAAGAACATTCAAGACATAAAAGAATGGGATCAGCGTAAAGAGAAATATTACCAAGACCAAAAAGACTTTAACGCAAAAATTGACCAACTCAAAGAAAACTATTTTGCTAAAGACCCTGCTTCAATAGCGGAGAATTGCGAATTGGTTTTAAACAACTCAAAGTATCCCGACTACTTTCCGAAAACATTTGAACTGCACTACATCAAAGAAAAAGAGTTGCTTGTTGTGGACTATTGCTTGCCGACAATTGAAAGTTTCCCAAGAGTTAAGCAAGTTAAGTTTGTAAAAGCATCTGCCGACTTTAAGGAAACTCAAATCTCGCAGGCACAGCTTAACTCAACATATAGCGATGCTATTTTTCAAATTGCTATCAGAACAGTTCACGAACTATATGAAGCAGATGTTGTAAATGCTATCAAACAAATTTGCTTCAACGGATTTTTAGAAGCGGACACGAAGCAGTTTATCATTTCGTATCAGGCGGACAAAGACACATTTTCAAAATTACAACTTAGGGAACTTGACTGCAAAGACACAGTAAAACAGTTCAAAGGGACATTCACTGCTAAGTGGGCAGAGATTAAACCTATTCTACAACTTGACGACTATAAACGACTGGACAATGCAACCGAGAGAAAATAAAACGGCAGGTAACAAGGGCTTGCCAAAAGCGGGGGTGACGTGCTTCTATGACAGTTTTGTGCTTAACCGAACTTTAGTTTTTCAAATGAACGGCAGTGCTTAAATGCCCCGCCTTCGGCAAGCCCCGAACCGTTATCGGATATTCTATGACAGACCCTACAACAATTAAATGACACTTGGAAACGATAGGACAACAAAATATAATTCAGGAGTTACGACAACTCAACGACAACCTAACACTTTGGTTGACGGAGAGTAATGACGGGCAGACATTTGAGGTTCTTACAATCAAACCAAACAGCGACTATCAAACTTTACTTGACCGACTTCTTAAAAATGAAATTCTTCCGTTAGTTAATCAAGACATTGACGGTATTCAAAAAATAATCCGTGTTGACTTTGACGCAGCCAACAAACTTCATTACATCGTTTATCAGCACAACGACAACTTACAACCAATTTATAAGCCTACAATCAAAGCACTCAAAACTTTGCTTGCTGGACTTGACCATTTGAAAAAACAAAATCGTTTCTGTTTTGTGATTTCAGACGAGACAATATTGACCAATCAAAGCGAAGCAAAGCTTCGCTTTGTTGGTTTATTTGAGTTGTTTAAACAACAGAACCTTCTTAATGAAAAGTTTCTTGCACCCGAACTACTCGAAAATACAAGGCCAAATTTCCAATCAGACATTTATTCTGTATTTGTTTGCTTCTCTGAACTCATAAAAACCAACAATGACCAAACTTTGAAAGAGATTTTTGCAAAATCTCTTTCAGCAAAACGGACAAGCCGTTTTGCTAAGTATTCTGAAATTATTGAAGAACTTGAAAAAGTTAAAGTTTCCGCAACGTCAATTCATAAAAGCGGACAGACCGCAATTAAGGTTGTTGTAAAAAGAGAGGATGTAGAAACCTTTTTGCCGACACTTAATGAAATGAACAACGCTTGTTATTTTTTGCTTGAAAGAGACCTTTCTAAAGATAAAGGGCAAATCACAGGACAATTTTCAACGAAAAATTATAGTGGTAGATTTTTTGCCGACACAGCAGGGCATATTTTCATTCCAGTTCAAGGAATAAAAAACCAACCATTTTTAAAAGCAATTCAACAAGGGTTCATTGCCGATTACGGATTTGATTTCAACCCAATTCAGTATTTTGATTGCTTCCGTTACTTCTACAACAAATGGGAACAACTCAACACAATTACAGAACTAAATAAAACTAAACAAGAACTTCTAAAAAAATGGCAAACACTTCCAGACCAAGAAAGAGAATACATAGAAGAAAACGCTTTCAAAGCAGCTTATACTGAACGAGAGGAAAGCAAAAACAACCCTTCAAATGTTCGCTTTAAACTTACAAACCAATTTAGAAATTGGGACAAACTAAAAGAGCTGAAAAGGAATGAAATAAACCTTTCAATTGATGATAAAATAATTGGCAAAATTCAGGACTACAACCCAACGGACTGTTTTCTGATTATAAAAGATGCAAAAGTTACAGTTGATGAAATTCCCGAAAAAGGTGAGTTAATTCAAGACGTAAGAATGGAAACAAGCCAATTCAAGAAACAGGTTGAAGCGTGTAAAAAGTTTGAAAATAAGGACATTGTTAATCCAGAATTGTGCGGAATACTTGCTACACCTGAAAGAATACCAGCCCTAAACAGAATTGATATTGACTATGAAAGTTTCAAGAACGAGGTAATAAACAAAAATCTAAAAACTGACGACACACAAAGGGAGGCAGTTCTTGAAGCATTACATCATAAGCCAGTTTATCTAATTCAAGGTCCACCGGGAACCGGAAAGACAACAGTTATCGTAGAACTCATTCAACAAATCATTAAGCAAAACAGCAACGCAAAAATTTTAGTTACCTCTCAATCAAATTTAGCAGTTGACAATGTTTTAGAGCGGCTTCCTGAAAACATTCTGTTTATGCGATTAGCAGCAGACGAAGACAGAATTAGCAACGAAATCAAAGAACATTCATTCCAAAGCAAACTAAAACACTGGGTAAAAGACACACAAGAAAAGTCAACAGATTTTTTTAATGAACATTTCCAGTCAAAAATTAAGGATAAAGCATTAGTCAACTTCTACAATTTTTATTCAAACATTAATACAAATGGCGAAACTGCCTTCGGCAGCTTCGCTAATCTTCTGCGTATGCAGAACCAATACATAAAAGGACTTTTTGAGCAAGCCAAAAGCTTTAAAGAAGTCGAGAAGATTTTCAATGATAAATTGGGAAAAGAATTTCAGCAGTTAAAGAAAATTCAAAAAGATTGGTTTGCCTTTCTTTCAAACGCTGACACTGATGAAGGAGAAAAGAAAAAATCAATGTTGAATGACGGAAGCAATGAAATTGACTTGCGAACAGCGTTTGTAAAATCTGTAAATGTGATTGGAGCAACTTGTATTCACATTGCAAGCAGTCAATACAGCAAAATCAATTTCCGTTTTGACTATGTGATAATGGATGAAAGCAGTAAAGCATCACCAGCCGAAAACCTTGTTCCCATAAATATGGGACATAACATTATTTTGATTGGCGACCACAAGCAATTACCTCCTGTTATCACAAGAGAAGAAGCTGTTAAACAAAAAATTAAAGATAAGTTAGAAGATAATGGACTTGACATTGAAAAAGAGTTTGGCGAGAGTTTGTTTGAAAAACTGATAACAGAATTTGAAGCAAATCCGAATTTACAGAGTTACATTAAGATGCTTGACATTCAGTATCGGATGCCAAGACAAATTGGAAATTTGATTTCAAGGTTTTTCTACGGCAGCAAACTAAAAAACCCCAATACCTCATTACTTCCAAACTTCGACAAGGATAAATTTCACGAACTGAAATTTAAGAAACCGACCACTTCCATATTTGACACAGCAGCGGACAAAGAAATTGAAGTTCTCAATTCAGTTGTCTTGGTTAGCACTTCTAACCAACCAAATCCCAACGACAACGACAACAAGTTTAACAGAAGCAATGAGTGCAACAAAAACGCTATTAAGGAAATATTAAAGCAACTCAACAAACTATACTCCGACAATTTGAAAAGAGAAAAGCCATTCACAATTGGAGTTATTGCTGGTTATAGAGGGCAAGTAAATCTTCTTAAAGACAGCATTGATTTACTTCAATACAAGAACTTTGTTAAGACAGACGAAGAAGGTAAACCCGAACCATTGATAGAAATAAACACGGTTGATAAATTTCAAGGAGCAGAAAGGGACATTATCATTTACGATATTGTAAAAAGCAGTAAAGGTTCAAGCCCAATAGGTTTTCTTGATGACTACCGAAGGATAAATGTTGCCTTTTCAAGAGTAAAAAGATTACTGATTGTTGTTGGAGATAGCGAGTATATTTTGAAAAGAGCAACCTTAAATCCAAGCGGTAAATTCAAAGAGTTTAAGCTCAAAGAGATTGTTGCCGAACTGGACAGACAGGGAGTAATTGTTCACAGCTTAAACGATATGATACAATGAGCAAAGAACAAACACATAAACAAAAATTCCACCGAGAGTTTACGATGTTCAAAGACCATCGCAAACCCGACTATGAATTGAAAAACATTTTTGAAATCTATTTGCCTTTTTGGTTTTGCCGACAAAATGTAGTTGTAGAGAGAGAAATTGAGTTAGACCGTTTCAGCAAAATTATTTTGCAAACTATTCAAAGCGGTTTCACAAAACATTCTGAAGTGTGCAAGTTTTTAGGTGTTGAGCCAGATGCGTTTGTTACAATGCAATTTCATTTTCTAATCAAAAACAATTTGCTGAATGAAACGCCAATCAGCAACGACACAGAATACGAAATCACTTTTGACGGACTTTCTTTTCTTGACAGGAAAAAGAAAGTTACAGCAGTTGAAACAGTAGAGTTTGAATATTTCTACAACGACTTGACACTTGAATTTTTAGACAAGCAACGCTTTGACTTTCTCATTAACGACTTGACAAAAGATTTTGTAGACACAAGCAAACCGCTTGACACGAAAAACATTTCAGAAGGAAAACGCAAAAAGTTTTCGGGCTATCAAGTTTTACAGACAAACTTGTTACCGCCAAACAGAATTGAAATTCCTCATAAAAACAAACCTTACAATCTCAACAAAGTTGAGTTTGCTAACTTCTTCAACAAGCAACAAACAGACAAATCTTTTTATGACTTTGAGAGCAATAACATTGAAACTCACAAGCGTTCAATTTGCTTTTTAGCTTTTGAGTATGAGGACAGCACAGGAGTAAAAATTTACGACATTAGGCACTTCAAAAAAACAGTAAAAGAATTTGACAGACACGATATTGAGGACAACTTAACAAAAAGGACAACAGAATATTTTAAGAAAAACCCCTTGACGAATGGAGAGAAGAACATCCGATAACAGCAGTTTGGCGAAATGGCGGGTGATGTGCATCTATGACAGTTTAGTGCGTAATAAAAGTGCAGTTCTTCGATTGAACTTTTGTGCTAAAATGCCGCCACTTCGCCAAGCTGCAAAACGTTAGCGGTCATTGTAAACAACCACCCAAATTTTACAAAGAATAAATTATGAACAAAAAGACTATTTTAACCCTTGTAGTTACACTCAAAATTTTGTTTTGCATTGGACAGACAAAGGAACAAGGTAACAATGAAAATTGGCAGTCTGCCTTGGATGAATTAAACACATATACCAAGCAAAAATTAAATCAAACATTTGAGGTTAATAAGGATATGCTTATCAAGCATGAAGATGGGCATAAGTTAGAAATTATAATTAAAGATTATCACAATGTCATAAAATATCCAGAGTTTAAATCTGTATTTGTATCAAAAAAAGATGGGCATGATTGTGTAGATGCTTATTTTAATTATAGGCAAGGTGACAATGTTGGTTTCTACTTACAATGTGAATCTGAAGAAGAAATGGACAAAGTTTTTGAATTGTTTTCTACTTTTTGGCAGAAATTGACGGGTATTGATTCAAAAATAAAATATTCAAATTCAGAACTATACAAAATGCAATATATTTCAAGAAGAAGTGTTTATTTAATTGGATATGAAAAGAAGGTAAAAAATAAAAAAATGCCATCCATAAACAGAAATATTTATGCAGTCAGTTTATATTTGAATAATGATATGGAAACATATGATGGTTATATAGATTACGGGGGTAAGGAAATTTGGGTTAGCAAAATAAGAATCGAAAACATCTTAAATGATACAGTCACATTTATTGAAAATCCTAAAAGAACTGTAGTAAGACATAATTCTAACAAAAGCAAGAACAATGCGTCTATGTCCATTCAAGAAGAGGTATTACTGGAAGACAAAAAATTAGCAAAAGAATTAGAAGAATATAATAAATCTATGTTGATGTATGTTAAAGACTGCGAAAAGGATAAACAGATGAAGCAAATACTTCCTTATGGAAAAAGTACTGCTTGCAGAAATATTGTGATGTATAATAAATTGTTTGTATCTGCTATTAATAGATTTTTAGAAAAATACGAGAAATACATAACACCTGAAAGTAAAGCACATTTAATTAAACAAAAAAAACAAGCTGAAAATAATATCATTGAAGCGACATATTAAGTCATACGTCAATTAAAAATTGTGAAATAAACTAAAGACAACAACGAACCGCTAACATTGGGTTTTATGCAAGTTGGGCTCGACATTGAAACATCACCTAATTGCAAATCCCAGCTTCAGTTTCGGCAGACGAATTACTATCAACTTTAGTTCTTAACTTCAACTTTATATTTTTAATCAGCAGCGGTTGTGGGCAGACGGAATACTAATTCCCAACCTGCATAAAGCCCTGCTCGTTAGCGGTCATTGTAGAAAAACGCACCCCTAAAAATGACTGAATAAAAAAGATAAGTAAATTCTAAACCTAAAAATGTAAAAAATGAACGACATACTTAATACATACAAACCTGACAACTTTCATACAGTTACTCCATATCTTTTTGTTGACAAACCACAACTCTTAATTGACTTTCTGAAAAATGCCTTTTTTGCGAAAGAAATTAACCGTTCTGTAAACCCAACCAATGGAGATATAGCAAACTGTATTCTGCAAATAGGCGACACTTGCTTTATGATTAGTCAAGCCAGAGAACAATTTGAAGGAATGAGAACAGCACTTTATCTTTTCGTTGACGATGTAGAAGCTGTTCATCAAAGAGCCGTTGACAATGGAGCGAAAATTGAATTTGAACCAGCAGATATGCCATACGAAGACAGACAATCGGGTATAATTGACCCTTGTGGAAATTATTGGTGGATTTCAAAACGACAAGTAAAAAAGGGTTATCACGAATAAAAAAATACACGAAAACAACAACGAACCGCTAACATGGTATTTATAAAAGGCGGGCTGAACGTCATAATTTCAGCGACAGTAATTCTATTAAGCGGTAGTGCAAAGCTTAACTTTTGTACATCTAATCCCGCCCTTCATAAATACCAGAACCGTTATGCGTCATGCTTGGGCGACCTGCTAACTTGAAACTTTGATGCAAGAAATTAACTTTGACAAACGAAAAATAAAAACGGGGATGCTGAAAACCGGATAGAGTAAGCAGAAAGAAAACTAATTATGTATGCCTTATCAAAAAACAACAAACAACAATGAAGTAACTTTCATGGTACAGCCAGAAAAGTACATTAGTCCAGTAACACCTGCATTAAAAATTCAAATTGGATGTTTTTCTGTTCTTTTGGCTGCCGCACCTGGTGGTTTATTAATCTCAACAGGACACCCAATTTTAGCAGTTTTAGCATTCGCTTTGGTAATTTTGCTGATAAGAAAATTTACAAGAGGAAAGGAACCTGCCAATAGAATTGATAGAACTTTTGTAGTTACACATGACAGCATCAAAATAGATGGTAAGACTTTTACTAAAGAAAATATTCAGAGAATTATTATTAGAAATGGATTTGATGAACTTCATACTAATTTTACTGGATATTATAGACAATTGGCAGAGAGTCAATATAAAGGTGCTGCATCAGTAAATTTCAGGGTTGATATTGAATCTAATGGAACACCATTATCTATTGCAATTGGGCTTAATGAACCAACAGCAAACGCTATTTTTACCGATGTTTGTAATATATTAGGGATGACAATTTCTTAGAATTTCAAAAGAATACAGAACTAACATGACTACAAACTTGAATCATCCGAACTCTAAATCGGCTGTAGCACGAACGCATAACAAGGGCTTAAAAGAAATGGCGGGTGAAGTGGTTATTCAAACATTTGTGTATCTAATAAACAGTTGTGGTAGGTTGACAGTTTGTGCTTCTAAACCGCCACTTCTTAAAGCCCCGACCCGTTAGCCGTCATTGTAAAGCGACACCCTACAAACATTAAGCAGACAAATGCAAGAAATAAATGACAAGTTGAAGATTAAAATTAATTCAGACGAAAATCCTTATAAATCTGTTGACATTGAGCAAAAGAATACTGAACCAAGAAGGTTATCTTCCTATTTTATTGTTATTATTGAAAGTGGGACAATTACATACAAATTGGACTTGCAAGAAATTAGACTTACAGACGGGCAATTGCTTTTTGCTATGCCAAATCAAGTTTTTACACCACCAACAAAATCTGACAATCTTAAATATTTTAAGGTGTTGTTTGATGAAAATACATTAGCATTGCTACCCCAACAATTTCCTTTTTTAGCCAACCCTTTAAACTCACAAACTATAAATTTTGACAACCTTACAAGACAAAGGGTAACAAAGAACTTTGAAATTTTAAATCAAATTCATCACATAGACAAACAACCAACCGACATAGAAATTGTATTGGCATATTTGAACTCACTTTTAGTAGAATTGAACATTGCATATTTCAAAAACAAAGAGCAGACAAATATTATAAACACCAACCTTTCAAAATTTATTGAGTTCAAATTAGTCGTAGAAACACACCTAACAGAGCAACCGTCAATCAATACGATAGCTGAAAAATTGTCTTTAACCACTAACAGTTTATATCGCATTGTTAAAGAGTTTTCAGGTACATCAACAAAAGACTTTATCACTAACCGTTTAATGATAGAAGCACAACGAAAGCTACATTATTCTAATCTTTCTGTTAAAGAGTTAGCATATGAATTGGGTTTTAATGACCCTGACTATTTTTCACGTCTTTTCAAAAAATGTACAGGAAAGAGTGTAAGTGAAGTTTTAGAAAATCGGCAAGATTTGTCAAGAGAATAAATTGATTTGTCCATCTACTCTGTTTTTTAGCTCTCTACTTTTGCGTTTCAAATTTTAAATAATAAAAAAAATGAAATCAGCATTAGTAACAGGAGCTAACAAAAGCATAGGCTTTGAAGTTGCAAGGCAACTTGCTCAAAAAGGAATTTATGTTTATCTCGGTAGTCGCAATTTAGAAAATGGTTTAGAAGCTGTTGAGAAACTGAAAGCAGAAGGACTAAATAATTTAGAAGCTATTCAGCTTGACATTACAGATGATGAATCTGTAAAAAATGCCAGAGAACAAATAAGCAAGAAAACAAAAGTTTTAGACATACTCATCAACAATGCAGGCATCTTTGGTGGCTATCCACAAGAGGCATTAACTGCAACAGCAGAACAATTCAAAGCAACTTTTGAAGCAAATGTTTTTGGAGTTGTGAGAGTTACACAGGCATTTATTGATTTATTGAAAAATTCATCTGAACCTCGTATTGTAAATGTTAGTTCAAGTCAAGGTTCACTTACTTTGCACAGCGACCCTTCATATAAGTATTATGACTTCAAACATTCTGTTTATCTTTCTTCTAAGTCAGCAATGAATATGTACACAGTTGTTTTAGCCTACGAACTAAAAGACAGCAACTTCAAAATAAATGCGGTTTGCCCAGGGTTCACAAAAACCGACTTCAACGGACACAGGGGAACAGGAACGGTTGAAGACGCAGGAAAACGAATTATAAAATATGCTTTAATAGACAATGAAGGACCTACGGGAAAGTTTTTTAGTGAAGAAAATAATCCAGAAACAGGCGAAATTGCTTGGTAACAAAGACAAACTTACATTAGAAAAAACAACGAACGGCTAACAGGGGTTTTGCAAAAGTGGGGCAATTGTACTAAATTTGAACATTGGAATTCTAATCAACATTTGTGCTAAATTGAACATATGTACTTCGATTTCCGCCACTTCGCCAAGCTGCAAACCGTTGGCTGTAATTTTATAGAGAAACAGCTAATTCTCTTTTTTGTTTACTATTGACTTTTAAATTTTATTTTATGACCGACAAACAACCAAAAACTTTTGCTGACTTAGGACTTGTATTTTCAACTGAATCAGGTTGTGTAACCTGTAGGGGTGAGGACATGTCCTGCCATAATAATGTTACTTCAAAGATTGACGGTTTAGATTATAATCTTCATATTTCTAAAAATTCCTCTGACACTGTTTTCAAAGTTAATGCTACTATAAGTCCAAGTGTAGATTCTCCTTCTGACTCTGAATTAGTTTTCACTGATGAAGAAGAAGCCGTTACTCACATTTGTAAAACATATAATGGTTTTAAGTGCTTCTAACACCCACCCCTCATTGCCCAAATTAAATCATCCATTTCACGACCATTTATCACTGTTTTGTCATTTATGACAATAAATGGGACATGTTTCTGCCCAAATTTTTCCATGATAGGTATCAAGTCCTCGTCTTTGTCAAACTTGACAATTTCAAACTTATCTTCCTTCATTCTTTGAGAAGCAATTTTCCCCCAATAATCACAAGGACTACATCCTTTTTTACTGTAAAATTTGATTGTTGCTGACATTTTTTTATGTTTAATTACATTTGTCTGACTAAAACTAAATAACATGGAAGACTTAGTAAAATGTTTTCATTGTAAGCAACAAGTTAGAGTAAAAGTGAATAAAAGATTTGTTCAAGTTTCTCCTATTGAATTTTATCAAAGACTTTCTTCCGTAACTTGTCAAAACTGTAATGAAGTTTTAGGTTTTGTTGACAGCTTTTTAGAAACAGAAGTAACAATTCTTAAAATGAAAATTGCAGATTTAGAAAATACTAAAAAACAGTCTTCTTAAACATTTCTACTTTTAGTCCTATAGTATTATCTTCTGACCAATCTGTGCTAATAGTTATATCAGCAAGCATACCTATTTTGTAACCTTGACTTAGTAAACTATTTACTTCTGACACTTTTTGCTTGATAGCATCTGATAATTCTTGTTCTGACAACATAACTTTTTTTTAATTTTAAGTATTATATTCTAACAAATTTTGACTAAAAATTGAAAGAGAAAAACTACAGCCAACAACAAATTGGCGCAATGCAGGGTGAAGTGCATTATTGAGAGTTTTCTCTTTTTTGTTTTAGTTTAGTCATTGGATTGGAAGATTAGGAATTTTGTTTCCTGCACTGCAAGCCAATTTGCAAAACGTTAGCCGACACCCCACGAGCGATCGTGCAAAAATCAACATTCCGACAAATTTCAACTTCAGACTGACATCAATCAAAAATTAAAATCGTAAATTTGGAACGTATAATTGAATAAAAATTGGAATGACTGAATATAAAATTGCAAAACCGTTTTTGAAGTGGGCAGGTGGAAAAACACAACTCATTTCTGACATTGAACGAACTTTGCCGACCGACATAACACAGAAAAATTTTACATACATCGAGCCTTTTGTTGGTAGCGGTGCTGTACTGTTTTGGATATTAAACAACTTTCCAAAACTTAAAAAAGCTGTTATTAACGACATCAACGAGGACCTTATAAATACATATAAAACCATTGCAAATAAGCCAAAAGAATTGATTTCAATTCTTCAAATTTTGCAAAACGAATATCACTGTTTGGAAGGAAATGAGGATAACAAAAAACTCTATTACTACCAAAAAAGAGAATTATATAACATAAGAAAAGAAGAACAAAGCGGACAAGCCGCTTTGTTTATTTTTCTTAATCGTACCTGTTTTAATGGTTTGTATAGAGTTAATAGTAAAAATTTGTACAATGTTCCGATGGGCGGTTATAAAAAACCAACTATTTGCGACAAAGAAAATATTTTGGCGGTAAGTGAAGCATTGCAAAAAGTAGAAATTTTGTGTGGCGACTTTGAGCAAACACTTGAATATACAAGTGAAAATTCATTGTTTTATTTTGATCCGCCATACAAGCCATTAAGTGAAACATCGAGTTTCAACTCATATGCAAAAGATGAGTTCAATGATAGCGAACAAATACGCTTAAAAGATTTTTGTTCAAAACTAGACGCTTTAAACCACAATTGGATTTTAAGTAATTCGGACGTGAAAGGCAAAGACGAAAATGACAATTTCTTTGATGATTTGTATTCAGATTTCAGCATTCAACGTGTTGAAGCAAAAAGAAGTATCAATGCAAATCCTGAAAAAAGAGGAAAACTAACGGAGTTACTAATTACAAATCAAGTGAACAACAAAGAATATGTCAGAGCAATTTAAAATCTTCTTATCGCAACTTTCAGAAACAAACGCAACACTTGATTATTTCACGGATTTCAAGAAAATAAAAAGCAACGTAAACAAAATTGCAATCAAACTTAACCAATTGAATTATTTAATTGGTAAAGAGAATTTGAAAGAAGCTGTAAAAGAGCTTTACGAAGAAAATCCTAAAGTCTTTGAAGTTTTAGACATCTTAATTGCTATTCGCAAAAACAAAAATGCCAAAACATTCAACAATAAAGGCGAAATTATTTTGCTTGACACTTATTTCACTTCGCCCGAATTGATTTTGGAATATATAGAAGAAACAGGTTTGGCAGAAGTTTTTAGAAATAAAGATGTTACCAATTTGGTTGATTATGTTTTCGGAATTGAGGTTGGTTTGGACACCAACGCAAGGAAAAACAGAGGTGGCGACAATATGTCGAAAGCTGTTTCACTAATTTTTGACAAAGCAGGAATTTTCTATAAAAAGGAAGTAAACAACACGATTTTTCCTGAAATTATCAGTTTGGGAGCAGATGTAAAACGGTTTGACTTTGTTATCAAAACCCAAAAGAAGACGTATGTAATTGAAACGAACTATTACAATGGTGGAGGTTCTAAATTGAACGAAACAGCAAGAGCATATTCCGATGTTGCACCGAAAATAAATCAATACGAGAACTACGAATTTGTTTGGATTACAGACGGACAAGGTTGGTTTTCTGCAAAGAACAAATTGGAAGAAGCATATAACATCATTCCAAGTTTATACAATCTGATAACGCTTGATAATTTCATTAAGAAAATTCAAGCAGAAACTGTAATTGAATTTTAAATGATAACGCCATATTTCAAATCTGACGACAAAGACTTTTATCTTCTTCACGGAGATACAATGAGCCTTTTGCCGGAATTTGAACATAAGTTTGATATGGTTTTTGCTGATCCGCCCTATTTTTTATCAAACAATGGACTTTCCATACAAAACGGAGAAATTGTAAGCGTAAATAAAGGGAAATGGGACAAATCCGAAGGCTTTGAATTTATAAACCACTTCAATAGAAAATGGCTTTCGTTGGTTCGTGACAAAATGAAAGATGATGCAACCATTTGGATAAGCGGAACAATGCACAACATTTTTTCAGTCGGACAAATTTTGACTGAATTAGGATTTAAAATATTGAATATTGTTACTTGGGAAAAGACAAATCCACCACCTAATTTTTCGTGCAGATATTTTACATATTCAACCGAACAAATCATATGGGCAAGAAAAAGCGAAAAAGTTCCTCATTATTTCAACTACGAACTAATGAAACAATTGAATGGCGATAAACAAATGAAAGACGTTTGGAAATTGCCAGCAATTGCACCTTGGGAAAAATCTTGCGGAAAACATCCAACTCAAAAACCTTTATCAGTTTTGACACGTTTGATTTTGGCTTCGACAAAGCCAAATGCTTGGATTTTAGATCCATTTGCAGGTAGTTCCACAACAGGAATTGCAGCTAATTTGGCGAACAGACGATTTTTGGGAATTGACCAAGAAGTAGAATTTTTGACAATCAGCAAAAACAGAAAACTTGAAATTGAGAACCCAAAAGTTGCAGCTACTTACAGACAAAAAATTGGAGGTTTTAACGATACAAAAGAACTTGAATTATTCCTTTTCGAAGAACCGAGAACAGAATATAAAACAGAACTAAACCTTGAAAACAAAAGGGGCGATCGGCTAACAAGGGTTTTGCAAAATGGCGGGTTAAGTGCTAAATTCAACAGCGGTAATTCTATTGAACTTTAGTGCAAATTTGAACATTTGAGCCTTGAAATCCGCCACTTCGCAAAGCCCCAAACCGTTATAGCCAATGGTAGAACAACACTCCGAACATTAACGAGACGACCAAAACATAAACAGAAAGTAAACCATTTTGACAGGTGACCAAAGACAGAGGAACGATATTACAAACGGACAGCAATTAACCCGACACGCTGACCGACCCAATGTTTTTTATTTTTTCCCCACCGCACATTTTTTAAAAACAATTTTAACCAGCCGCACGGTCAAGCACATTTGGTTTTTTCCAACGCAAAAGCCAACGCAGAAAAACCAAAAGAGCTTGCCCCTACCCACCCACGACAATATTGTGGACTTTTACACTACAAAACGGTGTAATTTTACTATATTTGCCCAGTTAAAAATTAATTAGGATTCAATGAACCGAATTAAAGAAGTTCTAAAAGAAAAAGGCATTTCGCAAACTTGGCTTGCTAAGAGGTTGGACAAAAGTTACAACACCATTAACGAGTATGCTCGCAATGTGAGACAACCGAGCCTTGAAGATTTGTATCGAATTGCAAAAATTTTGGAAGTTAACGCTAAAGATTTATTGAAAGAAGAATGAGCAAAGAAAATCAAATAGAACTAAATCTCATAGAGCAACTAAAAGGGCTGAAATACATTCATCGTCCTGACATAGTTGACAGGAAAACGCTTGAGCAAAACTTCAAAGCAAAATTTGAAGAACTCAACCGTATTCACTTGACAGACAACGAATTTTTAAGACTTAGAGAAGAAATAATCAACTCTGATGTATTCGCTGCTTCTAAACTATTGCGTGAAAGACAATATTTTCAACGTGAAGACGGAACTCCATTACATTATACGTTGGTGAACATCAAAGATTGGTGCAAGAATGACTTTGAAGTTATCAGTCAGTTACGCATTAATACAGAAAATAGCCATCAGCGTTATGACATTATTTTGCTGATTAACGGATTGCCAGTTGTTCAAATCGAGTTGAAGAACTTGGACATTTCTCCGAGAAAAGCAATGCAGCAAATTGTAGAATACAAAAACGAGCCTGGCAATGGTTACGGAAATTCACTGCTTTGTTTTATGCAGTTGTTCATTGTAAGTAACAGAACCAACACTTACTATTTTGCAAATAACAAGAATCAACATTTTCAATTTAATGCAGACGAACAATTTTTACCGATTTATCAATTAGCAGACGAAAACAACAAGAAAATCACTCATCTTGATTTGTTTACTGAAAAATTTCTTACCAAGTGTACACTTGGAGAATTGATTAGTAAATATATGGTGCTTATTGAGAGTGAATAAAAGTTACTCGTAATGCGACCATATCAGATTTATGCAGTTAAAGCAATCGTAAACTGCATTCAGCAAAACAGAGGCAATGGTTATATATGGCATACAACAGGAAGCGGTAAAACCTTGACTTCTTTTAAAACCTCTACTCTGCTCAAAGACAATCCTGATATTGAGAAATGTTTGTTCGTAGTTGACCGAAAAGACCTTGACAGACAAACCCGTGAAGAATTCAATAAATTTCAAGAAGGCAGTGTAGAAGAAAATACTAATACGGAAACTTTGGTAAGACGATTACTTTCTACTGACTATGCAGACAAAGTAATTGTTACGACCATTCAAAAGTTAGGACTTGCACTTGATGGTACACAAAAGAAAAACTACAAAGAACGCTTAGAGCCTTTGAGTAAAAAACGAATAGTATTCATCTTTGATGAGTGCCATCGTTCGCAATTTGGCGATAATCACAAAGCGATTAAAGAGTTTTTCCCTAATGCTCAATTGTTTGGTTTTACGGGTACACCAATTTTTGAAACGAATGCGACTTACGTTGTTCGTGAAGGAGAAGAGGCGAAGTATAAGGAGACAAAAGATATTTTTGAACACGAACTGCATAAGTACACAATTACACACGCCATTGACGACCGAAATGTTTTAAAGTTTCATATTGACTATTTCAAAGGAAAAGGCAACCAAAATCCGAAACCGGGAGAAGCAATTGCACAACAAGCCGTAGTAGAAGCTATTTTAGAAAAGCACGATACTGCCACCAATTCAAGAAAATTCAATGCAGTTTTAGCAACTACTTCTATCAACGATGCCATTGAATACTATCAACTATTCAAGGAAATTCAAAAAAAGAAACAAGTTGAAAATCCTAATTATGTTCCTTTGAACATCGCTTGTGTATTCTCTCCACCATCACAACTAATTTCTAATAATGGCGACCAACAAGCACAAAAGAATGCTGCCGATATTAAGCAATTACAAGAGGACTTGACAAATGAACGAGAGGACAATAAACAGAATCCCGAAGAGAAGAAACAAGCATTAACAGAAATTATTGCTGATTACAATAAGCAGTATAAAACCAATCACAGCATCAATGAATTTGATTTGTACTATCAAGATGTACAAAGACGAATCAAAGACCAACAGTACAGCAATAAAGATTATTCACACGAAAACAAGATTGACATTACAATAGTGGTGGATATGTTGCTAACGGGTTTTGATAGCAAATACCTCAATACTTTGTATGTGGACAAGAACCTGAAATACCACGGACTTATTCAGGCATTTTCAAGAACAAATCGTGTATTAAATGATACCAAACCTTACGGTAATATTTTAGATTTCCGTTCACAACAAGAATCCGTAAACCAAGCGATTGCCTTATTTTCAGGAGAAGATAAAGACAGGGCTATTAAAATTTGGATGGTTGACCCTGCACCAGTTGTAATGGAAAACTATCAAAAGGCAGTTGAGGCTTTAGGGATATTTATGCAAGAGCAAAATTTGGTAAACGAACCACAAGAAGTTTATAATCTTAAAGGTGATGCAGCACGAATTACATTCGTAAAAAACTTTAAAGAAGTTCAACGGCTTATAACCCAATTAGACCAATACACAGATTTAGACGAAGAACAAAAGGCAAAAATTGAAGCGATTTTACCTAAAGAAACTTTGCAGGAGTTCCGTAGCTCATATATAGAAACAGCAAAACAGTTAAGAGAAATTCAGCAAAAAGACGGAGACCAAGCACCTCCTGAAATACAACAATTGGATTTTGAATTTGTGTTGTTTGCTTCTGCTGTAATTGATTATGACTACATAATGAATCTGATTGCTGACAGTACGCAGAAAAAACCTGCCAAGCAAAAGATGACAAAGGCACAGGTAATTAGCTTGCTAAAATCAAACTCCAATTTAATGGATGAGGAAGAAGATTTGACCGAGTACATTAATAGTTTGGATTGGGAAAGCGGACAGGATGTAGATACGCTTCGCAAAGGTTACATTACTTTTAAGGAGGACAAATACAATAAAGAATTAGCAGCTATTGCACACAAACACGGTTTGCAAACGGCATACCTGAACGCGTTTGTTGAAATGGTAATGAACCGAATGATTTTTGATGGTGAAAAATTGACTGACCTTTTAGAGCCATTGGATTTGAGTTGGAAAGAACGCAGAGTAAAAGAACTGGCATTAATGGCAGATTTAGTACCACAATTTAAAAAACTTGCCCAAGGGCGTGAAATATCAGGATTAGCAGCATATGAGTAAGAAGAAAAATAAGTTTATACCTGAACTGCGTTTTCCTGAGTTTAAAAAACAAGGGGAATGGGAGTATGTTTATGGAGATGAACTTTTTGAGCCAATTTCAAATAAAGACCACAACTCTGATTTACCCATACTTGCTATTACACAAGAGCAAGGAGCAGTACCAAGAGATATGATAAACTATCACGTTTCAGTTACCGAAAAAAGCATAGAAAGTTATAAGGTAGTTGAGATTGGAGATTTTATTATTAGCCTTAGGTCATTCCAAGGCGGGATAGAATATTCAAACTACTTAGGCTTATGTAGTCCTGCGTATATTGTATTACGGAAAAAAGAAGACGTTATTAATGACTTTTACCGTCATTATTTTAAATCATATCCGTTCATTCAAGACCTTAATAAAAATCTTGAAGGCATTAGAGATGGGAAAATGATAAGCTATAAGCAATTTTCTGAAATTTTAATTCCTAAACCCCTAAGAAAAGAGCAACACAAAATATCTTCTTTCCTTACTTCTTTAGACGAAGTAATTAATGTTCAAAATGAAAGGTTAGAGTTGCTCAAAGAGCATAAAAAAGGATTGATTCAAAACCTATTTCCAAAAGAAGGAGAGAAAGTTCCTTTTTATCGCTTTAAGGAATTTGCTAAAGACGGTGAATGGGAAATAAAAGAATTAAATGAATTAGGTAATTTGATAAATGGACTTACCTATAGTCCTACAGATGTGAAAGATAATGGTTTATTGGTGTTACGTTCTTCAAATATTCGAAATGGTATAATTGATTTGAATGATTGCGTTTATGTTCGGTCTGATATAAAAGGAGCAAACGTCATAAAACCTAATGATATTCTAGTTTGTGTTAGAAATGGCTCAAAGGAACTAATTGGCAAAAACGCTATTATTCCCAAAGGTTTACCACTGGCAACTCACGGTGCATTTATGACTGTTTTTAGAACAAATATACCTGAGTTTGTTCATCAATTATTTCAAACTGATTATTATGATAATCAAGTAAAAGCTGGTTTGGGTGCAACCATAAACTCAATTAATGGCAAAAATTTTCTTGAATATAAATTTCCAATTCCGAAGAATCCAAAGGAACAGCAAAAGATTGCTTATTGCCTTTCTTCACTGGATGAAATCATAAAGGCACAATCGGAAACAATAGAACAATTGAAGCAGCACAAAAAAGGTTTAATGCAGCGCTTGTTTCCCAAAACGATAGATTAAGATGAATGAATTAGATATAGCAAAGCAACTTTTTGAAAATCAAGAGAACATCATCTTGATATATGCATTCAATGCTACTGGGAAAACACGCCTATCGGTTGCCTATAAAAACTTTACAAAAAATGAAAACGAAGGCAAGCACATTGGTATTTATTACAATGCCTTTAGTGAAGATTTATTCGTATGGGAAAATGACGAAGAAGGTGGAAATGAAAATATTCGTCTAAATATTCTATTCAGCAATTTAAGCCAATTCCATTCATACTTAGATGAGAAAGACGTTGAAGAAAAACTGGCAATTTATAATCCGAAGTTTAAGTTTAAATTCAATCAACACGAGAATCCAGAAGAAGGAATAGAGTCCGTTTCGTTTTTCATTGATGAAGAAAAGCAAACTCCTATAAAGATTTCAAGAGGTGAAGAAAGAATATTCGTTTGGTGTTTCTTCTTAACATTGTTTGAAGTGGATGCCTGGGCAAGCAGTCAGGATGCACACTTTTTTATTGACGACCCAGTTTCAAGTTTGGATGAACATAATATTTTCATAACAGCCGAATCCATTTTTGAACTCATTGAAGAACACTATCTCAAAAAGCGAATAGTAATTACAACCCATCATATTGGCTTGTTTTCTATCCTCTTTGACAAACTCAAAAAGGGTGAAAAAAGTGGTCGTTATAACAAATTGACAAAACCGTTTATTCTCACTTCAAAAGAAGGGAATTTAACTTTAAACAGTTTAAATAACGAAGTATTTCTCTTTCATCTACACCTGATGCAAACCATTGATACAGCAACAAAAACAGAATTGTTTGCTTATCACTTCGTATTGCTAAGGCAATTGCTTGAAAATATTTCTTCATTTCTAGGAGTAGGAAGAATCAAATACACTTTGGAGCAAATCGGAGTTGAAAAGGTGGATGAAGCAATGGAAATTGTTAATTCCCTGTCTCATAAAAATGTGTATCGCTTGCAGTTTAATAAAATGGCAGAAGCGGAAGAAGCAGTGTTTAGAGATATATTTCAAAAAATTCAAGACAAGTATCGTTTTATCTATTAATCGACATAATGGCAAGTAAAGAACAAAAACAATTAGGCAAGACACTTTGGGATATAGCAGACGAACTGCGAGGAGCAATGAATGCGGATGATTTCCGTGATTATATGCTTTCATTTCTTTTTCTAAGGTATCTGTCGCACAACTACGAAGAAGCCGCAAAAAAGGAATTAGGCAAGGATTATCCTCAAACCACTTCTAAGGAAGTAAAGGTTGACTTTGTACTTCCTCCTCCATTAGAACTTTGGTATAAGAAAAATAAAGAAGATATTGAGGACTTTGAAAAGCAAATGCGGAGAAAAGTGCATTATGTTATCGAACCAAAATATCTATGGAGTAATATTACCGAATTAGCTCGAACACAAAATGAAAAACTCCTTACCACGCTGGATAAAGGATTCCGATACATTGAAAACGAATCATTCGAGAGTACTTTTAAAGGTTTGTTTTCAGAAATCAACCTTAATTCTGAAAAGTTAGGAAAAACTCAAACAGAAAGGAATGATAAACTTTGCAAGATAATTACAAAAATAGCAGAGGGAATTGCAGATTTTTCAACTGATACTGATACGCTTGGAGATGCTTATGAATATTTAATTGGACAATTTGCAGCAGGTTCAGGCAAAAAAGCAGGAGAGTTTTATACACCCCAACAAATTTCAACCATTCTTTCACGTATTGTTATTTTAGACTCACACGACCCAACAACAGGCTCAAAACCAAAATTGGACAAGGTTCTTGATTTTGCTTGTGGTTAGGGGTCATTGCTCTTGAATGTAAGAACTCAACTAAAAGAAAAAGCTGGGACAATTGGCAAAATATACGGTCAAGAGAAGAATATAACCACCTATAACCTTGCCCGAATGAATATGCTTTTGCACGGTATGAAAGACAGCGAGTTTGAAATATTTCACGGTGATACATTACTCAATCAATGGGATTTATTGAATGAAATGAACCCAAGTAAAAAAGTAGAGTTTGATGCCATTGTAGCCAATCCACCCTTTAGCTTACGTTGGGAACCTAACGATACACTTGCAGAAGATTTTCGTTTTAAAAGCTATGGTTTAGCTCCTAAGTCAGCAGCCGACTTTGCTTTTCTATTGCACGGCTTTCATTTCTTAAAACAGAATGGAACAATGGCAATCATTTTGCCTCACGGAGTTTTATTCCGTAGCGGTGCAGAAGAAAGAATACGGACTAAACTGCTAACAGAAAATTCTATTGATACTATTATTGGTTTACCACCAAACCTTTTTTACTCAACAGGTATTCCAGTATGTGTTTTGGTTTTAAAAAAATGTAAAAAACAGGACGATATTTTATTCATTAACGCAAGTGAACACTTTGAAAAAGACAAACGTCAAAATACATTGAATGAAAAACATATAAGCAGAATCGTTGAGACCTATCAATTTCGGAGAGATATTGAGCAATATTCACGTAAAGTCTCAATGGAGGAAATTAAAAAAAATGGATATAACTTGAATATTTCTCGTTATGTAAGCACATCACAAGAAGAAATTCAAATTAACTTAAAAGAAGTAAACACTAAACTAGTATCAATAAACAAGAGAATTAAAACAAAAACGGACAAGCATAATGAATTTTTGAAAGAGTTAGGACTAAATTTAATTTAAAGATGAAAACGAATTGCCAACGCTATTTGCAAGCACATTGCCAAAGCCCCACAAGCCAACGCTCAAACCAAAGCTTTGTCAAAGAGCTTGCAAAGCCAACGCAGAACAAAATTGTTTTTAAAAAATTTCCAACGCTTAAAAAAAATAAAAAACGCAACGCACAGCCGACACTCAATGACACAGAAACTCAATACTAACAATGGTTTACAAGAACGATGGACAAGAACCACTGCCCATAACATTCTGACGAATAGAAGAAAGCCCTGATGAAGGGAAAGCCCTGAGCGTTGGCTCAGGGCTTTTTGCTATTCGTTGTTCAGCGACACAAATGAGTGGACACTATAGGGGGTTTTGTAGCGTTGTCCTTAGATACTTCGTAGCGGCAACAACGAATTG
>Ga0079224_100001948_pt1 | contig 24533 bp, 20 predicted proteins | sample Stecom2015_FD_80414 | JGI IMG/M metagenome (GOLD analysis project Ga0079224, IMG submission 80414) | Agricultural soil microbial communities from Utah to study Nitrogen management - Steer compost 2015 | ecosystem: Environmental > Terrestrial > Soil > Agricultural land | place: USA: Utah... | reverse complement strand
GCGCCGTTGAGGTACTCCAGCAGGTGGTGCTTCGCGCGCTGGGCCTGATCGATCGGGGAGCGGGCGAGCTCCCGCGAGCCGGAGCGGTCCGCCTGCCGCCAGGCCCCGTCCTCCAGGGAGATCCGCCCGCCCTTCACCTCGATCACCGCGATCCCGACGCCCGGCCAGAGCACCAGCAGATCCGCCTCCACCTCCTCGCCGCGAGCGGTGACGCGCTGCCCGGCGATCAGCACCGCCTCGGCGGGCAGCTGCTCGGTCAGGTGCTCTCACCCCTCCTGCTCGGCGGCGCTGGCGAAGTCCGGCTGCTCGGGAAGAGTGCGCGGCATGGTGCTCCTCGGTGCGGCGTGGGCGTCCTCGCTGGTGAGGCCAGGCTATCGGCCGACAGGGGTCGGGGAGACCCCCGACGAGCGGAGGTGATCCCCTAGTCTCGGGGCATGGCAGCTCGCGAGAAGAAGATCCGGCGGACCCCGCGACGTCCCGCGCCCCGCAGCAGGAAGCTCGAGCAGCACATCGCCGTGTTCGGGGAGAGCGGCAGCGGCAAGACGGTGCTGCTGTCCTCGTTCTACGGCGCGGCCCAGGACCAGGCCGGGCGGGAGGACTCGCAGGCCCCGCAGCTCTACGACCTCGTCGCCGATGACACCACCCAGGGAGACCGGCTGCTGAAGAACTACTTCCGGATGGAGAACTCCGCCGAGGTGCCCGCCGGGAACCGCTTCCGCGCCGACCCCTACCGCTTCACCCTCTCGCTGCGCAGCACCCCCAGCGCCGCCGAGCGCAAGGCGATGCCCGTCGACGCCGTGCAGCTGGTGTGGCACGACTACCCCGGGGAGTGGTTCGAGCGCTCCGTCAGCGGACCTGAGGAGGAGCGTCGACGCATCGAGGCCTTCCGCGCCCTGCTCGTCTCCGACGTCGCGCTGCTGATGGTCGACGGGCAGAAGCTGAAGGACGCGGCCGGTGAGGAGGCGCGCTACCTCAAGGCGCTCTTCCACACACTGCGCACGGGCCTGGTGAGGCTGCGGGACGAGATCCTCGTCGGCGGGAAGGAACTGGTGCGCTTCCCCCGCATCTGGGTGCTCGCCCTGTCCAAGGCGGACCTGCTGCCGGAGATGGACGTGGACCGCTTCAAGGCGCTCGTGCTCGAGAAGGCCGCCGACGAGCTCGGCCAGCTGCGCGAGGCGATCGAGTCGATGGTCGTCGGCGACGAGGCGCTCGCCGTGGGGGGAGGACGCGCTGCTGCTGTCCTCGGCACAGTTCACGCCGGGACGCATCGCCGTGCGCGAGCGGATCGGGGTGGACGTGATCCTCCCGCTCGCCGCGATGCTGCCCTTCGAACGGCATGTCACCTGGGCCCGGCGGCAGGAGATCCCCGCGAAGGTCGCCCGGGAGCTCGCCGAGAACGCCGGCACCATCGGCACCGGGGCGATGGCGCTGGCGATGTTCGGAGCCCGCCACCGCCTCCCGGGCCGGCTCGGCCTGATCTCCACGGCGCTCGCGGCCGTGGTTCCGCTGCTCAGCAAGGACATGGTCCAGGACGCCGCCTCGCTCGCGGGGGAGAAGCTCCGGGGCGTCCACGACCGGGCGCTCGAGAAGAAGCAGAGCCTCGCCGCGATCCTCACGGGCTTCAAGATCGATCTCGAGCGCGCCGAGCGCGAGGGCGTGCTGCGCCGGAGCAGGCGATGCTCCTGCTCTGGGCGACCCGCGGCCGGACCTGGGGCTTCCGCTTCCTGCCCGTCGACGGCACCGGCCCCGACGCGGATCCGCTGCCGCTGTACGAACGGGCCTTCTCCGGACACGAGGACGAGGACGAGGGCTGCTGGAGGACGGACGGGCTGCTCGCCGTGCGGCTGCGGGATCCCGAGGGCCGCGCCGACGAGGCCGGACGCGTGATCCCGCACGAGCTCGTGCTCGACGGCGCGGGTGCGGACGGCATCACCTCGACGGCCGACGTCGTCCGGCAGATCTGGCCGCTGCTCGCCGAGCGCTACGCCGCGCTGTGGGACGGCCCGGCCCCGGACTGACCGGGTCGCCGAAGTGACCGAGATGCCGTGACCTCTCTGTGGCCTGGGGGATCGTGGTTACCCTGTGATCTGCCTTCCATTGCAGGTGTTCAGGACTTCGTCTGTCACACCGCTGGTGCAAGATTCAAATTCAGGCCCCGCGCGGTCGATCGACGCACTCGGTCACGGAGCATCCGCACACCGCGGCAGGCCTCTCTTCCCAGCAGTACCCCTCGGCGCCCCCGCGCCCGGGGCCTCCGAATCCTGTCCAGAGAGGACACCCGCTGTGAACAGCACCCTCCCCCCGTCCCCGGAGCCCGGCGCTCCCGATCCCTCCTCCGCGCCCCAGTTCGGCATGCCCGCGGGCGCCCCCGCCCCGGCCCCGCAGAAGAAGCGCGGCAAGTGGTTCATCGCCGGCGGATGCGGCTGCCTCGCGATCATCGCGCTCGTGATCGCCGGCTGCACTGCGATCGTCGCGACCAGCTCCGACGACGAGGACACCTCGACCACCACCGAGTCCGCTCCCGCCGCGCCCGAGGAGGCGGCGCCCGCCGAGGAGGCCGCACCCGAGGAAGCGGCGATCGAGGAGGAGGTGCCCGCCGAGGAGGAGGCCCCTGCGGAGGAGGCCCACGCCGAGGAGGAGGCCCCGGCCGAGGGCGACGTCCCCGCGGAGTACACCTCGGCGCTGAACAGCGCGGAGTCCTACTCCGAGATGCTGCACATGTCCAAGCAGGGCATCTTCGACCAGCTCACCTCCGAGTACGGCGACCAGTTCTCCGAGGAGGCGGCGCAGTACGCGGTCGACAACCTCGAGGCCGACTGGAACGACAATGCGCTGAAGTCGGCGGAGTCCTACTCCGAGACGCTGCACATGTCCAAGCAGGGCATCTACGACCAGCTCACCTCCGAGTACGGCGAGCAGTTCACCGAGGAGCAGGCCCAGTACGCGATCGACACCATCGTCGCGGACTGGAACCAGAACGCCCTGGAGTCCGCGAAGTCCTACCGCGACACGATGGACATGTCGCCCGAGGCGATCCGCGACCAGCTCTCCTCCGAGTACGGGGACCAGTTCACCCAGGAGGAGGCCGACTACGCCGTCGAGAACCTCGACGGCTGAGGCCGCGGGCACCTGCCCGCACACCCATGACGGGGCGTCCGCCGCACGGCGGGCGCCCCGTCGCGCATCCGCCGCACGGCGCCGGTGCCAGGACGACCATGGCCGTCGGGCATCGACTCGGTGAAGCCCTGCCCTGAAGTGGGCGAACCCCCTGGTCACCTCTGAATTCGGCGTTACGGTCGGTCGCGGTCCCGACACCGAGCCCAGGAGAGCCCCCATGGCCGTCGCCCCCGCCCGTCGCACCGTCCTCGCCGGCCTCGGCGCCGCCGCCGGAGGCGCCGCCCTCGCCGCGGCCGCCGCCCCGGCAGGTGCCGCACCCGCGCAGAACCCCTCCCGAGCGCTGATCGGCCGCGCGAAGCGCGACGAGCTCCACGTGATGAGCTTCAACATCCGCTACGACCGCTCCTCGGGCGGTGGCACCGTGGAGGGCGACCCCGACCACTGGCCGACCCGTCGGCCGCTGCTGATCGAGCTGCTCGAGCGGGAGAAGCCCACCCTGCTCGGCATCCAGGAGGCCCTGTACGGGCAGCTGACCGCGATCGAGTCCGCCCTGCCGCGCCACCGCAGCATCGGCTACGGCCGTGAGGGCGGCAGCGCCGGCGAGTACTCCGCGATCTTCTACGACAGCACCCGCCTCGAGGTGCTCCAGTGGGACCAGTTCTGGCTCTCCGACACCCCCGACGTGATCGGCTCGGCCACCTGGGGCAACACCGTCACCCGCATCGTGGTCTGGGCGCGGCTGCGCGACCTCGCCTCCGGCGCCGAGTTCGCGATGATCAACACCCACTTCGACCACCAGAGCGAGCCGGCCCGGATCCGCAGCGCCGACGCGATGATCGACCTCTTCCAGGGCGGGGAGCTCGACGAGCTCCCCACCATCGTCACCGGCGACTTCAACTCCCATGCCCACGACTCCGGCGCCTACACGACGCTGGTCACCGACGGGCCCACGGTCGACACCTGGGACTCCGCCGCGCAGCGCGTCACCCCGGCATGGGGGACCTTCCCCGGCTACGACGAGCCCGTCGAGGACGGCGACCGCATCGACTGGGTGCTCACCACCGACGACCTGGTCACCAGCAGGGCGGCGATCAACGTGTGGCGCGACGCGAGCGGCGCCTACCCCTCAGACCACGCCCCGGTCCAGGCGCTGATCGAGCTGCCGACGGCATGAACGACAGCGGGCGGTGCTCCCTGGAAGGGGGAGGCACCGCCCGCCGACGTGGTCACACCACGAGATAGAGCAGCGCGGTGACGGCGAAGGCCGTCAGCGAGATCACCGAGGTGAAGACGGTCCACAGACGCAGGTTCGTGGCCGTGTCGACCTGGAGCAGGCCGCCGACGAGCCAGAACCCGGAGTCGTTCACGTGGGAGGCGAAGAACGAGCCCGCTCCCATCGCGACGATCAGCAGCGCGAGCTGCGCCGGGCTCGCCTCGGCCGCCATGACCGCCGGGCCGAGGAGGCCGGCCGTCGTCGTGATGGCGACGGTAGCCGAGCCCTGTGCGACGCGCAGGGCGAGCGAGATCAGGTAGGCGCTGACCAGCAGGGGAAGGCCGACGTCCCATCTCATGACATTGGACGTCGTCGTCGCCGATGGCTTGGTCGTCACCGCGGCCGAGTCAGGGCATCGAGCCGAGGAGCTCCGCGACGGCGTCCTCGACCGCGGCGTCCATCTCGGCGTCGTCGATGGTCGCCGTGCCGTCGCCGCTCTGCGGCCCGTAGTCCCCGAAGCTCGCGTGGCTCGCTCCGGCGATCTCGACCATCTCGGCGCTGCCCGGCAGGGCCTCGCGGTGCTCGGCGATCTTCTCCGGGGTCGACAGTCCGTCCTCGCTGCCGGAGAGGCTCAGCACCGGCACCTGCGAGGTGGTGAGGTCCCCGGCGCAGTACGAGGCGAACAGCACCAGGGCGTCCGCCTCCTCGGCGAGCTCGCAGGCCCGCACCCCGCCCATCGAGTGCCCTCCGACCAGCCAGGTCTCGAGCTCCGGCGCGATCGAGGTGAACCGTTCGGGAGCGCGCCGGTCGAACAGGGAGAGGTTCAGCGGCGGATCGACGATCACGACCGTCACGCCGAGCTCGGTGACCAGCCCGGAGAGCCGCGCCGCATAGGCCTCCGGCTCGATCCTCGCCCCTGGGTAGAAGAGGAGCCCCGTCCCTGCGGGCTTGGGCTCGCTCGGCCGCAGGACGAGTGCGGCGTCGGTGCGCTTCTCCGCGATGCGCGGATCCTCCTGCACTCCCTGCCACGGCGCGGTCTCCGCGTCCATCACCCCGATCCGGCTCCACAGCACGAGGCCCGCCGCTGCAAGCAGCACGAGCGTCAGGAGCGCGGCGAGCAGACGGAGCAGTCGACAACGGAGCAGGGTAGGGCTGGGCACGCGCGGACGCTAGCAGCCCCTCCCCGGAGCGGGCGGTGACCGGTCAACCCCCGGCGAAGGTGACGGTCTCCGCGACGACCTCCTCGGGAGCGCCCTTGTCGACGGACCGCTGCACCCGCCTCGGTCTCCCCGGCGAGTGGGGCCGGTCACCATTGGGCCGATTCGCCCGATGCGGCGCAAGGGGCGAGGGGAGCGGCGCGGCGCTCAGCGCTTGTGGTAGAGCGCCTTGCGCAGGAAGCGCGGTTCGGAGGTCACCGAGATGCCGAGGTTGCGGAAGATGTCCTCGTCCACCGTCCCGAGGATCGTGGTGGTGTGCACGTCGCAGCCGGCCAGGCTGCGCAGCTGGTCCACGGCGCGGCGCGCGTTCTCGTCGCTCGAGGCGGAGACCGACAGGGCGATCAGCACCTCATCGGTGTGCAGGCGGGGATTGCGCGAGCCGAGGTGCTCGGTCTTCAGGGTCTGGATCGGCTCGATCGAGGAGGGGGAGAGCAGCTGCACCGCATCGTCCAGCCCCGCCAGATGCTTCAGGGCGTTCAGCAGCATCGCCGCCGAGCAGCCGAGCAGGGCAGAGGTCTTGCCGGTGACGATCGTGCCGTCGGCCAGCTCGATCGCGGCACCCGGCTCCCCGGTGCGCGCCTCGACCGCGAGCCCCGGCTCGACGACCGAGCGGTCGCTCGGCGAGCATCCGGCCTTCGACATGACCATCCCGATCCGCTGCGAGACGACGTCGTCCTCGTCCTGGATCCGCTCGTGCATCAGCGCCTTGTAGTAGCGGCGGATGATCTCCTGGCGCGCCGCCTCCCGGCAGACCTCATCGCCCGTGATGCAGGACCCGGCGAGGTTCACGCCCATGTCGGTGGGGGAGGCGTAGGGGGACGAGCCCGTGAGCTTCTCGAGCAGGGTGCGCAGCAGCGGGAAGACCTCGACGTCCCGGTTGTAGCTCGTGACCTGGGTGCCGTAGGCGGCGAGGTGGAAGGGGTCGATGAGGTTCAGGTCGTCGAGATCCGCCGTCGCCGACTCGTAGGCGAGGTTGACCGGGTGCTCGAGCGGCAGGTCCCAGATCGGGAAGGTCTCGAACTTCGCGTAGCCCGAGGGGATGCCGCGCTGGTGGTCGTGGTAGATCTGCGAGAGGCAGGTGGCGAGCTTGCCCGAGCCCGGGCCGGGCGCGGTGACCACGATGAGGTCGCGGCTGGTGATCGTGTACTCGTTCGCGCCGAAGCCCTGCTCGGAGACGATCCGGGCGGTGTCCTGCGGATAGCCGGGGATCACCCCGTGGCGTGCGACGGTGAGGCCCAGGCGCTGCAGGCGCTCGATGAAGGCGAGGGCGATGTGGTTCTTCTCCTCGAGCTGGGTGAGGACCACGTTCTCGACCAGGAAGCCCCGCTCGCGGAAGACGTCGATCAGCCGCAGCACGTCGTCCTCGTAGGTGATGCCCAGGTCCGCACGGACCTTCTGTCGTTCGAGGTCCTTCGCGTTCAGGCACACGAGGATCTCGAGCTCGTCCCGCAGCCGCTCGAGCATCGCGATCTTGTTGTCCGGCGTGAAGCCGGGCAGCACCCGGGAAGCGTGGTGGTCGTCGAAGAGCTTGCCGCCCATTTCGAGGTAGAGCTTCCCGCCGATCTCCTCGCGGCGCTGCTGGATGTGGCGGGACTGCAGCTCGATGTACTTCTCGCGATCGAGCCCGATCCGTGTGCCGGGATCCTCCGGGGAGGAGGGGGCGGGCGAGGCAGGGGAGCGGGGGTCCGAAGCGGTCACCCCGGCACGCTAGCACCGCGGGGCCCGACGCGGGCCGTCCCCGGGGTCGGGAGCGGCAGGTGGTCGAGAGCACGGGCGCGTCGGGTCGCGGGTCATGAGGTCCGACCGGAGTCCACATCGATTCGAATCGATGAAAAGCTTGCAATCGGCGCCACACGCGGTGATGATGGTGGCCCTGCCGCGCACCTCTCACCGTCGAGCGTGCGGGCGAAGACCTCGGCACCTCCCCGCTATCACCCGATCGACGATCCGCTGGTCGTGTCGATTCGAATCGATAAGATGGGCGCGGTGCCGTCGACGCAGAGAAGAGAGAAGGATGATGACGTCCTCGTCAGCGAGACCGACGCGCCCTCGGCCGAGTCGGCGCGCCCTCGGTGCCGCAGCCCTCGCGGCCCCGGCCCTGATGGCGCTCGGCGGCTGCGGGCAGGGCTCCCGCGGCACCGGCACGCAGGAGATCCGAATCGTCGACTACTACAACACCCCGGCCGACGACGTCGCGATCGAGGGCACCTTCGAGTCGTGCGCGGCGGACCTCGGGCTGACCTTCTCCCGCGAGCGGGTCCCCGGCGACCAGCTCGTGGCGAAGGTCCTCCAGATGGGGTCCTCGCGCACCATGCCGGACCTCCTGATGCTCGACAACCCCAACGTGCAGCAGGTGGCCGCCTCGGGCGCGCTCGCCCCGCTCGAGCCGCACGGCATCACCACCGACGGGTTCACCCCCGCGGTCGCGGACCTCGGCATGCACCAGGGGACCCTCTACGGAATCGCCCCCACCGTCAACACCATCGCGCTGTTCTACGACATCGCCGCCCTGGACGAGGTGGGGCTCGAGCCGCCCCGGACCTGGGACGAGCTGCGCTCGGCGGCCGCGGAGCTGACGACCTCGGACCGTTACGGGATCGCCTTCTCCGCGATCGCCAGCTACGAGGGCACCTTCCAGTTCATGCCCTTCATGTGGTCCAACGGCGGCGACGAGACCGACCTGCGCGGCGACGGGGTCCTCGGCGCCTCCCAGCTGTGGGCGGACCTCGTCCGCGACGGCGTCGCATCCCGCTCCGTCGTGAACTGGGGACAGGGCGACGCGATCGACCAGTTCAAGGCCGGGAACGCTGCGATGGTCGTCAACGGACCCTGGAACATCGCCGGCCTGCGCGCCGACACCCCCGATCTCGACTGGGGCGTGGCGACACTCCCGGTCCCCTCCACCGGCGACGCGTCGATCGCGCCGCTCGGCGGGGAGGTGTGGACCGTCCCGATCACCGGCGACGAGGAGAAGCAGGCCCGCGCCGCCGAGCTCCTGAAGGCCTTCGTCGCTCCGGAGCACCAGCTCTTCATGGGCCAGGAGCGATCGACCATCCCCGGCCACGCCGCGACGGCCGAGCGCTTCGCCGCGGAGAACCCCGACCTCGGCACCTTCGTCGAGCAGGTCTCGACCGCGCGCGCCCGCACCGCGCAGCTCGGGCCCGACTGGCCCACCACGGCCAAGGCCATCTACACCGCGAACCAGCGCGTGCTCGTCGACGGCGCCGACCCGGCAGAGGCCTTCGACGAGGCCGCACGGACCGTGAGCTGAGAGAGGAGGACGACCGAGATGACCACCACCACCGACACCCCGCGCCCCGGCCGGGACGCCGCACGACGCCGCGACCTCCTGGTCCGCATCGGCTTCATCGTGCCCGCGGTGCTCTACATGCTCGCGTTCTTCGGATTCCCGATCCTCAAGAACATCGTGATGAGCTTCCAGGCCTACGACTTCGCGACCTTCTTCAACGGCAGCGCACCGTTCATCGGCCTGGAGAACTACGCCGCGACGCTCAGCGACCCGATCTTCCTCCGGGCGCTGCGCAACACCGGACTGTTCACCGTCGGTTCGATCCTCGGGCAGTTCGTGCTCGGGATGGGCCTGGCGCTGTACTTCCGCAAGCGGTTCCCTCTCTCCGGCTTCCTGCGCTCCCTGCTCCTGCTTCCCTGGCTGCTGCCGATGATCGTCTCCGCCGCCGTGTGGCGGTGGATCCTCGAGCAGGACAACGGCGTGCTCAACCGCTTCCTCGAGAACGTCGGACTGATCTCCGAGCCGATCCCGTGGCTGGTCAGCTCCGACACCGCACTGATCGCAGTGATCGGGGTGTACATCTGGCTGGGCATTCCCTTCAACGTCGTGCTGCTGTACAGCGGGCTCCAGTCCATCCCCGAGGAGCTCTACGAGGCCGGGGCGCTCGACGGGGCGACGGGGTGGAAGGCCTTCCGGCACATCACCCTGCCGATGCTGCGCCCGGTGGTCTCGGTCGTGCTGCTGCTCGGGGTGATCTACACCCTCAAGGTGCTCGACCTGATCATCGGCCTGACCGGAGGTGGACCGGCCAACGCCACCCAGACCCTCGCCACCCGCAGCTACGAGATGAGCTTCGTCGAGTTCGACTTCGGCCAGGGCGCAGCGCTCAGCAACATCCTGATCGTCATCGCCCTCGCCTTCGCGATCGTCTACCTGCGCGCCAATGCCCGCGCGGCGAAGAAGGGATGACCCCGATGAGGACCTCTCACCCCGCCCTGCACACCGTGATCGGCATCGTGCTGGTCGCCGTCATGCTGTTCCCCGTCTACTGGATGGTCAACGCCTCGCTCGCCCCTGCGGGCAACGCCCTGAACACCCAGTGGTTCCCGCTGGACCCGGACTTCTCGGGCTACTCACGAGCGATCGCCGACCAGGGACAGAACCTCCTCACCTCTCTGATCGTCGCCGTCGGCGCCTGCCTGCTGTCGGTCGTGATCGCCGCGCCCTGCGCGTATGCCCTCGCGCAGCTGAACATCCGCGGCACCGGCGTGCTGGTGTTCTTCGTGCTGATCAGCCAGATGATCCCGGGGATCGTGATCGCGAACGCGCTGTACACCGCCTACTCCCCGCTGGGGCTGATCAACTCGATCCCCGGACTGATCCTGGCCGACGCCTCCCAGGGCATCCCCTTCGCCATCCTGATCATGCGCGCCTATCTGGAGAGCTTCCCGTCCTCGATCGTCGAGGCGGCTCGCGTGGACGGCTGCGGGCATGTACGGGCGTTCTGGTCGATCGTCCTGCCGGTGTCGAAGAACTCCCTCGTCACCGCGGCGATCTTCTCGTTCCTCTTCGCGTGGAGCGACTTCCTGATGGCGCTGACCCTCACCACGGGGGAGACCATCCGGCCCGTCACGCTGGGCCTGTACACCTACATCGGCACCAACGACACCGACTGGAGCGCCGTGATGTCCACGGCGGTCCTGTCCTCCCTGCCCGCGGTGATCCTCATGATCATCGCCCAGAAGTACATCGCCGCCGGGGCCACCGGCGGCGCCGTGAAATGAGCGTCGCTCACCCATGACCACCCCACCCCGTCCCGAAAGGACCCGCACCATGACCACCACCCCCCTCCGCGTCACCGTCTGGGGCGAGAACCGCCACGAACAGCGCGATGCGCGCGTTCGCGAGCACTATCCCGAGGGGATGCACTCCGCGATCCGCGACGGGATCGTGGAGAACCTCGGCGAGGACGTCACCACCTCCATCGCCCTGCTCGACGACCCCGAGCACGGACTGACCGAGGAGGTGCTCGCCCGCACCGACGTGCTCACCTGGTGGGGGCACATGGCCCACGGCGAGGTCTCCGACGAGGTCGCCGACCGGGTCCAGCGCCACGTCCTGTCCGGGATGGGCCTGGTGGTCCTGCACTCGGGCCACTGGTCCAAGCCCTTCACCCGGCTGATGGGCACCACCTGCACGCTGCGCTGGCGCAACGAGGCCGACCGGGAGCTGGTCTGGACCGTGAACCCGTCCCACCCGATCGCCGAGGGCGTCCCGCACCCGATCGTCATCGACGAGCAGGAGATGTACGGCGAGCACTTCGACATCCCCGTCCCCGACGAGCTGATCTTCGTCTCCTCCTTCAGCGGGGGAGAGGTGTTCCGCTCCGGCTGCACCTTCCGGCGCGGCAAGGGGAAGATCTTCTACTTCTCCCCGGGGGACCAGGACTATCCCGTCTACCACCACCGCGACGTGCGCCGCGTGATCGCCAACGGCGTGCGCTGGGCCCGCCCCGCCGTCGCCGATCGCGAGGCGCCCTTCCTGGACCGCTTCGAGACCGACTGGTTCCTCACCGGCGCGACCGGGCAGGGTGTCGGCGACGCCGAGGCCGCGGGGAAGGACGCATGAGCGCCGTGACGCAGGGGAGGCCGGTGACCGTTCCGGTGCTCGTCGTCGGCGCCGGAGGGATGGGGCGGGCCTGGATCCGCACCGTGCTGGCCAGTGATGCCGCGTGCCTCGTCGGCGTCGTGGACGTCGTGGACGGGGCCGCGGAGCGCGCCGTGCAGGATCTCGTGCCCGAGCACGAGCAGCCCGAGGTCGCGACCGGCACCGAGCTGCTCGAGGTCGCCGCGCGCTCGGGCGCCGAGGCGGTGATCGACGTGACGATCCCCGCCGCCCACCACCAGGTCACCGCCGACGCCCTGCACGCGGGCTATCCGGTGCTGGGGGAGAAGCCGTGCGCGGCGACCCTCGCGGAGGCCGTCTCCCTCGCCGGCCACGCCGAGGAGACCGGAAGGCTGTTCATGGTCTCCCAGTCCCGTCGGAACAACCCCCACCTCCACGAGGCGCGGCGTCTCGCCGACGGCCTCGGCGGGGCGGGGATCGTCGACACCCGTTTCGCGAAGGCGCCCCGCTTCGGCGGCTTCCGCGACGAGATGGAGCACCCGCTCCTGGTCGACATGGCCATCCACGCCTTCGACGCCGGACGCGTACTGCTGGCCGGAACGCCCGTCTCCGTCACCGCGACCTCCTACACCCCGGGCTGGAGCTGGTACGCCGGGGACGCCGCCGCGACCGTCGCCATCGCCTACGACACCGGCGCCGTGCACTCCTACTCCGGCTCCTGGTGCTCGCCGGGGGACGAGACCAGCTGGAACGGCGAGTGGGCGCTGCACTGCGAGGGCGGATCCGTCCGCTGGGACGGGGAGACGCCTCCGACGGCCCACCCGGCCGGCGGCGACCCCGTCCCCGGCCGCGCCCCCGGGCCCGAGGAGCGCTGGGAGCTCGACGCCTCCCTCGCCGAGTTCTGCGCCGCGCTGCGCGGAGGGCCCGTGCCCGGCTCCGAGGTGCACCGCAACGTGTGGACTCAGGCGATCGTCGAGGCGGCGGTGCGCTCCGCCGACACCGGCGGCCGGGTGCTCCTCGCCGACCTGCTCGACGAGGCGCTCCTCGAGGCGCGGCAGCTCGATTCGACGGACGGCCGCAGCCGGGCGCTGCAGGCGTGGAAGACTGGTGCCTCGGGGCTCGGCGCGAGGTGACCGGCACCGGGGAAGGGGACGGCCGTGCCGACGAGGAAGAAGGCTCCGACGAGCCAGGACGTCGCCCGCCTCGCCGGGGTCTCCCAGTCCACGGTGAGCTACGTGCTCACCGGCTCCCGTCCGATCTCCGAGGCGACCCGGGCACGGGTCGAGGACGCGATCGCGAAGCTCGGCTACCACCCCAACTCCGGTGCCCGCACCCTCCGCTCGCGCCGCAGCGGCGTGATCGGCCTGATGGTCCCCGAGGCCGACGGCGACGACGGGGTGCTGATGACCTTCGTCGCCACCATCGCCCGCGAGGCGCGACGGCACGGCTACGACATCCTCCTGGTCACCGCCCAGGAGGGCGCCGACGGGATCCGCCGCGTGACGAGCACCGGGGTGTGCGAGGGCCTGATCCTGATGGAGCTGGACCGCATCGACGAGCGCATCGCGCCCGTGATCGAGTCCGGCCTCCCCTTCGTCACGATCGGCAAGCCCGAGGAGTTCCCGCAGGGCTCCGTGGTCGACCTCGACTTCGAGATGCTCGGCCGGATGGTCGTCGAGCGGGCTCTCGAGGAGGGGTGCAACCGTCTGCTGCTCTTCGGGGCGCCCGGGCGCAAGCGCGCCCGCAACGACGTGGCCCGCTTCCTCGCCGGCGTGGAGCAGATGGCGCAGGACGCCCCGCTCGAGATCGTCCTGGACGCGGGTGCGCTCGCCGAGGCCCCCGAGCGCGCCCTGCGACTGACCCTGCCGGGCCAGCGCACCGCCCTCTTCGGCATCACCGGGGTCCGCCAGGTGCTCTTCGCCATGGCCGCGACCGGGGCGCTGGTGGACGACACCCGGCTGTTCATCGCCCTGAGCGGCTCGGAGCTCGCGGACGTCAGCCCGCTGCTGGCCTCCGTCCCGCAGGTCGATCCGCGTCGGATCGAGATCAGCGAGCTCGCGGTCGCCGAGCTCGTGCGCCTGCTGCGCACCGAGGGCGCGAGCCCTCGGATCACCCTCGTCGAGCCTCGCTGGCTCGAGGGCTGAGCTCTCCGACGGGGTGAGCCGGCGCACAGCTCCCCGGTGCGAACTGACCCTTTGGTCACCCTTAAGCTCTCCATATGCCCTCGGAGACCGCACCCCGCACCGCCCACGACCTCCTCGACGCGATCCTGGCCCCGACGGGCGAGGTGGCGCCGGGCGTGCTCCGCCCCGCGGTGCGCGAGCACACCCACGAGGCCTACGACGCCCTCTACCGCACGCCACAGGTGCTGCCCGCGCCCGTGCTCCATGCCCTCGCCGTCGTCACCGCGGAGTGGCAGGGCAGCGGTGCCCTCGCCGCCTGGCATCGCGCCCAGGGCGCCGATCCCTCGCTCGCCGCCGCCGACGCCCCTGCGGATCCCGCCCTCGCCGCCCTGCGCGACCACGTCGACCTGCTGTCCGTCTCGCCGGCCCTGGTGGCCCAGGAGGACCAGCAGCGCCTCGCCGAGGCCGGGCACGACGCGACCGCCGTGGTGCTGATCAGCCAGCTCGTCGCCTTCGAGAGCCACCTCCAGCGCCTCGTGGCCGGCCTCGCCGTGCTCGAGGGACTCGAGGTGCCCGATGCCCTCGCGCCCTCCCGCGCCCCCCGCTCCCGCGGTCGCCGCGCGGAGCACGGCGGCACCACCCGCACGGGCCGCACCCGGCCGGCCGCCTACACCCGGGAACAGCTGCAGTGGGAGCCGTGGGTCGACGTGCCCGCGGAGGAGGAGCTGACCGAGGAGCAGCGCGACTCCTTCGCCTCGAAGGCCAGCACCAACAGCGTCTACTTCCGGATGCTCTCGCTCACCCCCGGCATCACCCGGGCCCGCAGCGCCCTGGACAACGCGATCTTCCTGCCCCGCGACGGCCTGCCCAAGGCCGAGCGCGAGCTCGCCGCCGCTGCGACCAGCAAGGTCAACGACTGCATCTACTGCGCCTCGGTCCACGCCCGCAAGGCGGCCGGGTTCTCCAAGCGCGAGGCGGACGTCGACGCGCTCCTCGCCGCCGAGCTCGGCCGCGACGGCGACTGGATCGCCGCCGACCTCGCGCCGCTCGCCGCGGCGCAGGACCCCCGCTGGGGAGCGATCGCCACCGCCGCCGCCGAACTCTCCCGTCCTCGCCCCGGCCTCCGAGCAGAGCACGTCACCGCGCTGCGCGAACAGGGCCTCGACGAGGCGGAGATCGCGGACGCCCTCAGCGCGGCCGGCTTCTTCGCCTGGGCCAACCGCCTCATGCTCAGCCTCGGCGAGCCCTCCCACCCCGACGCCTGACCCCACCACCCCTTCGCCCCGAGGACCGCCATGACCACCACGCCCCGCCGACGCACCCTGCTCGGCGCCGCCCTCGCCACCCTCCCCGTGCTCGCCCTCGCCGCCTGCGGCGAGGTCACCGTGGAGGGAGGCGGCGAGACCGCCGCCCAGCTCACGATCGTCGACGACCAGGACCGCGAGGTCGTCCTGCCCGGACCCGCCCAGCGAGCCGTCGTGATCAACAGCTACGCCAACGAGTTCGTGCGGGCGATCGGCGCCGGCGCCCGCGTCGTCGGCGTGGACCGCACCTCCCTGGACCGACTTCCCTATCTCGGCCTCGCCGAGGACCAGGTCGTCGCCGAGGGCCTCGACCAGCTGAACTACGAGGCGATCGCCGGGCTCGAGCCGGATGTCGTGATCCTTCCCCGCAACGCCGTCTGGCAGGAGGCCGTCGAGCAGCTCGGCGCCTTCGACATCCCTGTCGTCATCGCGACCGCCTGGGACACCGAGGTCGTCGACGCCACGATCGGCCTGCTCGGCGAGGTCTTCGGCGTCGCCGACGGCGCGCAGACCGTGCTCGACTTCCGGGCCGAGATCGCGGGCGAGCTCGAGCAGCGTCTGGCGGACGTCGAGCCCGTCAGCGTCTACCTCGAGACCGTCGAGCCGTACCTGACCACCCTCCCCGGCTCCGGCTTCCACGCGATGATCCTCGCCGCCGGCGGCACGAACGTCTTCGAGGACGCCTCGGGCGGTGACGCCCAGGAGGAGCTGACCGTCGACCCCTCCGAGGTCGTGCTGCGCGACCCGCAGTTCGTCCTCCACGAGTTCGAGCCCTCCGCCGAGCCGGTCGACCGCTTCGACGCGCTGCGCGAGGAGCTCACCGCCCGCCCCGGATGGAGCGGGATCGCGGCCGTGGCCGAGGGCCGCATCGGCATCGCCAACGGCTGGGCCACCAGTGCGCTGGGGAAGTCCCTCGGCGCCCTCTACCTCGCCTCCTGGCTCCACCCGGCCGAGCTCGAGGGCATCGACCCCGGCGCGTACCTCACCCGCTGGGTGGACGAGTTCCAGGGCGCCGAGCTCGGCGCCCCCACCGACTACGTGCAGGGGCCGGACGCATGACCACCACACTCCAGCGACCCGCCCCCACCCCCGACGCCGCGTCCGGGACGACGGGCGAGGAGACCTCCCGTCGCCGGGAACTGCGCAAGCTCGTGGTGCTCGCCGTCGGCGTCGTCGTCTCCCTCGCGGCCCTGGTCGTCTCGGTGACCATCGGCACCGCCGACGTCGGCATCGGCGACGTGCTCCGCTCCGTGCAGGTGAGCATCCTCGGCGGCACGATCTCCGCCGACTTCGCCTCCTCCTACGCCGTGATCACCCAGCTGCGCCTCCCGCGGGTGCTGCTCGCCTTCGCCGCGGGCGCGGCCCTCTCGGTCTCGGGCGTGCTGATGCAGGGCGTGCTGCGCAACCCCCTGGTCAGCCCCTTCACCCTCGGCGTCTCCCCGGCCGCGGCCTTCGGTGCCGCGCTCGTGATCACCCTGGCCGGCACCAACCAGCTCCCTGCCTGGGCCACCATCGCCGGCGCGATGGTGATGGCCCTGGCCGTCTCGGCGCTCGTGCTCGGCATCGCCACGGCCCGCCGCATGGCCGTCGCCACGCTGCTGCTGCTCGGCATCGCCATGACGCAGATCTTCGAGGCGCTCGCCTCCGCGCTGCAGTTCACCGCGAACGAGAACACGCTGCAGGCGATCATCCGCTGGACCTTCGGCTCCGTGAACGACGCGACCTGGAACGACGTGCTGATCGTGGGCATCGTGACCCTGGTGGCCATCCCCGTGACGCTGCTGTTCTCCAAGGACCTCAACGCGATCGCCTTCGCCGGGGACGACGCCGCCCGCAGCTTCGGCGTGAACGTCGGCCCGGTGCGGATCGGGCTGATCGCGCTCTCGGTCGCCCTGGCCGCGGTGGTCGTCTCGTTCTGCGGCATCATCGGGTTCGTGGGCCTGGTCGGTCCGCACATCGCACGCCTCGCGATCGGCGCCGACCACCGGCATCTGCTGCCCTTCGCCGCGCTCTCGGGCGGGCTGCTGCTCCTGGTCGCCGACGCCGTCGGCCGCACCGTGATCGCCCCGGCCGTGGTGCCCGTCGGCATCGTGGTCGCCTTCATCGGCGGTCCCGTGTTCATCTATCTCATCCTCACGCGAAGGAACACCCTGAAGTGAGCCTCTCCGTCCAGCACCTGTCCTTCTCCTACGGTCCGCGCAGGATCCTCGAGGACGTCACCTTCGAGGTCGCGCCCGGGGCGTTCTGCGCGCTGCTCGGACCGAACGGCTCCGGCAAGTCCACCCTGGTCAAGGCCATTGCGGGAGTGCACCGCGCGAAGTCCGGCACCGTCACCGTCGAGGGGCGCGAGACCTCCTCCCTCGGCCGGCGCGAGCTCGCGACCGTCGTGGGCTACGTGCCCCAGGCCGGGGACGCGCCCTTCGACCTCACTGTGCGGGAGGCCGTCATGCTCGGCCGCACCCCGCACTTCGGGATCGCCCCGCGCGCCGAGGACCGCGCGAAGGTCGAGGACGCGATCGCCCGGATGGGCCTCGGCGACATCGCCGAGCGCTCCATGTCCGAGCTCTCCGGCGGGCAGGCGCAGCGCGCCCTGATCGCCCGCGCCCTCGCCCAGGACACCCGTGTGCTGCTCCTGGACGAGCCCACCAGCGCCCTCGACCTCCGGTACCAGATCGAGACGCTCCAGCTGGTCCGGCAGATCACCCGCGAGGAGGGGATCAGCGCGCTCATCGCGATCCACGACCTCAACCACGCCGCGCGCTACTGCGACCAGATCGTCGTCCTCCACGGCGGCCGGCTGGTCGCCGACGGCAGTCCCGCAGAGGCGCTCCGCGCCCCCGTGCTGCGCAGCGTCTACGAGGTCGATGTCGAGGTCGACGCCCGCGAGGACGCGGTGGAGGTGCGCCCCCGGGTCGACGCGGCCGGATTCACCCGCACCGGCGCGCGCCTGGCCGAGCTCGACGAGCACGGCGGGATCCGCGCCGACGCCGTCGCCGCGGTGCCCCGATGATCCCGGAGCACTTCGACGCGGTGATCGTCGGGGGCGGCCCCCGCGGCGTCGCCACCGTGCTGCGCCTGGTCGCGCGCGTCCGTGCCGAGGGAGCCGCGCCGCTGCGCGTCGCGCTCCTCGACGCCCTCGCGATCGGCCCCGGCGCGACCTGGCGCCTCGACCAGCCGGCGGCGTATCTCAACAACACCCAGGCCGACGCCACGACCGTCCACCCCGACGACTCGACCCGCATGAGCGGACCGCCCGCCCCAGGGCCCGACCTCGTGGACTGGGCGCGCCGGGTCCGGGCCGAGGGCACGCACCCGGCGGGGGAGTGGGTGGTGGAGGAGGCGTCGGCGCTGACCGGCGCGACCTTTCCCACCCGGCGCCTGCAGGGCGTCTACTATCGCGACCAGCTCGAGGCCGCCGCGGAGACGGGCGCCGTCGAGCTCACCGAGGTCCTCGGCCGCGCCGTCGACCTCGAGGGCACGGGCGCGGAGCGCACCGTCGTGCTCGAGGACGGTCGCCGGCTGAGCGCGCCCGCCGTCGTCCTCGCCCAGGGGATGGTGCAGGGGCGGCGGAGCCGCGAGGTGGAGGAGCCGGCGGGCTTCGCCGCACGTCACGGCCTGCGCTACGTCGAGCCCGGCATGCCGGCGGAGCGCGACTTCACGGGCCTCCCCGCGGGGCAGGACGTGCTGGTGCGCGGGCTCGGCGCGAACCTCTTCGACGTCCTCGGGCAGCTGGCCGAGGAGTGGGGCGGCGCGTTCGAGCCCGTCGAGGGCGATCCGCACGGCCGTCTGCGCTATCTGCCCAGCGGCCGAGAGCCGCGTCTGCTGGTCGGCTCGCGGCGCGGCGTCCCCTACCGCTCCAAGCCCGAGGGCGGGCGCTCCGTGCGCCCCTTCGTGCCGCGCTGGGCGAGCCCGGAGTGGTTCACGGCCCTCGCCGCCCGCGGCGGCATCGACTTCGCCGACGAGGTGTGGCCGGTGCTCGGCCGCGAGTTCGCCCGCGTCTACCTCGAGGCGCTGGGCGAGCTGCGTCCGCAGGCCGTCGGCGGCGACTGGCTCGCTGGGCTCGAGGTCGCCTCGACCGTCGAGGAGATCGACACGGTGCTCGAGGCCGCGATCGGCGAGGAGGAGTGGACCTGGGCCCTCGAGGAGCTGCATCGGCCCACCCGCGGTGAGGAGGTCGGCCCGGACGGCTGGGCCCGCCTGGTGCGCCGCCTGGTCCGCGACGAGCTCGGCTCCATGTCCGATCCCTGGCACCACCCCCGTGCCGCGGTCAACGGGGCGATGGGGGCGCTGCGGCGTCAGGTCGGTCGCCTCACCGCCCGCGGCGCCTTCACGGGCGTCTCGCTGGCCCGTGACGTGCTGGGATGGTTCGACGGCGACTCGCTCGCCCTCGCGTCGGGCCCGCCGGCGGAGCGGGTGCGCCTGGTGCTGGCGCTGCTGGAGGCAGGGGTGGTCGAGCTGCTCGGTCCCGGCACCGCGGTCGAGGCCGACGAGGGCGCGGGGCTCTTCCGCGCCTCCTCCGCCGTGACCGGTCGGGCGGTCTCCTCCGAGGTGCTGCTCGATACGCGGATGTCCAAGGGGAAGGTCCCGGACACGGACGATCCGCTGCTGCGCGCCCTGCTGGACTCGGGCCGCGCCCGGATCCACACCGTGGACGGGGTGGAGACCCACTCGATGGAGGCGACCGGCGCGGAGATCGCCGAGGACGCCGAGGGCGGCCACAACCTGGTCTCCGCCGACGGGGAGGTCGATCCGGCGGTCGTGGTGCTCGGCATCCCCGCGCAGTCCACCCAGCCGGGCTCCGCGATCGGGGCGGCCCCGGGGGTGCCCTCGCCGCTGCTCGCAGGCGCGGACGTCGCGGCGCGGCAGGTCATCGCTCGGGCACGGGTGTCGGCGCGCCTCTGAGGACCTGTTCCGGGAGAGGGTCGTGCGCGTACGACCGCACCTAGCAGTGACCGAGGTCACGATCGTTATCGGACCGTGACGCCTACCAATGGAGGTTTTCGCGTCGGGCGGGGTTCAATTCCTGCACGGATCGACGGCGATCCGGAGCTCCAACGGCGGAGCGATTCCCGAGAGGCAGGTCTTCCATGTCCGAGTCTGCAGAATTCCCTCGTCCCGGCGCCTCGCGCCGCCGATTCCTCGCCGGCACCGGCGTGCTCGGCGGCGCGGCGGCCCTCGCCGCCTGCGGCGGCGCCACCGGCGGCGGAGGAGGAGGGGGAGGGGGCGGCGGCGAGGAGCTCGTCGGCGTCGGCAACGGAGGCCAGGCCGGCACCGGCCGTGCGGGCGACGGCGCCGACCAGCTGTTCATCGCCGGCTTCCAGTGGAGCCCGCCCACCAACTTCAACACCTTCGCCGGCGCTCCGGCCTGGCCGGCCTCCTCGAACGTCGCCCAGTACATCTACGAGACGCTGCTGCGCTTCCACATCGTCACCGGCGAGCTGCTGCCGGGACTGGCCGCCTCGCACGAGATCACCGGCAGCGAGGAGATCACGCTGACCCTCCAGGAGGGCATCACCTGGCACGACGGCAGCGAGTTCACGGCCGAGGACGTGCTGTACACCTTCGAGCTCGGCAAGATCGACCCCTCCCTGGGCGTCGCCGTCTTCTGGACCGAGGTCGACGAGATGACGGCCGACGGCAGCACGATCTCGATCGCGGTGAACAAGGAGCGCAAGAACGTCGGCGCCGTGCTGAACTCCCTGGCCACCCAGTTCATCGTCCCCAAGGCGGTGTTCGAGAAGGCCGCGCGGGAGACCGGGAACAAGATCGCCGGCTGGGAGACCACCGAGGCCATGGGCACCGGGCCCTTCACCCTCGAACTCGCGGACCAGACCCAGATCATCCTCGCCCGGCACGAGGAGTACTGGGGCAAGGACTTCTACGGCGGTCTGCCCGCGATGACGAAGATCATCCACCCGATCTTCAAGTCCAACGAGGACGGCAACCTGAAGTTCCAGAACGGCGAGCTCGACGTGATGCAGCAGTTCGTCCCCCAGATCTGGAAGATGTGGGAGAGCGGCAAGCCGGTGGGCACCTACCTGCGCGAGAAGCCGTACTTCTCCCCGGGCTCGATGCCGATGCTGCTGATCAACACCACGAAGCCGGGCCTCGACGATCCCACCGTGCGCCGGGCCCTCGCGCATGCGGTGGACTACGCCTCGATCGCGGAGACCGCCATGAGCGGCTACTCCTCCCAGGTGCTCGCCTCGCTGATCATCCCCGACGGCGCCGAGGACCAGTGGCTGGACCGCGACAAGGCCGCCGCCGACGGCTGGACCTTCGACGCCGCGAAGGCCGAGTCCCTGCTCCAGGAGGCCGGCTACGCCAAGGGCGCCGACGGCTTCTACGCCAAGGACGGCCAGAAGCTCGGCCCCTGGAAGCTCATCACCCCGCAGGGCTGGACCGACTGGAACGCCGCCCTCGAGGTCGTCGCCAAGAACCTCCAGGCCATCGGTGTGGACGCCAGCACGAACTTCCCCCAGCAGGCGCAGACCCAGACCGCCATCCAGAACGGCGACTTCGACATGGCCTGCTGGTACGTCGCCGGCACCGGACCCTCCACCCCGTGGCAGCGCTTCAGCGACGTGATGAGCAACGTCGAGATGGCGGAGCTCGGCCAGACCGCCTACCGCAACTACGGCCGATGGGAGAACGGGGAGGTCAACGACCTGCTCGAGGCGGCGGCCGCCGCCTCCGACGACGCGACCAAGCTCGAGGCGCTCACGGCGCTGGACGACATCTACCGCGCCGAGGTGCCCGCCTTCCCGCTGATGTACCGCCCCGACGAGTTCTTCGAGTTCAACGCGAGCAACTGGTCGAACTGGCCCGCCGAGGACAACGACTACGCCCCGCCGATGTTCCGCGGCGCCGGCAACGAATGGATCTTCCAGCTGAAGAAGATCGGCGGCTGAGCGACCCGTGACCCTCGGCCGATACATCGCCCGCAAGTCGGGCTGGTACCTGGTCGCGCTGGTGGCAGCAGTGAGCCTCAACTTCCTGCTGCCCCGGCTCGTCCCGGGCAATCCCGTCGACGTCATCGTCTCGAACCTCGCCCGCGGAGGCTCCGTCACCGGCGAGCAGCAGAAGGCGATCTACGAAGGCTTCGTCGCCGAGTTCGGTCTGGACGCGCCCCTGTGGCAGCAGTTCCTGACCTACCTCGGCAAGGTGTTCTCCGGCGACCTGGGGACCTCGTTCGCCAACTACCCGGCCTCGGTCAACGACCTGATCGGCCAGGCCCTTCCCTGGTCGATCGCGGTGCAGCTGCCCGCGGTGCTGATCGGATGGATCGCCGGCAACCTGGTCGGCGCGATCGCGGCGTTCCGCGGCGGGAACTGGGACCGCAGCGTCTTCACCAGCGCCCTGTTCCTCTCCGCGATGCCGTACTACTGCCTCTCCATCCTGCTGCTGTACGGCTTCGCGGTGGTGGCGGGGATCTTCCCCGTCGGCGGCGCCTACTCCCTGGGACTGACGCCGGAGTTCTCCGTCGAGTTCCTCTGGGACGCGGTGAGCTACTACTGGCTGCCCTTCCTCTCGCTGGTGGTCGTGTTCATCGGCGGGCAGGCGGTGGGCATGCGCTCCATGGCGATCTACGAGCTGGGCGGCGATTACGTCAACTACGCCCGCGCCATGGGCATCCGCGACAACAAGATCACCCAGTACATCTTCCGCAACGCGATGCTCCCGCAGATCACCGGACTCGCGCTCGCGATCGGCACCCTCGTGGGGGGCGCGCTGATCACCGAGCTGGTCTTCAGCTATCCGGGGGTCGGGACCCTGCTGTTCAACGCGATCACGCAGAACGACTACCCGGTCATCCAGGCGGTCACGCTGATCATCACCGTCGCGGTGCTCGTGGCGAACTTCCTGGTGGAGATCGCCTACGGCATCATCGACCCGCGCATCCGCGCGGCGAGCGCAGGGGAGAAGTGACATGAGCACACCCAACGCCCCCGTCGCCGACGAGAAGGCCGCCCCGCGCGGCAACCCGTTCCGCTCCCTGAACTTCTCGGGACGTTTCTGGATCGCGCTGGTCCTCGTCGTCGGCGTGATCCTGCTGGGCCTGGCCGGCTACGTCTATCCCACCGGGCCCGGGGAGAAGGTCGCCTCGCTGTACGACCCGCCCGGAGCAGGTCTCCCGCTCGGATCGGACAACTTCGGCCACGACGTGCTCGCGGTGCTCATGGCCGGCACCCGCACCTCGCTGATCATCGGCCTGGTCGCCGGGATCGTCGCCACCGTCATCGGGGTGATCGTCGGCCTCGTCGCCGGCTACATCGGCGGCTGGTTCGAGGAGCTGCTCATGGGCGCCACCAACGTGGTCCTCGCGATCCCCTCGATCATCGTGCTGATCCTCATCTCGATCTCGCTGCCCCAGAGCAGCATCTGGTCGCTCGCGGTGGTCATCGGCATCACCTCGTGGCCCTGGACCGCCCGCGCCGTCCGCGCCCAGGCCTCGTCGGTCGCGACGAGGGAGCACATCGACGTGGCCCGGCTCTCCGGGGCACGGCTGCCCGGCATCCTCCTGCGGGACGTGCTGCCGTACATCCTGTCGTACACGGTCATGGCGTTCGTCCTTCAGGTCGCCGGCGCGATCCTCGCCGAGTCCGCCCTGTCGATGCTCGGCCTCGGCCCGTCGGGAGCGAACTCGCTGGGCATCCAGCTGCACTGGGCGCTCGCGTTCCAGGCCGTGGGCGGCGGTGCCTGGTGGGCCTTCCTCCCGCCGACGATCGTGCTCACGCTCGTGTCGTTCGGCTTCCTGCTCCTGCAGTCCAGCCTCGACGAGGTGTTCAACCCGCGCCTGCGCCGCGGCAAGCGCAAGCAGATGAAGCAGGCGGCGGCCCGGCGCGCCGAGGAGGCGCGCCTGCTCGCCGCGCAGACCGCCCGCACCGCGCAGGACCCCACCGGCGCCCTACGAGGGAAGGAGCTCGCATGAGCCACGACGACGCCGCCCCCGCCCGCGCGGAGCGGGCGATTCTCGCCCGGGCGCACGACATCCGCTGCGTCTACGGCGGCGGGGAGAAGGACTTCACCGCCGTGGACGGGGTCTCCCTCGAGCTCGGCGAGGGGGAGATCCTGGGACTGGCCGGGGAGTCCGGCTGCGGGAAGACGACGCTGGGCAACGCCCTGGCGATGATCGCGACCCCGCCGCTGTACGTCCTGTCCGGCGCCCTCGAGATCGACGGGGAGAGCATCGACCTCTCCACCCTCTCGGTCGCGGACCTCAAGCGCCACCGCCCCTACCGGGGGCGGACCGTGTCGATGCTGCCCCAGGGGGCGATGAACTCCATCAGCCCCACCCTGCGGATCCGCAGCCTCGTGCACGACGTGATGCGCGCCCACGACCCGCGGGTGAGCCGGGACGAGGCGCTCGACCTCGCCCGGGACCGTCTGAAGATGCTCGAGATGCCGGTGCGGGTGCTGGACTCCTACGCGCACCAGCTCTCCGGCGGGATGAAGCAGCGCATGATCACGGTGATCTCCACGCTGCAGAACCCCCGGCTGCTGATCGCGGACGAGCCCACCTCGGCGCTCGACGTCTCCAGCCAGCGGATGCTGGTGGAGATGCTGCTGGCGATGGTGGAGCAGGGGATCATGTCGGGCGTCGTCTTCGTGACGCACGACCTCCCCGTGCTCTCGCAGGTCTCGGACCGGCTCGCCATCATGAGCGGCGGGCGGATCGTCGAG